>JGI24021J15306_10009733_pt1 | contig 11888 bp, 6 predicted proteins | sample Ectturendosymbi1_FD_15306 | JGI IMG/M metagenome (IMG submission 15306)
TTTGGGATACCTCCTCTCAAAGCACAAAACGACTATATATCCTAAAAATTAGGGGGGAATGGTCCCATAGGCGCCCCTGGCTACGCCTATGTATAAAACCTCTAATTTTTGTGTAACAGACTTCGTTCTGCAATAAAACATTCACACAAACGTGTGAATTGACTTGCGTTTAAATTTTTTTAGTGCGGCTCTCTCGCTAAATCGTAGATCTGGATTTGGCTACCTTCAGCAAAAAGGTTGAAAACCACTGGCTTACACTGTGCAGGAGCCGCAGGCATGCCGTGATTACGCGAAATGAGACTAGGAATTGCTCGACCCTGCTGTACGAGTTACGTACAATCTTGCTGTAACACATGCGTTAGAGGTTATTACAATTTATTATCCATAGGATATCTTTAGTTTGGTGTCTAGTCTCTCAATGGTCTAAACTACGATTTGGTTGGTCGTTAGAAACCGTGTTAGGATTTTCCACATGCCGGCGACTGTTGCGAAGCTTCATGTAAGCAGTCCATATTAAATAAATTATCTAAAAAATTTTTCAGCTTTGCCAGGTCGTTACATAACAATATGGAAACACGCGTCTCACTTGGGAATGTTCTGCCAACTTCTCTTAAGCTGAAAATTGGCGTAAAGCAAAGCTGCATTCTGAATCCAAACCTAGTTGGAATGCTTTCGTCTTCTGTGCTCTATCACGCATTCCATGATGATGAAATAATATATCACTGTCAAGCCCGTAACCAGCTTGGGACACCAGGTGGGGCGAAGAGTCTTCTGAGAGGGGTCCAACATTTCAAACTATGTCCAATAGTTTTAAACTATGTCCAACACATTTTTCCAGCAGGGGCAAAAATATTTTAGGGGGGCCTGCCCCACCCCTGGTTACGGGCCTGATTACCGCTAAAGATTTTAAAACCCGAACAGAAGGCAGATTGTTTAAGCTTCCAAGATTACGTACCAAAGGTCAACAACTTGAGCAATCAGGATTCTATATCCAACGACTGGTCTCTTGAAAAACAAATTCATTCCTGAATCAGAAAAGCAGCTACCATTTTCAATTGATTCAGCCCCAAAGAATGACGCAATTCATACTTCACATTTCACAATATCCACAAGTGCAGCATCTGCAAGGCTTGCATACTGAGAACTTTTTTACGGCTTCAAAACTTGGCCAACATACATGCGGCAGGAAAGAAAACTGAGCAGATTTCACATGCGATACCTCCTCAGTATCTGTGACATTACTTGGATGGGATGACATCAGGTATGGAGTTTCTTGCAGGACACCAGCTGTAGCTCACAGCATATATCTTAAAACAAGGAGCTTTCTTTGGTTCAGTCACCTCCACTGTCTTTCTGAGTGTCAAAAATATGCTTTATTGTAAATTGAGATCCAGTATCCGAAGTGCTTCAGCACCTTTCTTCTTTACAGGTTGCTTGTAAAGAGACCTCTGAACCAATTCAAAATCTCGTCCACCAATTGGGAAACAAATGCCTTGATCAAGATCACCGGGCCTGACCTGCAGTCCTTAGCCCAGGGGGCATGGAGATCGATTCTCAGCCTTGTTGCTAAAGTGACCATTCTCTCTCGTAGACTTTTTCTGCACGCTGATAATTTTTTTCAATACTTTCAATGACATAAACTTTAACTTAACAATAAAACCAGCTTTGTAGTTGATATATGACAAGCTGCATGCAGAGCTTGAAAACAATTCATTGGCAATACAATGAAAAACAGCAGAAATAGACGAAAACAATTCATATTACTATAACAATGATGCTGCTAAAATTCCTAAACTATGCATTCTGCAAATGATGCTTTTGATATTTTTCTGCTGCACTGTTACACTTAACAAAGTGAGAGCAAACCAAACCCACCAATATATTTAAGATCATCATCTTCTTCTCCCCTTTTCTTTAATGTGCTCCAATCTTTTTTCGGAAGCTGTGGCTCAGGAGTCTTTTTACCTTTACTTTTTCCAGGAGATTTGCTGCGTGGTCTTTTCTTACCTGCAATTTAGCAGTTGATTATGATTTTCAGTAATTAAAATGTTAATGCAGAGGATATGGTATGTAATCACACATTCCCTTCACAATGGATGTTTTTAAACTTTACACATGAAAAAGATGCAAATTGCTGCAAAGTTTCATATTTTTATTTTTAAACATTCACTAATTGAATTAACTTCATATATAAAAATATGCATTACGCTGTGCTCAGAAAACATATGTACTGCATACTAAGGGGCACATGGGCACATAATACTGACTCACACTTTTTTAAACTATCCTCATTTCACTTCAAAATTAAATTAACATCAATATGAACTTCAAGTGTTACAGCAAGAGTTAGCACAGTTAGATGTTAACAACAAACCTGACAGAATACACTCTAAGAAGCAAATTTTAAAAAACTTCTGAGTTTTTATATACCAGTGGTTCTTAACCTTTTTTACATATCTTACCATTTTATCAAACAAGATTACCAGACTTACCCCCAATAAACTCGGTGACGCTCATATATTAAAAATAGGAAATTAACAAATTCTTACAGTTCAGAATGATTTATAAAAATTGACTTTTATGCAACTTATGGTTCAGTAAATTTGCCCCTTTAGAAGATGAAATTTAACCCCATGGGTAAATTACCCCAGGTTAAGAACCACTGTTATATATGGAGGCCAGAGGGGATAATACATCTTGCTACCTTTGATACAAACCCAAAAAAACATTTTAAAACTTCCATTTATTTTGAAAAGCAACAATAAACTAGGTACGCAGCAAACCAAAAATCAACTGATTAGCCTTTCAAAGTCTAGAAAAACAAAAGTTGATTCAAACGAAGGAGAAATATTAAATATTGCACAAACTGTTGGTGTTAGAGTCTTTTTCAAAACTTACTTTGTAATGTTTCAGTTTGAAAATCCTAGTATTAAATGATTGCAAACAAGAAAATATTTGATTATCAAGCAAAACATATTGCTTATTGTAGAAAGCAGATACTTCAGAATCCTCAGCATCTCAACAACAAAGGAAAATATACATATATAAACAATACTCCAGTTTGTTGAAGAACTTTGATCTACTCAACATAAAATAATACTGGATTGGAAACCAGGTAAGCATGCTCCTACATTTCTACCTTCATAAAATGTCATCACTATCAGGTGCAACCTTTTTCCTTTGAAACACAAAAATTAACTGCTAATTTGCAGAAAGAAGTAATTTGTGAAAACATTGACACAAATGGTAAGTTCTTACCTCCTTTATCTTTATCTCCTTTGAGCTTTGCTTCTTCTTTTCGTTTTAAATCATTGTCTTTAAGGTTAATCAAACCAAACTTGATTAATTTTGCCCATAAAGGTAATGGTATGTCTTGTCCAGCATTCAACATGCCAAATGTTATCTCTGTGATCTCACTAAATTGTGGAATTTTAGGTGGTTTTTTGTTCTTGGGATTTCCTAGCTCATTGACCTGTCCACAAGAAAGTTGTCAAGGCAGATGAACAAAATATTTACACAGTAGCATAAACATACAACTGCCATTCACACAAACTTGTAAAAAAGAAGGTAACATTACACAAGAACAATATTACAGCACAAAGTAAATTCCATGACCAACAAACGTTGTTGTGGTTTACAAAAAAAAACAGTGCATTACAAACCTCCAAAACAAATACAAACTGTTTGTATCTCATCTGAATGAAAGCCATTGAGCAAAAATTAAGAGAATTATAATTTTGAAAAACTTCAGGACCAGTGTTCCCTCTAAGGTGCGCAATTGCGCAGTACCACCAGACCATTTTTGCAGTGGAATCTCATTCTCACACACTTGCAACATTCCAAATTTAATGTCGTATATATATTGCTTAACCCTTTTGCCACTTGGAAAGCTTCATTCGTTGTGCGTCTGCGTAGTTGTGCAATTGCATGCACACTAAAAAGAACATTTGCTCTGTGTAAAATTTTCTTAGAGGGAACACTGTTCAGGACTGCGTACTATGTTGATTTTATTATTTATTTCATACCTGAGTTTCCAATTAAAACAAATTACATTGCACGATAATATAATCGCAAAAGTTAGCAAATTTTGAAATATTTTACTAAAAATAATGTTATGTAGCTACCCAATTTCAATGTTTAGATGCAATGTTCTCCATATTTCATGTGGTTCAATGAGGTCTACCAGCTACGAATGTTCAAGGATTGTGACGGTGCTTTCACTAATCCATGCTAAAGACTTACAGACTAGGGAATGACACATTTAAACAACATACATTGTACATGAAGTAATTGTGAGTATGCAAAACAGTGTGCATGCAGCAAAGTGGAAGTGAAGCTTAAAACTCTGTCATTTCTTACAAAGTAATGATGAAGTTATATGAACAAACTTATTTTTTAAATTATAAAAACTAATTCACTCTGAAACAAGTTCCTAAAATTAACAGTTTCCCTTACATGATTTTTTTTATTTTTTTACTCAAATTACAAATACATCTACATGTTAAGGGACAAAAGAGGTTTGGAAAAAGGAATCAATGCACAATATAAATCAATGCCACAGACCTTAACTAACTTTAATAAAAGCAAAGAACAAATAATCCTCATTTTTCATTTATTAATGACTTGGGAATTGAATATAAAAAAGTAAAATTGGTAACCCAATTGTGTAAAGAGATGTGGCAAAAGCAAGAACTCAACATTAAGCATGAACTTGACTCATGCTTTAGTGGAACACTTCCTATTGTTAACAACTGAAAAATGTATGTTTATTGCAAACTATGATTCTGCAAATTTTCTCCTTCAGTAGGTAAAATTTACCCAAAAAAGGAAATATATCTTAGTTAAGAAATCCTGGTTTAATGCAACAGATAAAACACAAATTAATGCATTCACTAATTTTTGCATACATGTCAAAGCACTTGGTTTACTCACAACTCACCATCTCCATGAGATCTTCTTTATGTAAATAACTAAACAGTCGTCGTTGTGGAATTTTCACTACATCAGCTAATGCTTTGATGTGCTCTGAATCCAAAAGATCATTTTCAACAACAAACTGAATGTTTGCATTCCAACTTTCCTGAAACACATAATAGGAAAAAATGAGGGTTTTATAAAAATGAGAACTAGATATAGTATAAATCTGAATTATTGTCAGTATTTCACATCAAAACTATATGTCTACAAACCATATGATTTCATAAGTAATCCTTTTATGATTTAAATACCATAAAATTGTATATCGTTTTGTAAGTTTTACATTAGATAGCAAGCTACAACTATATTAAATTCAGCTTTAGCACTTCATTAGTTTAGCCACAAGCTGCCAACACTCATTTTACAGTGTTCTTCACATCATGCTTGTATATCAAAAAGGGACATTAGTTTCAGATTATATTTTTTTTCTTGCTTTGGTTTTCATGCTAACATCTCTCATTTTTTACATCTTTTTGGTAATTTTCATTGCAGAATAGCACTCACTTCTTATTATGAAGACACAACCTTATTATATGATGAATAAAAAGAAACTAACAAAAGAAATTATATATTTTTATTAATTGATGGTTACGTTTGACCCAGACATATGGTCCATATCATAGAGATTAGCAAAGGATACAAAAAGAAAAAAATCCCAAGAATAGCAAACCACAAGTTAGATCTTAATTAGTACACGTAAGCAATTCTGAAAAGGAATAATTAATACACCAGAATGCTAGCTGAAGAAACAGCTGAAAAATGCAGGGAGCCATATGCATCTGTCATAACCTAAATTAGAACAAAGCTCAGATTTGGCCTTCTGAAGAGCACCCTTGCTGCAATACAAGGATTTTGAGGTTTCAACAAAGCAATGTTCACCTCCAGGATGTCACAGACATTGACTTCAGTTTAATGCCTAGGCCCGCAGTTCTGTAAAGCTGAATTATGGTGCCATGTCATGATACCAATGTTAGTTGTGCAATAGATGGATATATATATGCCATAAGTCATCACAGTATGAATGAAATAATATCTTTTCTGGAACTAAATACTCCACTCTTCAACTAATGTTATTTTGTTTTCCATGTACCTGACACATACTGGGTTACTGTTTACTGCTAAACCTTTTTTAATCTGTCTCTACCTCTGCCTATTCAACCTCATTCGATGGTGCTATGTGCCTGGTGGGACACACATGCAGCGGTGGTACTCCATTATGGTCCGTGGGTAATTGTATTACATCTTCATGATATTTGTGGATAAACACTGTTTTTGCCCTTGCTTTTGTTCTGATAAATGTTGTGTTTATTGCATTGCTTTCCACCTCATAATCCTTGTATATTGTTGCTTACTTCTCTCAGCTATGTGCATGATTGACCTGCTCATCTGTACATGCCTCAACGTTTCACCCATTGCTTGCCCACCATCACTTGCGTCATGTAAATGATTGCTATGTTTATATGATTTAATATTTGTTTCTGTAATATATGTTGTTTAATTGAACTGCCATGGGATTATTTCGTTATATTTGCAATGGTCCCCTTTCATTTGCTATTTTTGACTTTGGGGTACACTGCTTGCTTCTCCAATTTTTTGTTTGCATCTGATGTTTTATGTAATGCATCCTATTTTCTATATTTTCCTGCGTACCTACTGTTGTTGTTTTGACAAAATTTGTTATCCTTTTTGTAATGATACAGTCATTCTGAAAAAGAATAAACATTAAAATACATGCCAGAAACTACTGCATTCAGTCATAAACATGCAAATGCATTGTAAAATTCCACACCAATCTAATATCCACTCAAAACAAGAAGGCAGAACCTAGCAATTACTCACAGTAAAAGTCAAATGATTTCCTTATTTGCCTTTGGAATTTTTTATCAAGTGATGCTTCAGATTTAAACCATGCATTTGTATTTAAAATTTTAAAACTCAAAAAAGTAGTTGATGGTTTATGTTTGGCAGACACATTGGACTTGATACATCTTGAAAGGGTTGCTAAATTCGGATAAAGACAACCATGTTCCTATCTTCTATATATCAAAACTAGTTATAAAGTAGTGAAATACATTATATTAACATAATAAACCTTGCTTATGACTATAGATTCTTAGAACCTAGGATCATCTTGATCTGAAATGATCAGTCAACACATAATGCAAGAGTATCAGTAGCATGAAAGTACTTTCAGACTAGCCTTTACAATAGTTTATAATAGGGTGAACATTATTAATAAAATGGATCTTAGTGGCAATCTAATTATGCTAAGGTTTTCTGTTTTGATGTTACAGTGTTAAGGTTACAATTTTAGGTTTACGGTGACATGGATCATTCAGTATTCTTTGATTGATTGAACTATGCTAAAATAGCTCCCAATTGTCACATTTTGTTCATTTGAGTTGATTTTATTGCTTTTCAAACAAAATATTATATTTCTACATTAACCAAGTTTAAGAGCATTGAAACCATGACATCTTGGACCTCAACTACAAGTAACACTTGACTTTTCCCTGAATGAGTCACATGAGAATATGAACTATCATCAAAGTCATAACTGCTTAATTCGACTTGCGTAACCATAGCTAGAGGCAAGGTAGATTTCACTCTGAACACTTTTGGCTATAATGTAGCAACTGCTGGTGGGTGATCTCTACATTATGCTAAGGTTTTCAGTTTTGATGGGTAGCCATATTTGGCTACTTAGACACTGCTAAAAACTATAGAAACTTTTATGACACATGTGTTCTATGACACACAAAAAGGGTGTATAAGAAGTAGTTAGTGTATATACAACAATGATAGACATTAATATAGCAAAACAAAGACCAAATTCCGAGTTTAAAGTCAAACCTATTGCAAACACATACATCCTCAAAAGAGTATCCAACCAATTCACTCTCCCATCTTCCTTGTCCAGGAGTGGTAGAGCTTTTTCTACCTTTTTTAGTCATACTTCAGATCAGCATCAAGTCGACAGCCTAAAAAGACGGAATAAGAACACCGGACTGGATGCGATACCTTTCCTTACTGCAGCCGTTGACTTATTAGGTACTACTACTCTAGGTAGGACAAAGTAGGAGTAGCAGTAGGTAGGTGCTGATTGTTGCACAAGCAATGTGGTTTCCTTCTTTGTCCGGGTAGAACTACTATGAAATCAGTACAACACTGGGAAAATGGGAAAAATGAATGAATGAAAAGTTGAAAATATGAAGAAAAGTTACACCACAACACACCTTAATTTTTGGAAAACTCTTTTGGCCCATAGGACTTCAGATCTCAACAGAAAGCTAGCGGTCCTACAACGGGAAAAGCGTTGTCATGTGAACAAAATGCCTGAGAGGAGTTAATCAGGCATGAAGTTCCTTATATCTATAATCCATGGCTGAGGAGTAAAAGAGAGAGATTTATTGTTTCATATCAGAGATGAGCGCACAGTCATATTTTACGATCCAGATCCAGTCCTGTTTTTCAAAACTCAGTCCAAGTCCAAACACAGTCCAAAATTTTTTTCAAATGTTAAGTCCAAATCCAAATGCAGTCCAAAATACTTGAAAAATGCAGCTTTTCACAACAAAAATGCTGCATTTCTTTTCCGGTAACTACTAAGTCCAATTCCTGTCTGGATCCTAAATTTGGAAGAGTTTTACAGTCCGGCTCCAATCCAAATTCAAAAAAATTTGTAATAGTCCGGATCCAGCACAATCCAAGTTCGGTCCAATGCTCATCTCTGTTTCGTATGACTTAGCGAATAAGCATTTAAGCAGTTAAGCGCACACAATTCAAAAAGCAGTCCTGCGAAAATGAAACAATTTTTCAGTGGATCAAAACAAAATGTCAAAACATCTAATCAATGCAAACAAAGATTGTCATTGCATCGATTAAGATTGATGGCAGTGAAATCGATTTCCTATGAAAATTTTCCTGATCGTTTCCTTTCATACTCTGGAGATGAGCGCGGAGCAGCACACGATTAGGACTGAAGTTAATTTTGGCCGGATCACAACTGGATCCGACTGAGAACATTTTTTTCATTTAATTACTGGTTATTCTAACCACATCAAAAAATGCAGTGGTAATGTGATTTTACAGATTTGTTAAATGGTAGTGTATATTTTGCCATCCATGGCAAAAGTTCTGCTGGGAATATTTTGCTATGAGAACTGTATCCACCTTTGTCCAGACTCCACATATAGCGTTGAGTTCATATTAGCAGCAAGGTGAACGTAGTCAAGGAGTTAGTGTTTATCAGAGGTTTGCATGGACTGGAGTTTGTATTTTTTGGAACCGGACTCCTGCTACCTCCACCCGGATCAGGAGTGAGGCTTTCTCTTCTACAGTCAGATCCGCATGGATTTTGTTTTTGCGGAAAAATGGTCATTGGTTGTATGTTTCACTCATAATAACCGGAATCAAACACGATTCGGTTTGCTTGTGTCTCGTTGTTAACGGATCCGGAACAGAATCAAAATCAATTTTGTGGAACAAGATTAGATCCGGGATCCAAAAAATCATTATCCGAACAGCTCTAGCATCTATCAGAAGTGAGCATGGACAGCATCAGGATTGGACATCCTGCAGGATATTGCGATTTTTTCCAATAAGGATTGGATTTGTATATTTATTTCCTAAAAAAAATTGGATCAGGACAAGATCAGAATATTTGCTTGATTTCTATAAAGAAAATTCCCGGTGTCAAGCGGAGGTTGGACCGGATCCGGAGTCGTCTCCAGCAGGATTCCGCGTTTTTCTTTCGGAACATTTCAGCAGTAGCAGGAGTCTGTGCATTCACTTCTTAGGTAAACGCATGTGTAAATTACGGTTGGATCGATGAATATAGCCGGAGTCTGTACAGGGGTCGGATTCTCAAATTTCAACAGCAGCCAGACAGGGATCCGGTCCCGGATTAAAAAATTTGGAACAGGAGCGGAGTTGGAGTCTCAAAAATTGACTGCGGCCACGTCTGGTGTCAAGCGAAATTTCTGACCGCTGCGAAATTTTTCACCAGTTCTTATTTCTCAGATATTCTGCTTCACAGAATGAAGAAAAAAAGTTTGGCAATTATTTTTTGGTGTGTGTTGTGCAAATTAAAACATTTTGGTTAGATGCCAGGTACCAGCGTTGAACATGATCCGGTTTCCGGATCACGATCCAACCGGACTCTGCAATTCGGACCGGAACCGGATCGGACCGGATTTCGAAAAAACTCAACCGGATCAGATATGGATATCCAAACTGCGTTGATCACTGCTGTCAAATGCTTAATCAGAGTTTTTTTTGGACATAAACGGGATTGGATCAAATATTTGGACAGGTCTACCGGATTAGGACCGGACTGGGTTACTCAATGAAAATTTTGGACTGGATTTGGATTGCAAAAATCTCAGATTTGTTCAACACCATCAGGAACCCACAGCAAGCTATAGCACAGGCAAATTGTAACCACTGAAAATTTTTGGACTTAGTGTTTGGCCTTATTTATTTTTCTTTTTCTCAACCTAACCCAAACCCTAATCCGACACACTTACCTAAACACGAATTTCTCAGCCCTAATCATCAGTTTTCTTAGAGTATGTGACAGTGATGGAGTCTCGAGACTTGGTTTCGGTCTCGAGACGAGTCTCGAGACCCATTTTTGCGAGTCTCAGTCTCTAAGGTTTCAGGTCTCGTCTCGGTCTCGGAAGTTTCAAGTCTCGTGACTTTGAACATTGCAAAGAAATGGTTGATTAAAATATCTGTAATCCAAAGACTTTTTGTTTGTTGTATTTGCAGGAAAGAGCAATCAAAACACGTCGGCAAAATGCCAGAAATTTGAAAAAAATTAAGTCAGAAGCACGGGCGTCCGCAGGAACTTTTCCAGGGGGAGCAAACTCGATATTTTGCTTAGGCCTATACTTTCAAGATTGCTGATGATGCAATGCAAATGCATGTTAACAAAACCCTTTGCCCTTTCTACACCACAACGAAAATGCTCCCTGCTACGCAGGCGCTTAACGAGGGGGCAAGGCGGGCAAACTTCCTTGAGTTCTGAATCAACATGGGGCCGCCAAATCACTGCAGAGGGCGCCATAAAGTCCCAACAGTGTCGCACATACTTTCTTCATTTGCTTCCGAAAGACCTCAGGTTCAAACACGGGGCGCCAAACCTTCTTGTCCCTAGCGCCATCTAAGCCTGTTTCTCCCCTGCTGCTACGCAGCAATCGCAAACATCGCACTTTGTTGGCCCAGCAATGCTTCTTTTTCATTCATGCTTCTTTTCACACTGCACAGTAAAAAAACTACGAAGCTTATCGCTATTAGCAGTCACTGTCTCGCAGCATTTTCTGCCAAAGATGTCTGCGTCAAACAGTCACATGCAGCGAAACACCTACGACCGTAACTGCACCTTTGAAGATTTGTTGCCATGTTATTGCTACGTGATAAAAAGTAACGATCGAACAATCCACTCACAAGCTTTGCAACATGCCAGTGATGTAGTCGAGACCGTAACCTCCGAGACCGATACCTGGAAGTTCGAGACCGAGACTGGAGACCTCACATTTCTCTGATGGTAAATAAAGTTAACTCCTTGAATAATGCTGCAACAAAATATCTGGCACATTGCCAAATATAAAGCTAATAAAAATCATCCGAAATTTGTGCAAACGGCCAAATACTGCAAACGTTCATTTTCACTTTCCTCTTAGGAATTTACAACCTCAAACCTATGGCCTTATTTAGAAATTCCATTAAGAAATGCATGGACATTGAAAATGTTGGCAGCGTTTCGAGGGTTTACGCATTTTTCACTCGAAAAATGTCGGTGAACCAATTCAATATTCGAGGTGTTTGCCGTTGCCATGCTTCAATAAATTTGTTTTGACTCAGATAAATTTTAATTGTTTTGTTCGTTACAAAACAATACCAACCCT
>JGI24021J15306_10009735_pt1 | contig 11888 bp, 8 predicted proteins | sample Ectturendosymbi1_FD_15306 | JGI IMG/M metagenome (IMG submission 15306)
ACCAAAATGTTCAATTTTAGGCGAATAACACTATTTTGTTTAGAAAAACGCCTCTCAAAGCACAAAATGACTATATTTTCTTCAAATTTGGGGGAAGGCATGGCCCCTTTGGCCCTCCCCTGGCTACGCATATGCATTGACCCTCCCCTCGGAAATTTTCTGTGTACGCCACTGCTTGCCAACCACACGGCAAGAGTCTGAGGTAGTGGTTCTCAAACTGTTCATGCACGTTGACCCCCAATTAAAGTATACAATTTTGTGTAGACCCCGTGGCCTTGCCCAACAGTTACTAATAGAAGGAAACTATGTGTCAAAATGAATTTGAGTGCTTTTTACTTGAAATGCATGATAAGATAAGTACACAATCCGAAAATATGCTTAGAACTTAGGACCATTCAGCGACCCCCATTCGACCCGGTAACTATTTATCGACCCCTTGTATGGTCCAATTGACCCCTGGGGGTCGATATCGACCACTTTGAGAACCACTGGTCTGAGGTAACGTTTCACAAAAAATGGGTTTTTAGGCATACATCACAATGTAACAATTGCTGTAGGCCTACCGTCCTAAGCGCAATGTTGGTAAACAACTTCAGTACATCCACGTGCTTTGCGATTTTTGAGCTGATTAAGTTCATGTTCTTTGGCTCAAAATTCAATTACCCAGACAAACAATTCCTCATCCCGCGCCCGCCCCGCAAATGCGGGTAACCCGCAACCCGCGCGAGTTAACCCGCCCCGCGCTGGAATCTATTCTACAATCAGGTCGATCGAAACTGCATGGGAGAAATCAAATAGGGATTATAATGGAGATAGTGTGAACTTCATAAGGATCTGACCGTGTTTAGGTTTTGCTAATGTAACAAAATGTTGATATACGAAGTTATAAAAAATTCGAGACTTCGGGAAACTATTGAGGCACCTCCCCACAAAAACTCCTCCCCACAAAAACTCCTCTGCAACCCACTTTGGGGTCGCGACCCACCGGTTGGGAACCACTGGTTTAAAGCAATATGTTGAGGAACTTTGAGGAACGCAGTAATTCTCATTGTGGTTATTTTGCCAGAGGATTGAAGTAGTCTCATTTGTCAATTCTATCACGAGCAGCTTGATTCCGAAACTTCATGAGTTCTGAATATAAGGAGTGTTTACACTGCCACTCATCAACGACAGTGTATGTCAGGCCCGCTCCTGAGGTCTGGCCGTTGACGTCCACATCCACTGCATAAAGCACTGCTTTGTCAGTAGCGCTGATAAGGTTCGGATCAAACATAAAGTTGGCATGAAGCCCTCCTACGTTTTTTATACATGACGTTGTCCGGAGCTTCTCCATCGGATAATAGTCTTGGTCTGCATTTCAGGGCCAGCAGTCTCCGCCCTTGGGCCGGACACGGCCAGCATGAACTTCGTGTCTGACCCCGCTAATAAACTAAAACAACCCGTCTTTGACATCGTGTGGCCTGGTCTGCCTTGTTGGCCTCGTGAAGTCGCCAGGTCGTCCGGGGAAGTCCCTGCTACAATAACCATTGTAACATGTTTACCTATCACGGTGGATCTTGTCTCGTCAAGGTTGTGTTACTTTTCTCAAGACTGACTTCTTTGCGTCCCGAACAGCTGGTGCTTCCCCTAACGTCACAATGGCTTGGGGTATACACCAGAAAAACCAAGCAACTGTTGGAGTTTCAAAGTGTACTTTTTTTGAAAGTGTAAATGTTATACTTTTGTTCGCCGCAGCTGATATAAGGTTAGCGCTCAGCGTTCGGCCGTGTGTTGTGAGACATAAAAGTCAACTCCGCTTTCACCATCATTGCTTGAGCAATGGAATTTAACGCGGAGTTTACGAATAAACCTTTGGTAAATTCTCCTGATGGAAGTAAAGAGTTTGGTTTACAAAATCTGAGACTAAGAATACCTTTCTTACACTCCAAAATACGTTTCTGCAGCAAGAAGCTGAGCAGTCACTCATGTAGAACGCAATCAGAGCTTGATGAAGTATTTTCCGTAAATGTTCAACACTCTGCTGTTACCCAAGCTGCGTTATAAAACCGCCCAGACAAGAATCACAGTAACAAGTTCGAGAAATTGCTTTTAGCTCACAAAGAAAGTAAACTATTCCCTGGCTACAAATTTTGTAATGTCGATAAAAGATGAGTTGTCATTCTATCCAATGTGCAGCTCACCGAAGATCTAATCTCTGTACTTTAACTTGTCTTAAATCTGTTGTAGCCAGGGGCGTAACAAGGCCGGGGTCAAGGGGGCGCAATTCCCCGGGCACCGAGTCACTACGGGGGCACCAAATCACTACGAGGGCGCTGAATGACTGCGGGGGGCGCCGAAAAGTCCCAACAATGTCACAAGTACTTTCTTCTGTACAGTACATTTCCTTCCGATAGACCTCAGGTTCAAACATGGGGACGCCAAACTTGCTTCTTGCCCCGGGCGCCATCTGACCTCGTTACGCCCCTGGTTGCCATGGCACCCAAGCAAATCAACAAACACCAAACCCTTGCCTCAGTGGAACTTGGAAACTACCCCTAGGTGAAGCTGATATTGTTTGAAGTAAAGCAGCCTCTGTTTTGTGTCGACAACTCGATGGAGTGCATTTTGCGACTAGGGATGCATATCGAATCTTATGGATGCGAATCCTTCAGTATTCGAATCCAAAATTCAGAGTATTTTCAAATATTTAGATTCGAAATAAATTTGCTCACGGCACTGCGTACTGAGGCAGCAAGCTGAGTAACAGGTCGTGTGGTCGTTGATCGGCATTCTAAACATCTGTGCGGTTGTGGTTTTTATCAAACATCTTCTGCTAAACCAGTGCTGCTCAAACTTTCTGGCTCGTGGACCACATTTGTCTTTCAGAAACCCTTCGCGGGCCACCAGAATTAATAATCTTATTTATGAATGAAAACTTTGCTGTATCTAAAGAATTGTGCTCACAATTGCATCCATTACATTAAAATTAAGCACTGAAAGTAATTATTATGTAATTACAATTGATGGTTCACTTAACGTCTTCAATAAAAATTCGCTTATATGGTTAAAGTGTTAAGGTTTCTTTCCAATGAAAATTGCTTCGCGGGCCACTCCAGAGGGCCTTGCGGGCCACGGTTTGAGCACCACTGTGCTAGACCTATGTTACAACATTTTTTTCAGACGAATCCGGTTAATCGCATACTTGCCAAGCTTTTTTATGCGTCAATGGGATTATGCGATTATCCGTATCAAACAAATATCCGCGAGTATATTAACTTGCTCTGTTTCTGCCCACATGCATGCCAAGTTGCTACCTGACACTGTTGATATCTGGTAGCTTGACGCTGAACACGGAGATATCTAGAACTGTGGGATATAAAAGTATGTTTGGATGTTCTAAAAATCTTGATATTTTAAATTCTGAAATCCTGCAGTGTTTATCAGACCAACGGTCATCAACTGAAAAGCAAATGCGAAATTACTGCGGGGCTGTGCATGGCATGTTATCTTCTACTGCGCACTCTGTGTGTGACGTAATAATCGTCGTGGGTCTGTCGTGCAACGTTTCCTGCACTTGCCCTGCGGCCATGATTCTTCTGCTCGCTTGCGATGCGTTGCCACTTTAGACCTGATGTTTTGAGAGAAATATCTGATGTCTGATGTTTTTGGTGACAAACCTGGTGCTGAGTGGCCTGCTATTGTTGTTTTCCACATTTCTTCTCTATCTAGGTTGAAAATATGTTGGATTCATATACAGTATAATTTTTAAGTTTCTTTCATCAGCCTCTCAAGTCAACCTCATGTGTGTATAGTTGTCGTTCCGAACTGAAGACCCTCCATACACTGCATTGAGAATAACATTTTATGTTACGCACGACCGACTTCTCCATTTAGTGACGACACTTTAAGACAGTGGCTAGTAACCGTTTCTACGCCCCCTTAAAGTAAGTGTCCTTTGTTGTAAAAACAAGTGCATTTGTTTGTAAATTCATTGATCAAACTTTCCATGTTGTATAGCGCGTAAAACCTCGCGCTCCCTTGGAAATTTCTTGACGCCCCCACTGGGGAGACGTGGTCCCCGGTGTAGAGCCACTGCTGTAGGACAATGAGGTTCATCGCACTTTGTTAGGTATTGGTGATGGAAGTATTTAGCTCAGGGGTTCTTAAAGTATTGACTCACTACCCTCAGCGGGTGTTGAGATTAGACGATGGGGGTATTCAATAGGGGTGTTCAACAATGTGTTAACACCCAATCATTCCATTCATTCTAGCAATCTAGCACCACTGTACCCAAATGAAGTAGAAAATTAGCGCTGATGAACGTGATGCAGCCTTTGCAGTGACGTTTTTCCTCTTTACTCTAGTGAATATTTCTTATTCAGTTCTGTTTTGTTTCATACATTTTTTTGTTATTAAACTGTTGAAAGGGGGTATCCAGGTTGACAAAAATTTGACTTCGGGTATTGAGGCGTTAAAACTTCAAGGACCACTGGTTTCGCTTGTATGAAACTAATGTAACAATCTGATGTTGAAAAAGGCGACAATCTGATTTTAACGAGACTGACCCTAGTGGCAACACTGCTTACGACTGTGCAATGCAGTTGTTAACACGTTTATGTCTCAATGCTGTCGCATGCTTATCCTTGTGACTAGACAGTGAAGAACACAATAAAAGTGGTTTACTGACACTAGAACTCGTTTTCCTGTTCTGTAAGGTCAATTAGTTCGTAAAGCTGCCGTCTAATCAGTTGAATCTACATTTCCCCGCTTGAGGTTGAACGTGCGGTGATTATTTTAGCATCTCGGCGGATGGTGGTAATTTCGTTTCTGGCCATCCCCACAAAATCAGTCGAATTAATGACACCGCAGCTATCGTCTGCGACTAGCGCAGTGCACTTTACCTTTCTTTGAAGTAAAATATGCGATTGAGTGATCCTAATCTACAAATGAAAACGACATTTTTATGCGAATATTTGGTTTATGCGATTAACCGGACTATTTTCTTCACGTGTGAGTGGCTTTGGTTTGGGATTCCAGAATCCAATGCCATGAAGTGGTTTATGCGTTTAACCGATATGCAATTAGCCGAAGTCGTCTCTGCAAGGTACAATCAGTTGTTGCGTAACACACAGTAACTTTTTTGTGTTTGGTCTTTTCCAACGAAAATTTCCACGTTTCTATGGGCAAGAAACTTACGACAATTGTCTCTACCAGTGATCGTGCAATGCAAGTAATTGGCAGTTCCAAATTACGGCGGTAGCAATTAAAGTAGACAACCGGAAACAGTAAATGTCTTCAGCTGAAGCAGTGGGTCAGGTGTATGACGGGAGGTGTACACCGATGCATAGCGCTTCACAAGTCACAGTTATTCCGGCATAGGATTCGATATACTGGATTCGAAATAAAAATTCCGGAATATTCCAAAACCTCTAAATGTTCCATAATGCACATCCCTATTGTGGCCGTAAGTGTTGCAAGCAATCAAGAACTTGGTCAGTTTTCAAATATACTATTCGTGAAGGTCGATAAAGGGAACAGGGCAGTTATCATGAACAAACAGGATTGTGGCGAGAAACTGTAGGAAATGCCAAAAAATGATGAAACATGAATATTTTAAAAGAGATCCGAATACAAAAATTGTAGAACAAGTGCATTTCAAGGCTTTGGATAACCACAAAGTCACACAGAAGGTGAATGCTTCACCTTGAAAGAGCTCCGACGCCACTACACCAAGGTTATACCAGAACCACCATCCTAAAGTTCACAAACCTCATATTCTGCTACGCCCTATTGTGTCTGTGATTGGTTCCCACCTGTGCCTTGTCTAAAAAGATTGCTAATCTTTTGTCACCACCGGCTGGCAACACCGAATTCCATATGTCACGTGATTCAACTGATTTCGTTAACCGTATTAGCAACATATGACTAGAAGATGATGACATTCTGGTGTCTTTTGATGTCGTGTCATTGTTTACACGAATGTACCAACAAATCTAGCAGCAGAAGAATCCAAGAACTGCGGCGACTTTCGAGAACGTTCCAATTTGTTTATACAAGACGTCTGCGAGGGACTGAGTGTTTATATGCAATCATCGTATTTTACATCCCGAGAAAAATAATTCAAACAGATATTTGGATCAGGTATGAGTCAGCCGATGTCATTCGTCAGGCAGTGAAAAAATGCAATGACATAATTCCACCAAACACCTAAAGTTTGGAAACGCTGTGTAAGCGATACATTCGTTGTTGATCAGACAAAAGTATTTGCAGTAGTATGTTGAACACCATTGAATGCACTGTTCGATTCATACAAGGAATAGAAAGTGATAAAGTTTAGACTTTTATTGACGTTAAACTAACCCGTGATTGCACTGGTGGTTTAGATGAGACTACATTGTTTACAGAAAACGAACACACAAATACACTTGAACTTTCGTTCAGACCTTCATTTACAGCACAAACAAGCGGTTACATAGACATTGCTACGTAGAGCAAAACTTTTGATATCAAATGAAAGCAACTACCAAGCAGCGAAGAAAGGTATTCATCACGCCATCAAGAACAATAGGTATCCTCCCACATTGACGGTTTGTTCGCTAAGTTCGGTGAAAAATTAGAAACTAATGGAGAGCTGGTCTTCAGTGGCGTTACCATAACATCGTGGCTTTACTGAAAAACTTCAAAAATGCTCAAGAACCACAAAAATTAAATCTATCCAAACGTAGTTAACATGCCACGAAATTGTAAAGATATTATCCAACCCCGCGGTGTGGTGCATACGGTGTGGGGACTGTAAACAGAAGTATATTGGCGGGACAAAAAGATCCTTTAAGACACGCAAAAAACATCAGTTATATCAAACAATTCAAAATATGTCTTTTCCGCTCTTACCTTCTTTCATTTCACACCCTTCTCTCCGTTATCGCCTCTCGCATTTCTAGATGTCGTGACTACGTCATGCAGTCAGGGGCGTTCGGTGAATTCTACAGCTCTCCTGTTCTCGTTGCCATTCGCCCTGTTACTGTTACTTCGCTGAAACGTCGGTGTCGTTTTTAAATTTTACAACAGTTGAGCCAAATATTGTGCCATTATTATCCTGTTGGTTGGTTCTACAATAAGGGTAAAGTAGGCTTCACATATTGTTTTGAAAAAGATCGAAGGAAAAGTTCTTCGTTACCGCGAATCTCTTGACCGACGTAAAAAATTATTAAGTGTAAAAAATATCGAAACTTTTTGTCCATTCTTTCATAATCGGTGTTTTGTTGCCAGCAACCCTTGACTGTCAACATCATTGTAAAAATGTGAATGGTGATTGGCCAGCAAAAGTCACGTGGTTATGAAATTTAATGCAGTTCATTGTTCTTTGCATTTGAATGTCCTTCCCATGAGATCCCGCCTCGAGTAAAATTGCTGATTGGTTGCATGTTCCGCGTCATGCGTCAGTGACGTTCTTCGCATGGTTGGTTCAAGCAAGTGCGTGGATCCCACAGACTGTCGGTATCTTCACCTGCCTTGTGGCAACTTCACTTCCGTTTCCGGTGTAGACCACAGCGAAGTATTCTATTTCTTGCAGAGTGCAGGACATTCCCATGTATGATGCGGATATGCACGCCTTGGTTGGGAAATACTGATAAGCGTTGGTTCCTGCAAAACAGAGTAATGGTTGACAGCCACGTGTAGCGAGGTCAGGGCAGGAATTGTTTAAAGAAATGCTCACCTGGGTCTTGCAGCAGTTCGACCACCAACCCTGTCAGACTGTCCTTCGCGTAGAAGTAGACGAGGTTCTGCGCAGCGTCATCCGCGCACGGGTTGCCTGGGACCGCTCGCTTTCTGCGGGAATGGGTCGCATCCAAGGATCGCTTCTTCCTTTGCGCTGTTGTTGTTAATGCGAGTGTAGAGGAGCTGGTTGTCAGGGAAAGATCCAGCTGCAGAGTGTGGCCGTTCTCTTGCGATAGTTGCCGTAGCTTGTCGGGGTTGGTGAGGAGCAGGATGCAAGATTTGAGGTAAGGCCTCAGGATACAGGTGTACTTCAATTTGCTGATCGTCTGCAAAGAACAACCGACTAAATATAGAACTTACAGGAGAGTTTGAAGCAAGGCTGTGTGTTTGTCAATTCAGTTCCCGCCCACTGCACATTGAGCTTATGACTGAATCTCGATGCGGAACAACGATTGAAGATCAGCAGTCGATTTCGTGATGGCTTGTACGCTAAAATTTCATCGCAAATCTCAGTCAGCCTTAAGTTTCCGTTGTGAACGTATTCCGCGATGGACGGTGCACTTCTTTGCGCATACTTCCAGGTAGCATGGATAAGCAAATTGCAGAAAGCTAGTCAGTACTGAGTGAGAGCTTCTGCTTTAATGTTATGTTTCAAAGCAAATTCGCGCAAAGTTTGTGGCAATGCACAAGGTTTGTGACGTCAGGTTCCGCGCCAGTTAACATCACATTACCACGTACCGTTCAACGATGACCAAGTTTTCCGACTGCCTGTCATGTGACGCAATCAATGGCCTTACACTACACTGAGTAAGAGCAAGACGTGTCTCACCAGCCTGTTTTGCTTAGTCTTGACCAGAATGTCGTACCATCCATCCGACATAACGCTTCGTTCCACAGTAGTCAGATCTGTGTCCACCGTAGTGATCGTACAGAACTCACCCACGCCGGCCATTGAGAGAACGACCAACATTGCAACGGTCACCTGCAAAAGGTAGTAGTGCATGACCATGTGCTGTAGTGCATGGCCATGTGCAATAGTGCATGACCTGGTGCANTAGTGCTTGTCGCAAAATATTCCAACATTCGGATCGGCCGTAAGCTCCTTTAGCGTTGCAAGACCAAGTTATTCTGCAGCATTTGATTTACTTTTTCGAAACACGAGTTCGTGAAAATAAACATAGCGAGTCTCTGTCACACTCGTTTGTGTCGCATCTAAATAACTACCATGAGCTATACAAGTGACGTTGGCACCATTCCAATGTTCGACCTTTGCGATTTGAAATTACTGAAAGTTTAGCTCAAGAAAGATCAGTTCAATTTCGTTTGTACTCGATTTTTTCACTCCTTTCAGAGTATCACAGGTGGTTTGAGGCGCCCATCTCCGCTTAAACAAAACCTTCTTTGGAACACTGTCCATCGAAAGGAATACTTTCACAGCCACGAAACAGAGCACATATTTCGCCTGTGACTCAGCACATATTTCGCCTGTGACTCAGCACAGGCATCATCAGCTCTCATCAAATACAAACCTTGTTGGAATGATTTTTCTAAGAAACGTGCAGGTTCCTGACAAATTAATTGATTGGAAATGATCTAACGTCGGTGACAGTGAAATGCAAAGGCTGAGTGCTGTCGCTGACCCGACAAGACACCGCTGTAACCGGTCTGGAATGTAAAATTAAGTTCTTCGAACGATTTCGCCGTTAAAACCGGTCGTTTCCTATAGTATCTGGCACACGTGTCAAGCCGCTCATTAAGTGACTGCGATGATGCTTCGCAGCTACGCACGATTGTGCGGCTTGACTTACTTTGTTTGGCTCATCTGCCAGATCTGTTCAAAAGTGTTTCTTGGGGATTTTGATGGAAACATAGGCACTTAATGTGCGTTTACGTTTTACTATGTGTGTTTCTTCTTCTACAAGGTTTCTTGCTGTTTATGTTTGAACTCCATGCAGGGGCTGAATCTTTCTGGACCGACCCCATAAACCCGGACAAGTACAGTTTAGCGCCTCACCCTTCAGCGCTATTCCTTTATATTTGAAGGAAATATTTTTTGCCCAGTGGATAAATTTTCAACATAGTCCTGTTGCAGTAATTTCACTTGTGTAGCGTTTTCGCCGATGCTCGATGATGGCGACATAATGTAGACAAAGCTCGATTTTGACGAATAACAGAAGCAAAGCTCGAATGCATACGTCATGAACGGTTGTGAATATAAATTTATTGCACGGACCAGATACGAGTGAAAAAGAGTTATTTACCTTCATCATTGTCCAAACCAAAGAAAGTCTAAACAAGGCAATGTAGGCTGGGGTCTATACCTAAAAGATAAATTATAATAACGTTGAATAACTCTACCTACGACTATGGTTCCGCGCATATAACGCACCAACAAAGTCTTAATGTCTTCTTGAAAGAGAAGATTTTTTAAAGTTCACCAACTCATAACAGGTACTTTCTTTCGAGACTATTCAATGTAAAATAAAATAGCTATTTTGATAATTTTCCAACCGGCATGTTATCTGTTTCAACACCAGGTCATCTGCTCCATTTTAACAAAAGAGTATAACGTCATTGCAGCTGTTCTCTGTTTCTTGGGACTCTTTAACTCTCACTGTTAAAACATTTGTACTTCGTGACCACAACCAGCCAAGATCTCGAGTTTTTTGTTTTCTCAGAAACAGTCGTTGAAGCGATGGATCGAAATAGAAGTTTTGTGTTTGAGCTCTTTGGTCACGTTCTTGAGGAACTGAACTTATCTACTGTCCTGACCTGATGTCCTACATCAGCCCCTACTCAGCCAGCTTGGTTCCACTCTGCTTGTGAATGCTGCGTAGTCGTCGGTCAACTACGAATTGTCTTGAACAACGCGACTTTATCGACGCGAAGGTTTCGTTAACACCGCAATCGCAAATATTTTGCTGGTAGATGTGGACTCCCCTTGTAGAGGCAGTTAGCGACTTGTGTTACTCTTGCTGAGATTATAAACTGTTTCTTTCCTTCCTGAGAAAGGTCGCGCCTGGACTAGGTAGCCATGCAATGTGTGGGCTTCAATTTAATCCTTATAACCATCGCCAGAAGGTGTGGCCGGTGTTTAACTTCTAGCGAGACGAGTTTTAATAATGTTAACTAGCTACCTCCACTTGGAACATGATTGAAGGTTCGTCTAATTTGTGGCAACAATGTCGCGTGTTCCACCAATCCCGCGGTTAATCACCATGTTATGGGATGGAGCAGGCCGGTCATTGACCAATACTCAGCGCTAATTATACCGACCAGTATCTTCCAACACGCCTCAGGGCGGTGGTGGTGGTGAATGACATGTTACTCGCGGAATGAGCAAACGCCGCTGCTGTTGCGGATGAAGGATGCTGCCAACGTCCTGCTTCTCAACTCAATATCTCTTTTTTAGCTGGCCTGTCTGTTTGTCGCGAAAACCATCGGCAAGAGCTTCAGTTCACCTTGCCTAAAACTGCTGTGGAGAACGCATGTTGCAGTGATTTGGTTTGAACGCTACTTCTGTCAGATATCCAACCCAACTCATCCATGTCTGTTGTTTCGATTCATAACGTTTTATAAATCAAGAAGTAACTAAAAAATCCCGCGCAACACCATGCAATGTCGATATCTGACACATGCGATCTGCTCTTAATATTTGTATTGATGCCGAAACAAGCAATTCGGGCCGAGATCATAACAAGCACTGCTGGCCGCAAACTGCCAATTAAAGTTCGCTTTGCGAGGTTAGAATAAGTTCCGACAGGAAGCAGGACGACCGTAGCTATTTTTGAAGCCCTCGGTGTGGTCAGCTCTGCTTGGAACTTTGCTTTATTCGTAGTTCACATCAGTATTTGTGAAACATCGATAAGATGCTGATTGCTTCACTTATTTTCACATGGATCCATGTTATCTTCGCCTCTGGTCAAACTCTGACTGTTTCCGCTGCGAGTGACTTTCCACGATGGGTGTAAGCAAGGAATCGATCAGCAAATTTTTAATAGGAAATCGATTTCACGTAAAATTACGCATCCCCAGTCCTGAAAATTGCAAGCAAAGCTTACGGGTGAAAAGCTGAAAGGCTGAAGTAACAGCAGAGAAAAAGCAAACTCAAAACTACAATCGAAATTTCGTAATACAAGCTCATAAATCATAACATCTTAACAAACTGACTGACGTCAAGAATACTAGTG
>JGI24021J15306_10009738_pt1 | contig 11887 bp, 7 predicted proteins | sample Ectturendosymbi1_FD_15306 | JGI IMG/M metagenome (IMG submission 15306)
ATAATGAAGTCAGCAATCGACAAACGTTTATTTGCAACGGAGCGGCAGTTCAGGGTAACCATCATGATCATCTGTGTAGACTGTTCTCTTCTAAAGGTCGGCTGACGAGTTATATTTACTTGCACCAGATTACGTTGATTGGCAACCGGCGGTTTTCGTACCAAGAAAGATGGCGTTGGAGACATGTATCTTTGACGGATTAGTGTTGTCATAAATTCACAACAATAAACAGGGACTAAATTTCCGATCTGACAGCCTCGTGAGCGAGTTTGATTACATCGCCCATGCTTTGTAATGATTACAGCAATTGCTCGAATCTTACGCGTACCTGCTCTCCTGCCTCGTCTTGTTGGTGAATGAGCGTTGATTCCAAAGTGCCGTAGGGTGTACCATTCTTGCAAAGGCAGAGCAATGGCAGGCATGCAATACCCTATACTCAATAGGAAGCTCCTGGGGAACATCTTAACGAAATTCTTACAACACTCAACGATGTCCACGTGTGATGTATTGTTGAATGGCAAACAACTGAGTTAGCGTTGATTCTTCCCTCTGTGCAGGTCAGCTTTCCAGTATGCAAATCCCAAGTCGTCAAGAACTTCAGAAACAGCAGCAAATAAAACAGAGACAGATGAAACACGTTTAAAATCTCAGGACTTTTTAAAAACTATAAAAGCTTAACACCAGGCATGCAGCTTTCATGTAAAGCGCTGCCCTTGCCGAACGGAATTATACTGAACTTTTCCAAATCAGCTTTCTGTCTGTGTCTGCAGCAGAGAGCTCAGATCCGCACTCGACGACGACCAAACCAAAAATCCCACAGCTTTCCGCTCCGCACTAAAATCGACTTAAAGGAAACTTTCGTGAACGTTATCAGACTACACCAATTTTAACATACTGCAAAGTACTGACTGTTTAACATCGATTAAGTTCCTCAGCAAAGTCATGCGATTTGTAAGCATTTACTAGCACTGCAAGGAACAAAACGTCTATTAAGCAACGATATTGTTTTACCGCTTGTTTCCAAGCAATAAACTGCGTAGACGCTGAGGATAGCATCACCAGCAGGTTGAATCCTCTGAGATGCAAGCATACCACATTTTGAGTGCGTTTGAGTTGGACGCGGGTTTCACTTTTTTGATGTGCGGGTGTGGGACGGATGCAGATTTTGTTGGAGGGGAGCGGACAGGAATTGTACTCAACGCTTTGGGACAATTAAGTCGAAACTACAGCAGCACTTCAAGGCATGCGTTCCAAAAAATAAAAGTAATTGAAAACAGCACGGCGGAAATATTCCAAGGCATTGAAATAAAGTGTTCCGATTTTATCTCTGAGAGCAAGTTTCTCGCTTTTGAGACTAATCCAATTCTCAAACGGGTGCCACTTGGCTCACTATGGGAGGAATTTTTATTTCCTGGGAGGAAATTTGTTCCAGGCAGGAACTGGGGAGGAAAAGCTGTTGATGAAAAAACCTTAAGTTTTTCATATTTGTTTATTCAATACATATAAAACTGCACAACGAAGTTGGTTTAAATGGGAATGTCTACAGTAAGCAACGGCAGGCTGCTTTAACTGCAGTCGCTGAGGTTATTAAAGAGTCTGTTTGGTTCATAATCGTCTATTGTTTCTTCACAGTAGGTAGGGTGAATTTTTTGCAATTCTCTTTTTTGTGTATTGTTTTGGGGAGAAATCAACAGTGTTTGGGATTGTAAGGGGGGGAATATTAATATAAAAAAAACTTTGAGAACAACTGGTCTAATCCGAAAAAGCTAAACATTTCAAATTGTGCTGGACCACGTTTACAGATCTAGGGATACCATGGCTACCTCGCCAGCCTCTTACGCAGCTCATGTTCGTTAGATGAGTCATCTGAGGCCACCTTCGTTGGGACGTGACAATGCCAGCATGAGCGTATAGGTTATACCTGAAGTTTCGTATCGCAACATTCCAAAACATACTCGATTGTTTTGAATCGCACAACAGTGCTGGTTCCAAAAACGTGACCACCTACAAGCTGAGAGCAATATTCTTTCACGAGACACACTTTTTACGCCAATGACAAACTTACGATTGTCGGACGCTCCCAATGACAGTGCCAACTGGGGCTTCAACCTCCAATGTGAACGCACAGCAGTCAGCGTTGGCGCACCAGCAGCAGCCGGCGCAACACTTGAATGGACGGTTGACACGCATCACTTCCTACAACGAAATACCGTTTGTTCACGTCAAACAGGCGGCAAAACCTCTCCCTCCGCTGAGCGTACGCCCAGGTCCTCAAGAAACGAAACACCCAGAACAGTATGTTGCATCGAAGATGAAGTGTTTGTCGCATAAACTACGCAAGTTGTTTAAATTTTTACAGCGTTTTCTCTGGTTATTGCAATGCAAAAAAACAAGGATTTCACTTAAAACTTTTGAGATGATTTAAAACATAACTGTTCAAGAGAAAGTTTTTGTTGTGGTTTTTACAGCAAGAAGATAATTTGATATTTTTACTTAGCGCTTAAACAAGCAGCACAGGATTTTCCTGCAAATGATACAAGTTCCAAAAATGTGAAAAACATTTGAAGTGAATCGGGAGAATAGACTGCGTGAGATCATAGGGGGGGGGATTGGTCTTTACGATTTTGGCGGCGATCCTTGATGTCATTAGAGCAGAAGGAGGTTAAAACCCGTTCTACACCACATGATCAAAACAACTGCGCGAAAAACGTGGGGAACCGCTAAGTTATGTCCTAAAATAAAGGTCTGGCAATATCGATCAACCAGTTATGAAATGGTACATTCTTCAAATCATTCAGTGAAATCCGATGGACAAGAATAAGACTTAAATTCAATCCTCGTGTCAGGTCACTGACCATCTATACTGGTTTGTTTACAGGCCTATCAACACGGCAACGGTTCGTACGAGCCAGCAAAAGTAGTTGATTGAGCACCCGGAAAATGGAAAACATCCGTCGCTGTTGTTCGCTGAAAAACCAACTGCGATATTTTTCAGCTGTTGACAATCCGCATCAAATGCAAAACACGTCGGTTTCTGCTCCAGAAAGCGAAGCTCAACAGCGGACTGAAAATCAGAGGCAATTTTTTGTGACTGGTCTGAACTTAGAGTTTCCACGCAGTTCACAGCATTAATGAACTTATTGAGGTTTTCATGAAATAAAATTATCTGATGAATTCAAACCCTTCGCTTTTACGGAGTGTAACGTTTGAAAGCACTCTTACGCGTATTTGATTTGAAGCCCTTTTTAACAATATTTGCTGTCGCCATTTCATTTAGTGGGGAATACGAATGTATATATCAAATTACCCAAACAAAGGACGCCACTCCGCAAAGGGGTAATGGTGGGGACGAGTTCTAGAGGTCGCTAAGGGCACACCCGTTTCACCCGCAGTAATATGCATCTACACGTTTTCTCGATAAGAAATGCGGTTGAGCACACTAATGCAAAAACATATCTAAGTGAATTACATACAAGGAAAAATCAAAATACCATCACTGCACCCGAAGTCTTCCTAGCTGTCAGAACACTTAAGGCTGCAGTTTGCGATGAAATCCGACCTGAAACGCTGTAGGGCAGTGGTGCTCAAACCGTGGCCCGCGAAGCAATTTTCATTGGAAAGAAAACTTAACACTTTAATCATTTAAGACAATTTTTATTGAGATTATTAATTCTTGTGGCCCGCGAAGGGTTTCTGAAAGACAAATGTGGCCCACGAGCCAAAACGTTTGAGCACCACTGCTGTAGGGGGTTGCATTTACATGAGAATGAATTCTTTAACTGACTCGTGTGCGCCAAGTGGCCTGGTGTTCTGGGAGGACACCGAACGATCGACAAACTGGGCAATCAGCCCCAATACACAAAAAGGGAGACAGGAGAGAATGTACCAACAACAGGGGCATCTCTGCTCAGCCTCACTGGAAAAGTGTTGGCCGAGTGCCTTGGAAAAAGATACCACGAAATAATTGAATCAAAGCTGAATGATACCCAGTGCGGTTTTCGTCCTGGTCGGAGCACTACAGACCAAATTTTCGAAAAATTTTGGTGTTATGCCAAAGACGTCTGCACATGTTTTGTCGACCTTGAGAAAGCATACGACCATTCCGCATTCCACGTGAAAAGCTTTGTGGAGTATTACTGGAGTACGGTGTTAACGGCTGCCCGTTACTGTCTGTCAAGTTACTCTGTCTTCCTGCTCACAAATTTTCATGCGTGTCAATGGAGTTAAATTACAACCATTCACCGTGGGTGTTGGAAGATTGTGTGCTGTTCCTGGTCGCTTTGCGGCCAACATGAAAACAATTGGCCTGTGCGGCTCAGATTTGTGTGAATGTGGCAAGGTGGAGACTGCACACCACATCTTGCATGATTGCACCAAATTCAAACCTCCGTGCCACATCAATGAGATGGACAACCCTGCCCTCGTATAAAGCATTGTGATATCAAAGTTCTGACCAACGTGTGCTCACATGTTATGCATACGAAAAAAGCGTTTGCTTTTTGTGGAAGATATCGTCATTCACTATTTTCTCAAGAGGGCCTTTTAATTGCAAATGAAAATTACGCTAAAAAGATCGAGTTATTGTGGATCTGCAGAAACCCAAACCAGTGTACGCTCCAAATAAGTGGCAGTGCGGCAGGTGAAAAAGTACAAGTACCTCGGGGTACTCAAGAGTGAGTGACAAAACATGGACCAAGAAGATTCAAGGATTGGTCTGTAAGTTTTATCGCTCTGTGGTGACAAAACGGGAGCTTTTCAGCACCGCAAAGCCGTCAGTTTTTAAATTGATCTTTGTTCCGATCCTCACCTATGGTCATGAATCTCGGGTAATGACTGAACGAATACTATCCCAAGTACAAGCGGCAGAGATGGGGGTATTTATGAAGGGTTAACGGTGTGACACTTCGCAACAAAGTGCGCAGCTGTCAAATTGATAAAACCTTGAATATCGAGGCATTTCTTCGAATCGAGAGATCACAGCTACGTTGGTTCGGCCATATGTCCAGAATGTCCCAGGATAAATCGGCGAGGCAAGTCCTGCTGGCTGCACCCACGGGGAAGTGGCCCAAAGGTGGACCAAGAACCAGGTGGAGTGACTACATCTCCGACCTTGCTTGGCCCCGTCTTGGTGTGGAGCCAGCAGAACTATCTGTGATTGCTTGTTGACCATGACGTATTTCGAGACCTTCTAGGGCTGTACTCCGCGACCCTCCCCATTGGAGAAGCGGGTGCGAACATGAATGGATTTCAGGCTCTGCGTCAACCCTTCCAGAGCGCGACTTTGTCACATAGTTGAACGTGTATCAGCTGTTCAATAGCAACGGAATGTGTGTGGAAGCAGACAGTGAAAAATGAACTCCTTGCTGCGCGGTTGAATGGATTTCGTTCTGTGATCAATCACTGCAGCGACGCTCCTGCTCCATAAATGTGCCCAAGGTTCCCGAATGACTGGAGATTCTAATCTGTTGAATAAACCTGAATACACAGCGGGAAGGGATCGTTTATTTCGCAAGCCGGCAATTGTTTAGCAGAAGTAGAGCTACAATGGAATCACTGTATCAGGAGTTTACCGAGGAAGGTGCAGCAATGGAAGGACATGCGGGAGGATTTCTTGCTCAGATGTGACGTGCAACTGATACATCCACTACTTTACCCACTGTATGGTTTCTTGAGAAGCAACAGATGCTTACAAAATATATCCCGATCTTCGCGAAGTTGTGCAGGATGCTGTGAAACTTAATTGCTTATGTATTGAAATGGAATCGGAATTCGAAACACTTCTACTACATTGTGAAGTAAGGTGACCCGTTGAAACGAAACGAAAATTAAGTCATAATCTTCTAAACGAAAAAAAACTCATATTCGATCCACCAGTTTTACAGTAGCAGCTGATTGTTTTAATCATATTATTTATCACGGTCTCTTCAAAAGCTGAGCGAACGTAACTATCTCTCCAAGGAACCAGTTTTAAGTTGAAATTCCAAATTTAACGAATCACTTCGCAATGTTACTGAAAATGTATGGGAAGGGTTTTCTTCAAGATTAGGCAATACCAAATTAGATTGGATGCAAAAGATGATAGTAATAGAAAAACACATCGAGCATCCCTCTAGTGAATTTCAGAAAGAACTTTTTGACTTATCTTCTGATTCAATTTCACGGCAGGATTTTCCGAAAAAAGCTTCAAACTTTTTGGTTCAGTGTTACATCAAAACTTCCAACATCATCAGATGCAGCAAAAACTCTGCTCCGTTCATTTGTTTCAACACATTTGCGTGAGGTCGGTTTTTCGCAACGTTAATCAACAAGATACCGTTCGAGCTTTAGAAACATAGCAGTGATCTCAATAAATGTTTATTTGTTATTCGTTCTGAAGAATCAGAAGTTAAGATTGTTTCAACGAAATATATCCAAAATGTCTATTTTCAGGTCTTTATCATTGTCAAACGTGAAGGGTAGCGAAGAATTTTTATAAATCAAAAGCGGCTGCTAGCAAAAAAGTTTGGGAAACCTAGGTATACACCAAAATCCGTAAACTGATGGGGTAAAACTTACCCCAATTCCCCTGGATCTTTGAGCAACTGCTAAAAAGCATCTGTTTTCGTATGTTGGACAAAAGTTAAGATGGTTTACGAGCTGTTATGGTTTTGCTTCACAACACGTCGCTCACCAGACACTTAAAATTTGCAAAACACAACGTAGTGTGCATAACAACAGAAAGCCACATTGCGTTGGTGAAGTCGAAATAAATAGCCGCCTTGTACTTCACTTTCAACTNTTGTGAACAGATTAAGCTCTGTCGTTTGGGCATGTCTCGANAAGAAGGTACAATATATTGTCGCGACACAGTGGTTCCCAAACTTTTGCTGATCGCGTACCACTTGTCTGTCCCGTACTATCACCACGTACACCTTGTTCCAGGAAAACTCATCCAACCAAAATATCATTCGATCAAAAGTTTAGGAAACTAGACTTGACACAAAAGTGACATGTGCAAAATGGCTGTGANAAACATAATGACCATTGTTAAAAACTAACAGAAATCGTACACAGAAACACAACAATTTATAAGCAGAACCCGATAATTAAAAGCAAAAGCTGTGAATACAGTTTTTTTGTGAAGAAAATCATAAGGTAGTTCTACTCGCGCACCATCTTGAAGGGTCTTCGCAGACCACAGTTTTGGAATCAACGGTCAAGAAGATATGTTTTATTGAAAAGAAGGTAGATGCATCAGTATTTTTGAGGGGCCAAATATTTTGACTTCAAGCGAGCAACACTATTTTGTTTGGGACACCGCCTCTCAAAGCACAAAACGACAAGATATGCTAGAAATTTGAGGGGACCATAGATACCTTGCTGCCCCACTGGCTACGCGAAAATTCATCGATGTCCAACCAAAACGCCTGCACGAGCTAAAAGTCATGTTACTGTTGCCACAAAAGCAATGTAGCAAATAGCAAAGCACAGTCCATTTACAATAACTGACAAGTTATTCAGTTGCCGTTTTAAGCTCGATCTCCTCATAGGTTAAGTGCGCAATCATCGTATCAAATGACGTTGTTCAGCGTTGATAAGCGTATTTGGGCTGGCTACGGCTACGACGCTGACAGCGTGAACATTAAACCCGATGTGGAGTCGGATTTTCTGCGTGAGTTTAACCGGGTTAACATCTATTTGTCATGATCACAGGCGTAGCCCGAGGGGGCAGAGGGCGTGTCCCCCTCATTTTAGCATATCTAGCGCTTTATTTGTGCTTTGATAAGCGGCCTCCCAAATAAAAATACTGTTGCTCGTAAAGTCAAATATCCTGCCCCTGGGCAACCAAAAGAAGTTTTGGACTGACTTCGCTGCTGGTCACGGTTGCCATTTCTCACTGCAAGGAATTTGCCCGCAGCATTTCGAGACGCAGCGCATTGTTGTACAGCGTTTCCCATTTATTCAAAATATTTCGCCCTCCCGCACCTGAACGTCGGAGTTCCGGCATTGTACTCCTCGTTCGAAAAAACGATAACTCGTAACGCAGAAAATAAAGATGCATTCAGCTCAGCTGACACACCAGTACATGTGAGCACGTAAAATTACGTGGCATTGCAATTAAAATGTGGATTATACACATTGAATAAGGACTACTTGTGCATAGTGCTTTTCAAAATCATGTGGATTTTATTTAAAACATTTACCAAGGGAATTGCAGTAGTGAAGTTGGCAGCCCGCCCACTAGAAGTGAAAATAACTTGGCCAACCCTAATTTGAAATGAAAACGTCATATTATAGAAGCGTTAGTACTTAATCCAAGCAAACTTTGCTTCTTTCCAAGATTAACTTGAATCCCCAACAACTTACAAAGATCTTAATTCCAAAACAGTGAGAATGTACAAAGATGCTGCCGACCGTCTAACTAATTCTTAGCGGTCCGGTCGTGTGAAATGATTTTATGCCATTGAAGCATAGCTTTGCAGCTGGCGACAAAGGGATTTTTATCGTTAACACTCAACAGTTACTATCACAAAATATTATTTAGCTGTGTCCAAAACAGCTGATTCCGACCAGAAAATGTACGTGAAGGTTTTGTATTATCGGTCGAGGCTGTGAGTACGAGATGCGACAACACTTCAACGGCGCCAAACATTGTGAACAAAAGCGAACAATGGCGGAGGTTGTGCAGAGTTGTGTCACACACAGCAAGAGAGAGAGAGAGCGGTGGTGCAGACGATTTTGCAAAGCCTTAGCAACTTAACCAAAGCGAAGTTTTCATAACAACGGCCCCAGGAACAAACTTTGGAACGAAAAGAATTTGTTTGGTTAGGCGTGGACATACCGAAAAAGGTTCTTCCAATGGCAGATGATATCTGGGATGGAGTTTGTTGGAGCAATGTCCGCTACTTGACAATTACAAAGCGTTTTGAGGTTTGATCTGGCAGCCTATTCCTGCAGGTTGGGCAGGGGCCTGCCAGCAACAAAGCAAGTTACTACTAATGTTGCAGCAGGTGCAACCGGCAAACCTCCAACCTGAGACATCGAACGTTACGCAAAAAAACAAAAGGCTGGTACGGTTGCTCAGAATTGAACATTATCTGTACTACACATGCAACCCCATTGAAAAGATAACCCAGAGAAAAAAGAAACAATTATGTCCAGTGAACAACCTGGTTTTATCTGCAATTAGAAAACGGAGAAAATTGCATCAGCCAGTTTTTGCTCCCAGCTGAAAGGCTGGAATGTAACGCTTCACTGACACCGGGCTTGTTTTCACTCATCCGTTGCGCGAAGTTGAACAATGTTCCGCACCACCGCATCCGTCTGAACATAAACGCTTGAACCAAGAGTGTCATTGTTTAAGTTGTCATGACGTACCTGCCCTGCGTTGTCTAACACGTGCATCATGAAGCCGCGCCCTGGTCCACAGCATATCCTCATGCAGAAATCCGACTCTGCAACGGTGAGTGAAACATCAAATCATGGTCGTTTCAATGACTGCCTGCAGCACGTCTCATGAAAATTTGAACAAATTCTTGCAAAGACGTGTACATGGGCGTGGGAAGAAGTTTGTCCATAGGGATGACAACAGTGGATTTTTCCAGGGGTAGCCAAGAATTTTGCCATGGGGGGTGGCAAAAATGGTGAAATTTCATTTTACCGAACTGAAACTTAGAATGCAACCTTTTTTGCTAAAGATTTAATAGGAAAATGTAAAATATCAAAATCCAGGGGAGGGCCAAAGCCTAACACGTCCCCCACTTCCGACGCCCATGGACGTATACCCATCGACATTTAAGCATTCTTGCAAAGACGTATATTGAATCAAACCAAAGTCTAATGGAATGCTAGACGTATACGGACAAACTGCCAGATCGAAAAATAAAACTGTGCGTGGGTTAGAAACTTGTTTTATAGAATAAGACAAAAGACCCTGTGAAATACGTAGCATTACAACAACGTATTTTTGCCCGCAGACACGAAGGCCATAGTACAAACACACACTTTCTGCACAACGCATGTTGATGAGAACATACAAAACAGAACGTTTTACAACTCGGCATTGGAGGCTGAATCACAGGGTTACAGACACATTCTTAACACTATTGTTCACTAACCCCATTAAATCTAAAACTCACAGATATTGCGTTTTCAGAAAATCGCTGTAAGAAATGACCGAAATTTGCTAATGACTAAAAAGCGCAGACTCGAAACAAATATCAGTAGATGGCGAGTTAACGCGCCCACCTCATCGCAAGGATATTCGAAAATCCATTTACAAACAAGGAATGATTAGCTGAGTTTAAACTTGCACATGATTGTCAGAAAGCTTGATGAACCAGGAAATGGCACCGGGGTGCAAATTTAAACTTAACTTACTCGTTTACATGTCTCCAAATGACTCTGTTCAAACTGAGCTGCTGCAGTTGCGGATTGCTTTTTAACAAATGCGAATTAACACACCAGGCTCTGTACATCAGGGGTCGGGAAACACCGGACCGCGGCCAGGTGCTCGTCCGTGAAGAAATTGTTACCGGCACGGGGTCGGAGCATCTTATTGCGCCAAAGCAAGCCCATGTCTCACTGAATCAGGGCCATGATGACTTACGAGATGTGATAAATTTGCATGTGCCAAACATTCATTATTTCGTTGAGGACCGGTCCGTCAACTAATGCCAGGCTGAAACCGGTCCACAGTGCGAAAAATGTTGCCGACCCCTGGCTGTTACACACCGCAACAAACACCCGAATCGATCGCAGCGTACGCAATTCTTTAATTCTTTGCGTATTGTTCAACACCCCCCGTCGAGGCGGATACCGCACGGCAGCAATCAAAACAATAAATGAGAATTTAACCTCGAAAACGTGCCTGAGGCAGGATAAGTGATGGCCTGGCTGCCACAAACGTTCGTAGCCTCAACAAACCCACAAAGCTCTGTTACCAATCGTCGCTCAGCAACATCATGACTGTATTGCTGAACAGCCCGGATATGTGTTTCGCATTCTGTGTTGCATCTCAGAGCTGTAATCTGCTGCTAGTTGCACTCAAAAATATGTGTGCACGGATCAGAGGATTTTTTTCAGGTTCTAAAAATTTCAATACACTCTTAACATATTTTTAACCAACACCCTAATCTTACTGAAAGAGCGCCGTGACAATTGTTTCTATGTCTACCCGCAGCTTTGCTGTACTTCATGTCTATCAACGCAAATTTCTCAGGTACACTTCCATTGGAGGTACAGCAGACATTTGAAAGTGTTGAAAAGCCGGCTAGCGTGATATATGTGACTAAACGGTGATTTGTGGCAAATTACAAAAACTTTAATACACAGTTCTTGTGTGCAAACTTGAAAGTTGTCTGAAACATCATCCAGCTACATACAGAACGGGGACTAGTTTCAACAACACGGTTTTCGGTGCGGTAACCATGCGAAGTTGTTGCGAGAAGAATGCAAAATTCGCAAATTGCTGAACAATGGGGCAGATAAATTGAAAAGCATTTGCCATTGCATGCATTCTTGATTTTGCCTGCACCCCATGTCCTGAATAGAACACGTTCTGATGCGAACGAAATATTTAACTCAACAACAAAACTGCCGGCTTGTGGAATTCTAGGAAATTTGAAAAAGAAAAAAACGTGGAAATTGAGAAAAATTCGAAAGAGTTTTGGTAAAAACGTTGAGTAGCAATGCCTTTAAACCAGTGATTCTCAACCTAGCACAAGTGGATTTTCCACTGGTCCACAGAGAGTTCTATAAATCCTTGACAAAACGTTCCTGAAAATTATAACCTTAATGTACAATAAATTATGTAAGACCACCTATGTGTAGCCTAATACAGTTTTGACCAATTGTTCATGAGGTGTCAACTGTCAGCATAGCAAAGTGGTCCATCCGATATTTTTTT
>JGI24021J15306_10009740_pt1 | contig 11885 bp, 11 predicted proteins | sample Ectturendosymbi1_FD_15306 | JGI IMG/M metagenome (IMG submission 15306)
TGCTAGTTCTGACGAGAGCGTTCTTTGTTAACCATGAAATTTATATGGCGTTTCTACTGAATTCTCAAGCGCAAGGTGTATCTGGGAAAAATGAACAATCTAGCCAAACACCATGGCACGGGGCCCAATGCAGCTGCATCGGCTTAAGGCCGGCCCTGGAGGCAGGTAAGATGTGTGAATCCACGTCCTTACCGCAAATTTAACTTTCTTTGTCTTCGTGTCTGGTGGGGTATCGGCGTTTTGCTTTTTGCTGTCTTCCATCAGTTGACTGAAGTCGACGTCAGAGGACATTTTACCGTCGTGAGTAACTATCCTTTTAAGCCTGCGAAAATAATGTCTGATCAAAAGTTTCGGCCACACGAGATACTGAATACAACGTTGCCAAAACGCCTTCTGCCATTAACAAAGCGCAGTGACATTGGGGAACCAAATTAATGAATTTTTTCTGCATATTAGCGCCAGCAGCTTTGTTTTGTGATCGCAGAAATGCATAGCCCGCGAAATATGAAATGAAATATTTTGCGGCACAAATACTTGCGTCACGAACATTGCCTGATAAAGGCAGCGCGGGGCCTGTAGCATAGAAGTAGCGCGGGGCCCTAAGTTAAAGATACACTTGAACAAGTGGTAAATCATAAAATCAGTGGGCATCCATGTGACTATCATAAGGCATACTGAATTCGCATAAACGAAAGCCTGGTCATAAACACAACTTGGTGGACATTGTGGACTACATATCTTTTTTTTGCCAAAAACGCATACGCGTATCTTTTTACCAATAAGGAATACATTACTGTACAGCTCACAAGTACAGTACAGAAACAGTAATTACTGCTTCCAGACTAATCAACAAATTTGATCATTGCTGCAGTGTAATCTAAGTATCAACGTCGAAGTCTATTGTCAAAAGCAGCCAACCTACTACTTCAGATTGCATTTTATAGATTTTGCCGCAGCGAATTTGTTTTATGATGCTCGTAGTGTCTATTTCACATAGAAGTTAATGCTCTGTAGTACTCTAGAATCAGGCTGTTCAGCTTGTTTTTTCTAATGTTGCTCCTTTAATGTATATTCTGCTAAGTTTAGAAAATGACCGTTCTCCGCTGCAGTTGGTCAACATAAGTTAAATAAATGCGCAAATCATTTCCCACATTTGTAAAAGAAGACTCTCGTAAATACACTACCCAACGTCTAATGAATAGATGCCAAATCCATAGCTGACAATAAAATTTATAGATTCGCCAAAGAAACACAGATTTGAACAAAATCCCAGGTAGACACAAAAGTAGGTGAATATTTCTACTATCTACCATATCTAGGCATCTGTAAGTCACAAAACGTGCTAGTGAATACATGCTATAAATTTGCTAATGAACTTTTGTGTCTGTCGGAATTATTACATCGCAGTAACATGGACTTGTTTGCATTTTTGGCGGAAATCTGAGAGAATTTACAATGATTACGTCTTCATTGTGTCCTGTAGCTAATCTTTGAGGTATGGATTTTTCAACCACTACCTTAAAATTGCTGTGTGTACCACTTAATCTTTTTATTTATGGGCTTGTTTCATTAGTATCTGTCACTTGAATTGCACCTAGCTGATATTTGCAGCTTATACGGTATCATTTGCTTGTTCATCAGTTATGCTGAAGACTGAAGTACCTTGATAAAAGAAGATAAAGAAAGATGAGACTAGAAATACTAGGTATAATGAAGCATCTTAAATCACCGCTACCCAGTTGAATCCTAAAAGCCCAGATCTTCAGAAGAAAACACAGAAAGGCATTGAAAACCCCAGATCTAGGGGCAAAACCTCAGGTTTGGTGCCACTGGCCAAATCATTTTGAAAGTACCGAAAAGGCAACGCAAGTTTTAGAACAGGTGAATGTGACGTAATAATATTTTTTAAGAAGCTGTTGAAATTGCTGCAATTTCGCCTCGCTGCTTGACTGGTCCCATACGTTTGCACATGACTGTAAAACACTTTAACTTTCAATTCACAGTAGTCTAATGTGAAAGCATTCAATTGAAAACTTTCGCTTAGTTGCTTGTGACAAATTTGGTAAAATAGTGATAAAATAGTAATCAGACTGAAAAATTTCTATACATATAAACAGGGGTGGATATTAAGGGAGGCGATCGTTTCGGTCCCCCCTTTTGAGAGTTTCGCGCTTATTTTTTGTATTGTTTTGTTAACAACCTTATTAATCACTCTGGAGCCAGATTTCACAAACTCTGAAAACAAGTCATATGTTTTGTCAAAAAAAAAATTATGTGCAAAGTGATAACAGGGCCTCTCAACAGCTTTGTTGTGTAGGCAAAGAAAAAATTAGAATAAAATGACTTCAACCCAAGTACAGTGTGAAGTGGACTTTCACGCAAAAGCAAATTCCCACACAAAATGAAAAATTACACTTGGTTTCAGCGAATAAAGTTTCTGGAATAGCATGTGCAAAATATACGTCCTTCTTTCTGAGTTTGCCACGGGCACCTAAATTCTAACGTCCACCCTTGCAAATAATAAAGAACAAATTTAACACAAAGGACCGCGGGACCCCAGGAAGCCCGGGACCCGTAGCAATTGCTACATTTGTTACCATTGTTAATTCGGCACTGGTCATGAATTACGTTTCAGTGTCTTTTATGGATTGAGATCAAACCTGCAACGTCTACGCATGCTACAACTGTGCAGAGAACTTGGAAAATGGCACAAAAGTTTTTGCAAAGTTCAACAGGTAAGTTTCAGCTCATCACCCTACAACGGTACAGCATTTCTGCTAAGCTTTGCTGAAACCTGTCAACAAAATGTTGGCGTTTCAAGAAAAAAAAAATAATGTCAACTACCGTGAAAACAAGAAATTTCGAATGCTGTTTGGAAAATTCCGTGTGCCAATAACATTTTTATAATCAAACTGCTCGAAACCGAATTGCCACCAAATTTATTCGTTTGTGCAAGGTCGATATCATGTTTTTAAAAATCTCGTTTCGCGCCAGCATCCTCCATCCTGGAGGAGAAGTTAACTTTTTTAATGATCCCATCTCTCCAAAAAACACTTCAGTGAAGTTCGGTGTTGTATCTACACCAAATTTGTAACAGGTCGTTTCCTCCTCCGCTAGTCAACAAAAGCAACTTCCGTAAAACACTAACGTGGGTTCTCCTGTTTCTGCATCCTTGGCTTCAACATAGTTATCTGACACTTCATCACATACTTTTTCCAGCAGTTCAGTCAGGTGAGTTTCGGATCTTGCGTATGATTTCTGAAAAAAAAGCACTATTGTTTCTGCGAATAAATACTGCAGCATGCAAACGTACTGCACTCAGAACCGTCGCCAGAAAGTCTTCATTAGGAGGGGGCTTTACATTCCAAATTTGACAAAAACCCAACTAATTTATCGTGTTTCATATTTCCTTTTAAGGGGGGTTAGAGCTCTGTTTGGGGTAGTAAGCCCACGAAATCTTCCCCGTGGCAACGGAAATGACGGCACTACATGTTGTGACCAGAGGTGAGCGAATATTGATTTTTTAACTCCTGATCCATAGCCGATAAATTTTGTGAATATCCATATCCAATCCTGATCCGAAAATTTCTCAAATTTAGTATCCGATATCCATCCGTATCCGAATGCGACACTGGTTAAACACAAAACAAACAGGCAGTGGTTATAGGTCCACCAGTGGACCTTCATTTGTGAAAACTTATTCATCCATCGCCCGTAACATGACGCTAATCCATGACAAGTGTGCAGTAGTCTGGACTACGCTTGGTAGAAACTTAGTAGACGTAAACCTAAAACTTATTAAACCTAAACCAGACATCTGACCACAAAAGTTTGGAAGCTTTTGAAAAAAGTAAATAAAAACCGGTACCATGAAAAGTGCAACCCCTATAACCAAAACAAATGGTGCCCGATTATGGAAGGAGTCAGCACGAAAACTTTTCACACAGTAAGGCACGTCTACCTGACTACCATGACAGTGCTGCCAATGTGGCAAACTCAGCGTTTTATTCTGACTGTGTCGCTGCCAGCGGACCTATTTTATAGCCACTTCCAAATAAAAACACCCTGTCATTTNGTGACCCAATCCACAAAAATAACATCGTATGTTGTGCACTTTCAATTGTAANAACAGAAAATTAGTGTATATTTTGCTGCCAGAGGTATAGCTCTGCTGTGNTTATTTTTCCATTTGAACTGTAGTGTGTCTGGCTTTGTCCACTTATCACACTGAGTTCGTGGCACTAGCAGTTAGTACGATGAACCTGGTCCAAAGGGAATTCCTGCTGTGTGAATGGTCGTCGTTTGGACTCTCAGCATTGTTGTTTAGGCTGGGCTGGTAGAGACGACTCTTTTTACGAGAAAATTTTTGATGTAAGCTAGTACTTTTTTATTAAGTTTTGAAAACCAGACACAGGTTTACAATTTGGGTTAGGGTTTTTGGTTATATGGCAAAGAAGATCCGCAAATCGAAGGATATAGTCCTTGTCACATGACCAATTCCACCTGCATCAGCTAATTGCAAAAGAGCTCCAGCATTCAATCAATTGATAAAATACAGAAAACATATTTTGTAACACTGAGAGTAGATCACAGTATAAAATATAGTAAAACTAACGTAGTTTACAAACACTACGAACTCAAACTGTCTTTTAGCAAGGTTGACCGCATAAAACTTGAGGTAGAATGTTCAAAATTCTAACCAAAAGGAAATGCAGTTTAAACACTGAAATAGACCAGGGATGGCCAACAGGTTGATCGCCGAGTGTCACTTGGTTGATTGTACCTGATTTTGCATTGAATATTTATAGAGTGTAGCAAGGGATCAACATGAAAGTTTATTGCCCAGACTAATCTGAACCCCTATTTTGTCGAACAAATAAAACAGTCAATGGGACCTTTCTGTAAGTTAATTTCCAATTGTCAACTGATCTTTAAGCAATGCAATCACCAAGTACAGCCAACCAGCTTGCTATAAACCAGAGTTCGGTAAGCACCGGGACGTGGCCCGGTGCCGGTCCGTGAATAAATTGCTACCGGGTCGTGCGGAACCAACGCCAAATTTGTCCAAAAGTGAGTGGAACGACTGACATAAGGAATATACTGCGGGTGCCATTGACTACCACAAACCTACAGGTCGGACCATCTTATTACGGCATGGCAAACCCAGATCTTTCACTGAATTAGTGCCATGATGATTTACGAGTAACAATATATTCGCATATGCCAAATATTCATTATTTTATTGAGGGCAGGTCCGAAAAATAATGCCAGGTTGACACCGGTCGGAAAGTACGAAAAAGGTTGTCGACAAGTTAGCTATTGATGAGCGAACCGGCTTCATGAAAATTTTTTTTTTCAAGACAGGCTGCACGGTACGAAAATACATGGGGCAAGGTTTAACACTAAAATCCCCTGTTAATTTTTGGGTGACCATAAGCAAAAACCAACCATATTTTCTGCAGTGTAAAGAGATTGCAGTGGCTTGCAGGAACCGTGGGCAAGCACTGTACCGGTGACAATTGTGCGTGCTAGATTACTCTTTTCCTATTGACTAATTCATCACTATAGTTGTATGGCAACATATAATCAGGACTACAGGGAAATACAATGCGTCACATCGTTACGAAGGCCATAAATGCCACCTGCGCAGAGACAAAAAGTACATTTCTTGTTTCAGAAATGAACCTTAGCGCTATTCACTTAACATCGGCAGTGAGGTTTCGCGTGAGTTGATACGTTTGTGACTGTTAAGTACGGTTTACACGACTCCGCTTTTACACCATGAGCTTAGTTCCTGCAGAGCCTGTAAAAGAAGTGTAAACAAACCTGCACAGTGCGCGTTTTGCCATGCGGATCAACTCTGTAACTTCCAACATTGATTTTCTTATTGGGATCAACCTGGTTTATGCTGTGTTCAAGTTCACTGACGACAGCTCTGCATGCTGTAATGAAACAAGAAGAACGAACTTTGAAGTTCTTATACATAAAACGAAAGAAAATGATGCAAATGCACAAAACGTTAAATTACATTGCCCATTAAAAATCGTTCGGGTACACTCAGTCTTTTTCGGTAAGTTAAAAAAAACTAGTAATTACGTAGAAGAGAACGATTAGGCCCTGAAATAAACGTTTAGCTTAACCACAGACTCCAACACTCATCTAGCTAATGTGGGTACCTGCAATCCGAACAAGTATCCAATACTTATCGATCCTTGTCTAAGCCTGGCCCACCATTGGCGTCGGCTGTAACACTGGAGATGCCGACTGAAACACTGCCTTTGAAAGGCGTTCACGCAATTAGGCAAATGGCTACAACAAATTTGCACAGGTTCGGCAATTGCTTCATTTTTTGCTAACTTAAAATATTGTGGAATTCAAAACACAAGGGCAACCCATAAGTTAAGGATCTATTTATGGATGGGAAGTCAACGCTATGAACACTGGTCCCACGCATGATTCCACAGATTTTGCCCGAGCACCACATTTTACAGCGTTTACATCAGTGGTGCTACTCTCAAGCACCCTTTGAGCGGCTCTCAGCCGTCTTTCAGTAAAACCTCCAACAGTTTGTATGAAAGACTGCAAAAAACAAAACGTGCAAATCGACTTGTATTAAAATGTTTAGTGCGCTCTCTAACAAACTCGCAGGTCTGGATTTAGCTCCCTTTAGCGAAAAAGTTGAGAGCCACTGATTAACTTGTTCCAAGCATCGGCACCCTGCACCGGGGCTGTTTTCTTGTGAGTGATACCTAACACCATGGGCGTCCGCAGAAATTTTTCCTGAGGGGGCAGCGTCGACATTATGCTTATCGTTTTCAGGTTGCTGACGATGCAATGCAATTGGACGTTCACAAAACGCTTTACCCTTTCCAAACCACAAAAAACATGTTACGGCAACTCTCACAAAAACGCGCTTCGTAGGCAGCAATAGCCAGGTGCTGTATATTACCATAATTTACACAATAGGCTACTGCAGATTTTCAAAGCAGAGCAGTTCTTTTCAAAGAAGCATTGCCATGGTCTTGATTGAACAAAAGAAACTTTGCCATAGTCTTTAATGAAACCGCAAATTGTGATTTTATTTTACCTAGCAAGACTTGTCGGTGTCGCTTCGAAACAAGAGCTGCAAACGTTTGACATCTTGTCAAGAGCTGCAAACGTCCAGGACAGTGGTTCTTAACCTGGGGTACATTTACCCTGGGGGTAAATTTTATCTTCCAAGGGAGTAAATTTACTGAATCATAAAATGCATCAAATGTAAATTTTTATTAATCATTCTAAACTGTAGGAGTTTACTAATTTCGTATTTTTAAGGAATGAGCACCATTGAGTGTATTGGAGGTAAAACTGGCAATTTGTTTGATAAAACGGTAAGATGTGTAAAAAAGGTTAAGAACCACTGGTCTAGGAGCTCACTCAGAAATCAGAACTAAGCCTTAAAGATTAGGACGCATTCCCACAAGTCTGCATAGACGTATTCTAACATGTCACGTAGTTTTATGTGTGAAATGAAGCCTGCATAAGCGTAGTTTGATCAAGCTATTCACTCAGGCACATTGTATGGATGCCGGTTCTTCAAAAGGAGGGTAACGGGGACGGAGGTGCCTTTTCATAATAGTATCACAGGTAATTTCATGGTTTATCAAGATCGACTTGAAACAAATTTATTGCAGCTATTCGCGCACCCAGAAAATTCAGAATGGTTTTCTGCAATTTATGTTATTGTTTTTGAGGTCAACATTGCTACTGAACAGAAACAAGCATAATTGGAAACGATTTTTTTGGTTTTGATAAGTTTCCATTGCCCTCAACTCTTCTACTCCTCCAGCCCAGGGAAGCTGTGATCACATTATGGTGTGCCGATTTTTTCCCACAAGATTTCGGCGCTAAATTGGCACCCAGGTTTTATTTAATTGTTCAAATTCGACTTGGAGTAGTTTAATAAATTAATACGAAATTACTCAGGAAAAATTGCGATTCAAACAAGATACATCTGCACAAAGCATTAACAACAGACGTACTGTATTTGCATACAGTGTGACAGCTGAGAGTGCTTAGTTTTCACTGCGGAAATTGTGTCAACTATTGCAGGTTTTATTATTTTATACCGCATGTTGCTGTATTTCGCAAAATGAACAGTACAGAACCTGACTTTTACAAAATTTTACGGTTATAAACAAATGTTCCATATCTGCAAATCCATATCTGCAGTAGATATTAGCTTTTACAAATATCAATATCTTTTTTGGTGCTCACAATGCTTTCCTTACATCATACACGTGGACATACTCGCCAACAAAAATTTTTTTTCGAGTGCCGAAAACATTTTTAATGGTTTCTGGGTAATTTTCAGCTGTTGTGTCCGAATTTTACTGACATCTGTTTCTTTGAATTAGCTTTAGTTTTTGAGATTTGACAAGACAAAAATGTCAATTTTACTATCTCCCAAATGTGAACGCAAATTCTGTGTCAGTAACATGCGTATTGGAAATGTCTCTTAGGTAGTGTGCATTCCTTGTTCGCGATCAGATACTCCAATTTGTCCAATTGTTATTGTAGCATCCCATTACTTCAGGAATAAGGTATTGAAAACACTCTTTGCAAGTTATTTAACTCCAGCCGGTGTATTTTGTCGTACTGTATATCTTTAGCTTTACAAATTATTTCCTCAGCTTTCTGCAAACTGTTCATCATGAGTGAGTAAACCAGGTAATGGGAGTGAAACAACAGGCTTATTCTGATAAGCTGCACTTTCTTTGTATTAAATTACCCAGATTCAGAAGCTGCTGGGCGCCCTGTGCCTCACTGTCAGGAAGCGCCTGTGCCTGAATTTAGAAATTTACCTGACATATCCATGAAATATGATGAGTTTCATGAAGAGGTAGAAAGCTCTGCAAGTGACAGCAGTGGAAGTCTGTTTCTAAGTAGTCTAGAAATTCCAGTGCCATTCAAGCAGGAGTTGACTTATCTTTTCAGGGATCTCAATTTATCTAAAGAAGCAGCAGAAATTTTGGCATCCCGACTCAAAGACAAAAACGCCTTAAACCAGAGCTCCAATAACATTATATTATACTGTACGAGAGAAAAACATTTAGTTCCATATATTTGCCAACTAGAATTTTTTTACTGCAAAGACATCAAAGGGCTGCTGTTGAAAGTGGGAGTGCCACAATATAGAGCTAATAGTGGCGCTTATGCACAGCCAGTTCGAAAAGAACTTTTACAATGTGTATTCCTATACAGTGGCAACAGATACGCATTTATCCTTAATGGTAATTCAATAAAACTCAAGAGTACAACAATGAAATAGTACTACAGAAACTGGATTATGACTCTCACCAAATCTGTCTAGACTTGAAGATTTTTATTTTTCTGCTTGGCTAGCAAAGTAACTATAAAAAATATCCATGTTTTAACTGTGGGACAGCCGAGTGCATAATGATCACTGGGTGAAAAAAGGATGGCCACCTAGGAATTCCATGAAAGTTGAAGTTACCATCATTGTGGTAATTATAAACGGCGCTGACGCTTCTCTTAATTGCCCGCCTTCGCGATTACGTAGTTTGCATTCTTATTATGTTCACGACTGCCGTACTTTGATACGTGTCATTGCGCATTTCGATTCGGTGCTGGTTGGTCGAGAGTCCGACTCTCGGCAGGATCTTACCAAGACCTTGTAAATTGGTACTGTGGCCTTCTTACCAAGCGTACAGTGTGCGGAAGAGCTGCAGGGAATATATCCAGAACGCAAAAACAAACCGAGTGAAACGATACCAGAAATTGTACAAACTCAGTCGTGGCTCTACAAGACCATTCTAGTTATAAAGCGCCAACAACAAACCACCATATCACAAAAAAAATAATTCCGCATTTCAACCTCATACCGTTCGCTTGTATGCAGCGAGTTTGCGCAGTGTTCCTTTTGTTAGCCTGGCTCAGGTACTTTTGTTAGCCTGGCTCAGGTACTTTTGTTAGCCTGGCTCAGGTACTTTTGTATGCCTGGCTAGCTTTATTGTTCAATGTTTAATCACGTTTGTCCTGATGTGTTTTGAGGATTGCAACTCCTCTACGATTATGCTAAAAGGGAATTAGACCAAGTGTATCTGAAGAAGGATCTAAATGACGTCTATGCGCTTCACCACCTACTTACGCGAAAACAAAGACCTGCTGAAGACGTTGCTCAACATAGCCATTACTGAGTCGGTTCGGTATTCGTCGCATTTTTTGCATCCCAGCCGTTTTCTTCTCGTGACTGATCAGAAGGCTCTAAGCTTCTTGTTTCGCCAATCAGGTCGGGGCAAAACAAAGAACACCAAAATTCAGGTGTGGCGTGCCGAATTGGACAATTTCGAGTACGACATCGTTCATCGTCCTGGTCGAGATAACCTTGTGCCCGATGCACTGTCTCGCTCCTCTCCGACTTCATCAGTCACCTTTAATACGGCTCAAGGCGCATTGCCCGACCTTACGGGCATGCACAAACAACTTGGCCATCCGAGTGTCACTGGGCTACTTCATTTCGTGGGCACTAGAAATCTTCCATTTTCAGCTTCTGATGTCTGTGAAGTTTGTCGCTGTTGCCGCGTCTGTGCGGAACTCAAACCTTCCTTTGTGAAACAAAATGATGTGACGCNGCTGATAAAAGCNACCCACGCTTGTGAGAGACTCTCAATTGATTTCAAAGGCCCTGTGAAAGGTGNAAATCCTTACGTACTCATTGTTGACAAATACTCGACGTTTCCATTTGCATTCGCATGTCGCGATCAATCGACTCCTACCGTCACCAAACATCTTTCGAGTCAGTTTGCTCTGTTCGGCTATCCTCAGTATATCTACAGTGATAGAGGTTCTTCCTTAATGTCTGTTGTTCTGAAACAGTATTTATTACCTCGAGAAATAACTACCAGTCGGAGCAATCCCTACCACCCTCAAGGAAATTCCCAGTGCTAACGCATCAACTAGACCGTGTGGCGTGCACTCAAACTAATGCTCCGCGACCAAGGCTGCTCTGAACAGGCGTGGGAGACCGTCCTTCGGAAGCTTTGCATTCCGTAAGGTCATTGGTGTGAACGGCTACAAATCGACGCTCCATGCTTGGGCGATCTCTACCGAGTTGGCTGATCCAGCCAGGACCTGTCATGTTGAGAAATTGTATTCGCAACAAAAGTGAACCTCCCTGCGAAGAAGTTGAATTGATGGAAGCCAATCCTATGTTTGCTTACGTTCGCTTCCCTGGTGGCAAGGAATCGATCGTTTCGATTAAGGATTTATCTCCACGTCCGTCTTTTCATTGGGGAACCGGAAGATTCGAGAGCGGTTCGAGGCGTTTAGGATCGGGTTCGAATTAAGTTGGACGACAACCTGCACCCAAGCAAGTCAATTTCAGTTTTGTTCGTTTCACATTTGGCATCATTTAAGCGTGAGGTTTTCAGCTGAGGCAGCACGAAGAAAAGCCTCTAGACGTCTGTCATGGTCTGCTTGATCAGTGCCCAAATCAGTCATCGTCAAGAGAAGCGTAAGTACCAGAAAGTTTGTACTGTTAGTGCCCAAATCAGTCATCGTCAAGAGAAGCGTAAGTACCAGAAAGTTTGTACTGTTCAACAGGGGCGCACGCAGGGGGGCTGAGGGGTTAGAGCCTTAACGGAAATCACCTAAACACAAATTTGTTGCTGACATTTGTCAAAACACGAAACAATTCCGCACATGCATACATAGCTATATAAAGATTTCGATTATCACTAGTGGTGTAGTGATCTGTTACCTTGTTATGTTACGAGTGTTACACTTCAATTGCAATAAGCAAATCGTGCTAAGACTATAGGAAACCCTGGCTGAATGTCGCTTTTCGATAAAGACGTTGCGATTCATGAGTCACAATGGCATTG
>JGI24021J15306_10009741_pt1 | contig 11885 bp, 8 predicted proteins | sample Ectturendosymbi1_FD_15306 | JGI IMG/M metagenome (IMG submission 15306)
CAAATCAATCAAGGGCTCTGTAGATGCGGATTTTGACCTAGTTTTCAACAAAACGTTGAACCAATAGAATGGGTCAATGGGTTGGGGCCCAGGGCTGGCCAAATGTGACCAAAATTTCCAAAACATGCCCTCATTGTGACGTCACCTCCAGAAAACCCCCACCGAAAACAAAAAATTTTTTTTTTCGATGTCAACTAGAAGACTTGCTGAATCCGTAAAGGGTTTGAACAGCTCTCTAGCGGCTGGCGATTTATGGCCAAAAAAGGGCCGGCCAATTGTGGCCGTTCAAGGGTTAAACCTAAAACCCTAACCCAGTGATTCTTAACCAGGGTGTTGCCGTACCCTAGGGTACGATTTGTGATATTCAGGGGTACCACGCGCTAATGCATTTTTAGATGTATCATTAAACATGCATTTTCAAAATGTCATCAAACGTTAAAGCAAATTGCTATGGACTTTCCACTGGATGCTGCAAATTATATTTCTCTTTTATATGGTGCCAGAAGCCTAAAAAGGTTGGGAAGCACTGCCCAGCCCTTAAAACCCTATGCTAAAACCTTGTGTCTGTAGACGCAATGGCTCAGGAGATCTTACGCAGCGTTGCTGCCAACATGTTGCCACCTTGGCAGCTCAAGTGGTAAAGGTAGGCTACCTTATGCAAATTGAAATTTTGATTGTGGGTAACTTCCTAATACTTACCTACGACAGCTTTTGTGCATATATTCATTGTCAGTGCATCTTAACAAGTCCACCAACATTTTTGTTAACACCGTTTTCTGATTTGGTGTTCTGCAAGATATTGACCAGCATTTGAACATCTGCTCCTGCAACAGCTATTCTTGCATTGGTGTCCAAGCAATTTTGCTGAAACGAGTATTTCTAAGCTGTCATTGAGCACTAGCTTATCAGACTTTCTTAAATAAAGTACTTGTGGACAACTGCACCCACTGCCTTGCCAGCAAACTGATGCCTGCAATGTTCTCATGCAATGTTGTTAACAAATTTGGTAAATCCTTTGCAACAACAATTTATGGAAATTGAACTTAATGTAATCCATCAATCCAATCAGTGCAACCACAAGATACATTAAATTAGTATTGAAGGACATCAAATTGCTATATTTGTGTTATGTTGCTAACTGTTTATTATTGACCATGGGCAATCATGTCATATTGGCTATTTTCATAAACTGGCATTGAATCTGTGGCAGTTTTTTCAAGATATCATGAGTAGCATAAGAAACCCTAGACATGGTAAGGTGGCCATTGACCAACCATGATGTGTAAAAGCATGATTGCTTTCTAGTGATTTCTAAAAGCTTTTAGACTTGCAGCTTTAAGAAGACAATTTAGAATGCTGGCAATGTATTGACACATTGACCTTTAGTTGGGTAATGAAAACTGCAAAATGTAAAATGATTTTGCCTTGTATGTTTTGTCTTCCTCATGTCAAATTTTGCCATGTTGACTATTTTTGACTAAACGAGTATACACTACTAAAGCATGACAAATGCAAGTGTAAAAATGTTCTGAAACAATTCAGTTTGGCTGCATGATGATAAACCGCTAGAAACTTGATGCTAAGTGGCTTTTAACACTATTGAGAGAACATTTAGATAGAAGTTTCTAGCACACAGCTGTCCATGAGGCAATTAGCTGGTTAGCAATTGTTGAGGGAAAGGTTTTTGGGAGGTATTGTTTGAAAAACAGTTTTCCATGGGAAACAGTTGCTCTGAAACAATAAATAAAAACCAGCAGAGTAAATTTAAATGAAGTCAGACAAGAAACAATGTAAACCCAAAAATCGTTAGGCCAACCTAAAAAGAAAAGAACATACACTTATTTTAGTACGAATTGGACAGTGATTGTTTCATCATGAAGATAAAAAATGAATCAAAACAAGAAAATATGAAAATGGCAAAACAAAACAGACACACCCATGTCAAATCATATGCAATATTCATTTACATAACACAGATGATTGTAGGCAAACAATGTGTAAAGAGTTTAGAGATACACAGGTGAACATGTGTCATGCATATAGGTAGTTACCAATGGACCATCCTGGAGTACCACAGTTGAAAATATATGTCCTACAAGGCACATATCATACCCAAATGGGGTTGAAGAGGTAATGGAGATCATCATTCAATCTGATTTCAGATATACAAACTGATTACAAAACGTTTTACAATAAAATTTAGTAAAAAGATGAAGGACTCATGAAAAACAGTGTGGTTAAACCTTTAATGAGCGTGCTGGCCCAAATACAGACCAGCACTTTTTGACCATAAATCGCCAGCCACTAGAGCTGGACAGCTGTTCAAACCCTCTACGGATTCAGCAAGTCTTCCAGTTGAGATTTAAAAAAAATGTTTTTGCTGTGGATTTGGGGTTTTCTGGAGTTGACATAAGTGGGGGTGTTTTTACATTTTTTTGCCCCTTTACCCAGCCCTGGGCGCCAATCCATTGAGCCATTTTTTTGGCTAAGTTTTTTTGGAAACTAGGCCAATATCTGCATCTTTAGAGCCCTTGAATGGCTTTCTAGCATATCTGGAGCCAAAATTATGGATGAAAAGCAAAAATTGGTAAAAATTTCTCCACCCACAAACCCCAACCTGGGGTGGATTACACTCCGTTTCTAAATGGCCATCACTCGCCAGCAGGTTGAGCTAGAGAGCTGTTCAAACCCGCTCTAAATGGGGAAAGTCTTGTAGTTTGGAATTTACAAAAAATTTCAGTGTGCGTTTTCAGCCTTTCTGGCCATGTTTACATAACCACAGGATGTTTTGACAGGTCTGTCAAAACATTGGATGATGTCAACATCCCGTGGGAGTGCAAAAATTGAGCTGATTTCGTGGCGTGGAACTTCACTGGATTTAAATGAATTCTAGGCTATAGTATGAGCCTTTAGAGGGTTTGATTGGCATTCTAGCATTTCTGGTTGAAAAGTTATAGCAAACATGATATAATATTAATTAGGGAAATCCTCTAAATGCCCTAGGGAATTCTTGAAATATTTGGATTTTTTTTGGCATAACTTTTGAACCAGAAACACTAAACTCGATCAAGGACTCTAAAGACTCGTATTCTAGCCTAGAATCCAAAATGACTGAGCCACAATACTGGCTAATTGGATCGGATGATGATGTCATCAAAATATCTGCAAAACATACCCTGATCATGATCCTATGGACCCAAATCACCAAACCCAAATCTTAATTTTTTTTTATTCTAAACTACAAAACTTTACAAGTCTTTAGATGGTTTGAACATTGCTCTAGCTCAATCTGCTGCCGAATTATGGCTGGCCAATTTTCTATCTGAAATGGCTGATGTTACCTTTTGTATAACTTTTTTATTTTTGTCCAAAATTGCATTTTTGAGCCATAATTTTGGCTACAGATATGTTAGAAAGCAAATCAAGGGCTCAAAAGATGCATATTTTAGCCTAGATTCCAAGAAAAACTTGAGCGAAAAAAATGGATTGTTGGGTTGGCACCCAGGGCCAGATGAAGTTGGCAAAAAATTCCCCCACTTCTGATGTCCCCCACAGAGAACCCAAAACTGAAAAACAAAATTTTCAACCTAAACTAAAAGACTTGAATCTATAGAGGGTTTGAACAGCTCATTAGCTCTAGCAACTGGCGATTTATGGCCAAAAAAGTGCCGGCCTATATGTAGGCCAGCACTGTTGTTAAAGCCAAGGGTTAACCCATTAATGACCATTGTTCCATTTTTGGAACATGACTTGGACATGGTCAACACTCATTTCCACTTCATTGTATCATCTCAGTTTTGATTTGTATGTATTTCACGTTAATGCAAGCATGCCTTTCAAAAATTTTTTTCTTTTTTTTTTTTACCGGCAGCCTAAAGACGTCAATTTTTTCACATTTGAGTGACCTCCATTTGCTCAGTAATGCTTACTCAGCAAAAAACAGCTTCATGGTAAATGCTGTATTTTGCAAGTCTTTGGTGTGATCTGCAAAGAAATTATTTAGGTGAAAGTTTTTGTTCCATTTTTGGAACAGTGGTCCAAATTGGTGTCAGAATCAATTATCTTTATGAGAATCCTTTGCAATTTAAATTCTTTACTAAAATCATAGTCAGCAAGTTTATAAAAGTAAGTTCATTCAATGAGAACAAGCACAAGGGAATGAATAAATGTTTCTATTTGTGATAAGCTGAAAAGCAATTTTCACGCTGCCTAACATTACAACTGTAGAATTTTGTAAAAGGGTTTTTGCTACATACATTGTTCTTTTCTGCTTACACAAAGTGATGTAATCCAGGTTTTGTGTTTAATTATTTTCCTGTGGGCCTAAAGAACAACACTGCCAATGTTTTCAGCAGTTCAAGTACAACTGACTTTATAAACGCAAGTAGATCCTACATCAGGCTGCATTCAGCTGTATTTTTATGTTAGGACATGCAGATGGATATGTTATGTAGTTTTGGTAGTGGCCATTATTGGGTATTAACAAAAAGTCTGACCAAATTTAAGTTAAACCTGATTTAGAAAATGGTTACCAATTAGTAAAAATGTGAACTGCTAATAAGAGTGGTACTTAGATATGTGTTTCTGCTCCCATACTGTGTGTAGTCTAATACCCTGATCGTTTCAGGTGTGCAATACAAAATTTTACTAGAAAAGATAGCTGAAACGCACAAGGAGCCTTATGCACCTATCATGAACTACATCAGAACAAAATTCAGATTTGCGATATTAAATATCAAAACAAACATTGCAGGATGACTAGGACTTGAAGTTTTCAAATCAAGTGCTTCATTTATATCATCACCTTGCCAGATTTCTGTTTTGTACAGTATTTCAAGGATGTAGTCCCAAATTAGTTGCACTACATATCATGTTCTTCAGTGTTAGTTTTTAGAATGCACTGACCACTAATCATATGACAGTGTTATATTTTCAGTTTGATTCATTTCTCAGTGTGTGACATCTTTGAATTTCCACTCTGTAACGTTCTCTTCCTTCAGAATCTTGCACTAATTATTATATGTGCCACCTTTTACCTGACAAAAAATGTAAGGTTGGCTTCTGACGACTTGCTTTTCTTCAGTTTTTACCTTATCTTCATGAAGAGTTATGTTTTGCTTACGATGTATGTGGACATTGATGTGTTTGTTGAACATAACTGTTGGCAACATTTTTCAGGAAATGATGACCAACAATGCTGATACAACATGATGGCTGGAAATTTCTGGTATTTGCTTTTTTTCTATTTAACACATTTGATAACTGATACCAGTTACGATCCATCAGCGAGACTGAGTTAGGTAACACCTGGAACAGAGTGACATAAATCAAGCATTTCTGGCTGAAAAACTTTTTGATTACCAGCCATATCCGTTTCCTCTTATAAGTGTGTCGATCAGCATACATAAGATGGCAAAGAAAAAAATATCAGTGGAGAGATGTTGCTGTTGATGATAGATTACTGGAAAGCAGTATTTTCCAACATGGCTGTTCTAGGCTCAGGAGCTTGTTGCAGGGAAGTTGATTGCTGTAGAAAGGTTTTGGAATGTTGCAGGCATGTTGAAGGGCAGGAAAGTTTGTTTATAACATGTATTGTGAATGATTGCCTGCATAATGGAAAAATCAATGTCTAATGCTATTTTGTACTGGTTTTAGGTGTTTTGAAGTGGTCAGTTAGATGATTTATTTCCAACAATGGATGTTTCACAAGACATCAACAAAATAATGAATGGTGATTCCAGCCTGGGCGAGTTTGAAGACTCTGGAGATGTCTCTTGGGTGGAAGATAAAAAATTGTGAAAGTGTGTAAATAAAAATTTTCTTGTTGTTATGAGTGCTTGTTAGCACTTCAATTGCAACATGGTATAGGTGACCATCAGCAATAGGGAAAAATCAAACTTACATGGCACCATGTGCATTCTTTCTCAACAAAATGACCGGTACATCAAAAGTGCTAATCATATAACTGCTATTACATTGCATATTGCTATTACATGCATACTATTTATAGCTTTTGTTTTATGATTAGACTATTATTTACTATTTCTTTCAATGCAGGTATTTGAATTTGAAATAACTTAAAATACATTGTTTCATAAATTCATTTGGGCAAGATGAAGCTCTCTGTGACTGTTTTGGGTATGATAGTACTTTTAACATCTTTGTCTGGATTAGGTTTTGCTAATGATGATTGTGAAGGTAGGTATATTTATTTTTTGTTTTTTTTTAACAGTTGTTTCTTTTTTTCAAATCATCTGTTTTTGCTCTTAAAATGTAGTATGTCTTTCCTACAGATTCATATTTGGTGCTTGTTTATAGTCAAATTATACTAGGTTTTAGACAGTTTACCAAAGTTTTCACTTAATCAAAGGATGCTGTGAAGGGCTTGCAAAGTTTTTGCAGTTTTTACTATGCACTAGCCAGATGTGTAGTCTAAATCCATGTTGAGTGATGTTTCCCATTTTCCAAACTTTGGAATGTTTCAAATAATATTTCTCTGAACATGGTTGTGTGCAATCATGTTACTTGTTGTCATAGTTGCAATAACTACAATGCGCATGTCAGCCTTGTGTGTGAATTGATATTGAATAAAATCAGCTGCAGTGGTTCTCCACACCTAAAAACGTAGTGTAGTAAATACTAAGTATTTCTTTGTATTATGTCGTGATTCATTGCTAAAACTATTATAAGATTTCTATAATTGTCAGTTTTGTTAGACGTGATCAAATGACAATTTTTAATTTTGAAGAAGTTTGCTGTCTTCATTGTTGATTCCCTATCCATCCAAAATGCAGTTTGTGTTGACTTAAATCACATGTGCATAAATTATACAGTTGTCTTGTGTGATATCAACTGATACCCATATCAAATTTTGTAACAAATAATTTGTTCTTGCACTTAGAGTGAGTAAGAAATCATTTAGCTGTTGCTGAAAATAACAAGAATTGCATCCAGTCTATATTTGACCATTTGGGTTGCTGCAATGGCTTACCTACAATATTGTGCTTTTGAGAGGAACGTGCAGGCTTTCTAAAAATACCAATGTATTTGCGCTTAGAAAATATATACTAATTTTTAGAAAGGTTGATTTTTGTTACTTGCACTTGTTCACATGGAATGCGAATTTAATTAAACAATGCTATCATTAGAAAACCTCCAAAGCAGTGAATTACAGCATTTACTACATCAAAACAGTCTCAAATGATTAGCTTGAGTTTATGAAGTTTTTATGAAAATAAAAGTGAGTTGCAACTTATAACCATGGAAAAGTGTGGTTTCTGGACTGAGACCAGTTATGAACCCCTGGTCTATGTAATAGCCCTGTTGAATAGACAATCCGCTGAAAATCACTGCTTTTTTAATGAACCAACAGTTAAAGCATAATTTAGTATTTAATGAATTATTTTTTAGTTTGTATCAAGTTCCTCACACGCTTTCAAGCTATCTTAAAAGAAGAAAAAGTAGAGGGTGAAAATAATATTCGGGACAGATTGCGAGAAGAGTGCCGTAAATCCAAAGGAAAAGACAACAGATTTGTAAGTTAGTAAATTTGTTTGTCACTCTGGTAAGAATGCATTTCTTATAACCCAATTATTTAGGAGTGTTCGCTGGACAAATGTACCTCATTCCTGTCGGCTGTCATCTGGGGACATTTTGACGTTTTCGAAAATTGCATTTGAATATACAACTGCTGTCCCTTGTACAGATGATTGTGTTTCATTTGAAATTTGTGCCAATTGCCAATCAAAATTTTATGTGTCCACCAAAATATACGAAGTGTTAGTAGTTCTTGCTGTGGTCGTGCACCATTGCATCGAGTGAAGTCGCGTCCACACACTGCGCCACACACCGCAGTTTCAGCCTGTGAAGCATAGCGTCTTCACCTGATTGCAAACCCAAGACTGCAGGACAACTACTTTAGCGTCATGAGGGTTTTATGGTACTGGAGACGCTGGGCCCGGGGCTTGTGTGCCTGTCTTCCCTCTCGTAACACCTCGGCACATCTAGCTGCCACCAAAGGCGTTGGGGTTTCTAAAAACAAAATATTTTTAGCAACCCATCTCGACATGCCTTCAGTTACTTGCAACTCCGGTGTTTGGACAATTCCGTGCTTTGCTCGTTTGGCATAAAATGTGTGTTTGAATAGATGAAAAACTATTGAAATATATCTATGCGCAGTGTTACTATATCGGAGGGACGGATGATGCTGCCACTGGAACAATTCAGGATGTGACAAAACCATGTGGTTATTTTATGCCTCCGGAGACAATTTGCAAGAAGCTGAACAAAAAAGACTCCCAGATTTGTGAATTGAAATACGGTAAGAATAACAAAAGCTACATGCATTATTGGTTAGCTTTCTTTAGTTGTTACTATGGGCGGTGAAATAAGGTTTAAGGGACGCAGGCATCTCTTGTATTTTAAAGGACCCTTCTATTTCACTGCGTATTTACTTTATCGTTGTAAAGAACACCAACAAAAGTTTGCTGAACGCTTGACTTTTCCGATTAAGGAAACTTTTTTGTCTTAATCATGTTGTATCGTTAAACGGCACACGCACCGCTCCGTCTTTCACTGCTGGCCTGACATAAAACAACTCAGACAAATTAATGAATCGTCTATTTGCAGTGTTCAAAATAATCGTGTATGCATTTCATGTCTTACTGTATTTTCAGTGTACATAAAAATGAAATAAAAGTCGTGAACATTGAAGGTGTTTCACAAGTTAAAATCGTAAAATCTACAAGCTGTTCTAAGAAAATGAGTATCAATCTTGTTTACAGAAATAGAGATTTTTTTATCGTAGTTTTGCTTCATGGGGAAACATGTATTGTTTGGAGCTAGCTATTAACGTAGTACGAAAGAATCTGCGTTAAATCATAGCACATGTGGGTGCATTTTCGCATTTCACTCAAACAGGTAGTGCAAAATATGCAATCCAAGTTTGAATGATCGCTGGTGACTTCACACAGTCAACGAAATAGGTCGGAGCTAGAAATTAATTTCTCAGCCCGTAGTTGTTATGTGGATATTGAAATTTATTGTCGATGGCGAATTGGTGAATATTAAGCTTCCAGGGATAGTGATACCCAGAGTTCTCTATGTACGAATGTAAGCGCTTGTGGCCACAGTTAAATTAATTTCAGTGCATTAAGAACGTTGCATCGCTGTTAAAATTATTTTGTATTTTGTGTGAGCAAACTTAACTCATTTTAACTAAGCTGGTATCCACAGTTCGTCTGTATTGTATCGTGCAACCTTTTTTTTCTTTCAGAAAAGCAAATTGATTGGAAAACTGTCAAGTTGAATAAAATGCGAGTGAAACAGTTAAAGAAAATTCTGCTCGACTGGGGCGAAGAGTGCAAAGGTTGTGTTGAGAAGCAAGATTTCATCAGTCGAATCGAGGAACTTAAGCCGTTGTATGTCAGAGATGAATTATGATTTCGAACGTGAAGTCTAGTTCGTTTCGTATTGCATTTTTAGAAACGTAGCAATCGTTGCTACGCCTTTAGGAAATCTAGTGGCGACGTGCTGGGAGTGAGAAATTTTTATGACACGAGTTTGGTTATGTGCAGTTCTTTGTTTGGTGTTTATGCTAGCTCTGTATTTTCGATTGCCTTTGACTTGTACGTACCGCCGTTTTGTGGTTCAATTACAGTTTGTGATTGCAATAAACGAGAAAAGCTGCTACTGTGCATGTTGGTAATGGCCAGAGACTATTTCAACGAACGAACATGTAGCTTAGGTACTTGCGCACAAAGAAGCACTGTATCTACTGTAGCGAAAAATGAAACAAATATTTATCTGTCACTTGTAACAAACTGGGTTTGTATCAGACTGGCCTCGAAGATTGATATTTGGTATCTTGCTCATCGTTCCAGCTAGCCTTTAGAATGATTTCTGCACCGTCAGTGGCTGCATTTATTTGCAACGTTCAGATGCACGCTACCAATACACCACAACCTGTATTGGGCGGCAATAGCTCAGTGGTAAAGTGGCCGCCTCTCAATTGAAAGGTTGGGTGTTCGATCCACGGCCACAGAGTGAATTGCCGTAGCGCTCCCTGGGCAAGAGCGTTCACCTCAACTGCCCCGGCAAGAAGCACGATTCAGGCTTCGGCCTGCCGCCAATTGCCGTCACCAAAATAAAAAAAAGCTATGACAAGCGTGCTGTCCTTGCGTTAAGTCAACACCACAAACTGCGAGTCAAGACCTAATTGTTAAAGACTTCAGACTGAAATTATCGGCTTCACCAGATTTTTTCTTAAATTCCCAAACCACTCGTCATCGAAATTCATTCACTTAGTAATTCAAGCAAATCAGGAAAATCGAAACTTAAACTAAAAAAGTACAAGCAAGCACGTCCATGGATATCCACAGAGCTTTTTCCAGGAGGGGCAACATCAAAATTTTGCTTATCGTTTTGCTGATGGAAGTTCACAAAACGCTTTAAAATTCCTAGTCAAAATTTCCTGGGGGAATATGCCCATTACCCCTCGCGGACGCCCATAAGCACATCAAAATCACTGCATTTTTTAAATCTCGTAGTGGATGGTTCAGACAAAATTCGCGCCTGTTGGCCTAGATTCATTGTAATGCAGTGAGCTTCTGTCTCCAACTCGCAACCATGATGACAAGCAACAATTCGGACTCACAAAGCACTCTGCAACAAATCTATTCGTCTCAATGGCTTATTTTGTGTGATAATGCATGTCACGTTGACAGCAACAAACTTCGCTTCCAAAATAGTCACTTTTCTGAAAGCAACTTACTTGTAATATCAAGCATTGGCAATATCACTTAATTAGCCTGTTTACATGGAACGCAATAATTGTGGCTAAATTTGGGATTTTGCCTAGATATTTAAGGATTTTGTTCAGATTTTCAAGGATTTTGCCCAAATTTTTGGGTATTTTACCCGGATTTTCAACAGATCAAAACTTTTGGGGAGTGCGCTTGCACCCCGCCTCCTACACCACCGTTTTAACTACAAGAACATAGCATAAAAAAGCATCCAACCTGAGACTTGTTTTGGAAAGCTTTGAGACTGGATGAGTCAAGGCTGCCCTCATCTTGCATTGACATTAGTTGTTCGAAAAATGTGCAAAAGTAGGAAATAATTCATCATATACCTTGTCGCAAAATTTCTACTGCAGTAAGTAGCCTACACAATTGATTAAATCTGTGCTAAAGAAAAAAACGGTTCAAGTAATGTTGCCCAAGAGCTGACAAAAAACTTTAACATCACATACCAAGTCCACCTTAAACCAAGCATTTACTAGTCAATCTTCAAATAACCTGCGACTTCAAGCATAGGCTAAATTCAAACCACCTAAAATACCTGAACTATCTGTAAAAAAATGAGGTGTGGCAGTTCCTTTCAACATAAGAAGAACAGCACAAGTTTAGGACAACTCCGCGAGAGCACTGGCAAATTTTGGTCGGAGTGTTCAAGGCACGCCAAAGTTAACAACTAAGAAACTTAGACCAGCCCGTTTTCGTTCGACTTCATGCTCAGTTTTGTTATCAGACGAAAGTGTATTCACTCATGGCTTTATTAATCCAACATTAAGCACTGCGACATTTATCTTTTAATACAAACAACAAGGGTTTGCTTACAACAAGGTGTATTGATATACACATAGAGATTTATTACAAGTAACAGGGGTTAGCGCAGGTTTTATTCTTTCATGGAGGAGAGAGAAGCTCAAATTGTCAGCGGCATCATAGCCATTAAATTGTGAATCTCTTTTAGGTAATCTAGTCCATTGGTATGTCCACTTGGACTGAGCCAGCTTGGTATGCCCACTGCTGGATGTTCTGCCTAAGTCAGTTTGGTATGCCCACTACTGGTTTAGGTGTTAAGCTTGGTATGCCCACTGCTCA
>JGI24021J15306_10009743_pt1 | contig 11884 bp, 4 predicted proteins | sample Ectturendosymbi1_FD_15306 | JGI IMG/M metagenome (IMG submission 15306)
GTGTCCTTTGATCAATCAATCCATTAATACTCTGCCACATTTTTAATAAATTTTGAGTTCGGAGCAGTGCAGGATTGAATTTAATCTGCATATTTTAAAAGTTGTGAACTTAGCCGTGACACTTGCAGTCGTCCACTGGCTCTACCATCTCTCTCTCCTTGGATTTCCTTGGCGCTGCTCAAGCTAAAGTGCGTTCTGAAACACACTTCTGTTTTGCGGAATATTTGCGATTCCCTTTAGGTAACTTATTCCTATTGGCACCTAACGCTATCTGTAAAAAATATAAATTGCCTTTCTACTTTCGAATTGAACTCGTACAAGGTTATTATTGTATTTGTGATCATTAAACCACTCCATCCAAAATTAGCTCACGCTTTTTGGTTTCAGGCTGATCCTAAGTGCAAGTGTGCATTCTCACACCTGACCGGTGATAGTCACTGTAACGAAACGGGCATCATTAAGTAGCAGTTTACCCGTGCCAGGAAGTACAGCTGAAGAAAATTCCAATCATAATCATTTCATTATAGAGGAGGACAGTTTTACTGTGCGAATTACCTTTAGTGATGGATACTGCAGTTCATCAATTTATCTCCTAGCATTTCACCTCTGTTTTGTTTCCAAAACGCAAAGTTTTTGTTTAAAAATTACATGCATACATGTTTGTTGATCATACTGTTTTTTATGATATTCTGTCACTCAAAGTTAGTAAGACAACAGAAATGCAATCACTAACTGGGTCTCCTATCGCCCCCTAACCGACAATTTCTGCTTCACCGCCCCCCCTAGAGTTTCTCACCGCCCCCAGGGGGGAGGTACCGCCCACTTTGGGAACCACTGGCTTAAGCGAAAACAAATATTTTTATCATCCAAGTCAACACGATGTCGATAAAAGCAACTCTGTAATAGTGTCAGGAAGTTGTTTTTCCCACACTCGTTCAAAACGTGGTCGCCTGCGAAAGAACAGATGAAGAATCTCCGCTGTTTCCGAACAGTCGGGTGTTGGTATTATCCAACTGCCCGGCTTGGCATTGGTGACAAATCAACTTTGCTGCGAACACCGCCGCTTGAAAATCAAGCAGCACACCAACTGTGGCAAAAGCAAGCGCCTAACCAAAAGATACTACCTCATGAAGTGATTTAGTTTTTACAAAGCCGCATCCTGCCCTGCTTTGGGACAGATCTTGCTGCCTGCCGGCGTTTTGCTTACACGCCGCTGAGAGCCATTACATTTTAATCTATTTAGGTCAGCATGCTCACAAGCGACCTTCTTTGCTCGTCTCCTGATTGGATCGCAAACGCCTTCGTCTGAACAGGGTCCTTTCTATTTCCCATCAATCGCTGGTCGTGTTTCACTCACAAGTTTCCTTGGCATTTTTGCGGCGAGACGTCTCGCCTAATGACGTACACGGATTTTTAAAACTCGTCGGACTGTTGGCCGCCTGCACAAGTACGCGCTCCACGATCGTGACGAAGTTCTATAGTTAGACGGCCGCCATGGTTTTTTCCACATGCCGTTGATATTGCAAGTTTGCGTGGAATGATAAACCATCTGCAACCGACTGCTACCTGAAGGTAAAGTGCTTCACGCCGATGCGTTTGAAGATAAATAGCGAGTAGTTGTGCGCAATTAACTTTTCAGTTTAAGAGGAAGCTGCGTCCAGTGCATTGCGAATATACAAGTTAGGGTTTGTGATAAGGTTTATGTTGTCTGGTGCGTGAGCCTTGGCGTGCTACTTGGACAGGTGTTTATAGTGAGAGCAGGTAAACCGTTGTTGTAAGTGCATTTATGAGTGATCTCTTGCATCTTTCATACACGATATTCTGTTAAGTTTGTTGCTGTTAGGACTTATCAGGAACGATTTATGTCTTTGTGCTGGAGTTGGTTCTGTTCTTATGCCGATATGCGATTGAAGTCTTGTTAAAATCGGTTGCATTTGATCGAACTCATTCGTTTCATGAAGTCCCCTTTGAATACTTTTGATACTTTGATTTTTGTTTTGCCTGCATGCATTTTCCCGTCGTTGTTGTTGCTGCTGTTGTACATTAGCAAAGTGTGTGCCAAACTGTTGATTATAACAAAAATGTGCATGATCGTTTCACTGCGGGAAGAAGTGCAATTGTGTGGCTGAAACTTGACGCACACAAGACAACATCGTCGTCAGGTATCTGATGAACCGTTATCTTTGCGAGTGAGAATGCCTCACAGCAGTGCTTTCTACTTGAGCAAAATAATTTTTTTGTACTGACGAATCATCGCCCCAGGCAAAAAAACGTAAATGGTTCTCGAAGTCTCATCACCTGGTGAGTTTTGACTTTCTTCCAAACCTCTGTTGGTTCCTTTTAAATTGTTATCTTCTCAGGTGCACGTTGAAGCGATAGCTTTGTTTTGCAACAAGCAGACTTTTACAAGTCAAATTTCGACTACTGTTATCTTTTCCATGCGAAGCGCTTATTAAAATATTTAGTCTCTGAGAAATGTAGCGATTGAATCGAATCATGTAAAAGAAAATTGAGGTTAGCACAGTGTATAGTGCATGAAACGGTTCCGAATTTTCTTGTGTGTGTTTAATCACACCACGCTCGCATCACAACTTCTTCATTTCGGTTTACGACTGACCACGTAAATGACATCATTAGTGCCTGTCTACTTTTTCGCGCTTAATGGTCGCTTTACATGACGTTTTGTCGTTTTTCGCCAAGCTTTTTTATGTTGCAAGAAATGCAAGATATTCCATGCTTTTGGCACATGTTAAGTCCTAAAAATTCCAAGTAACTTTTTCGTAAGCATCAAAACAAGACGGATTTACTGGTGAATGTTTGTTCTTTGTAAAATAGATGGTTTACTCATCATATATTTTTCATCAGGAGAATGACCATCGAATGGCAGATCCCGTGCAGAAAATGTTTACATCCGTAAAAAGCAAGCACTAGCTTCAATTTTTTTTAGAATCACGCAAAGCACAATCCAGCAAAAATGCTCACCTGGTTTTTCAAGGCGGTGTCTCCAGTCTAATGCTTATTTAATTCGCTGTTAATTAATTGGCTGTTTCATACCCAGCCAGCAGGAAGGCGTGGTTGGGTAAGTGGAGGTGACTGTTCCAACAGTAATATACCGATAGATGTTGCGTTGTTGGCCTATTGCTTGCAGCACTTGTGACATGTTTTCCATTGTTGGCTGATGATCCAAAGCAACTTGTGTAAAATCGACATCAAAAGCTGCGTATCAGGTATCGGCAAACTACGGCACGTGTGGCACGCTAAGCAATTTGCAATGGCACGCAGAAGTTCCAAGTTTTACATATCAATTTTGTTTTGATTTACACAGAAGGTATATTGACCTTGACATGTATAAAATATGTATGTTGTTGTTGGCACACTGAATGATTTGAAACCTTAGTCGGCACACAGTTAGCAAAAGGTTGCCGACCCCTGTTAGCATGTCCTACAGTGTAAGCTTGATCCATTGCCAATTGTAGTTTTGATTTGTAACAGTGTTTAAAAGTGAGTGATGACAGAGTGAGGAGGTTTTGGTATATTTAAGTAGTTGTTTTTCTACGTGTTTGCAGTACAAACTTGTCTCCTGATGTGTGCATGTGGTTTTGCATCGAGTTTCCAGTGAACAGCATTTGCTAGTGTCGTTTATTTTTCCTTTTCAGCGGCAGCATCAACACCAAACTGTTGTGTGAGTAGCAAAGATTGGTAACCTTGCCGTTGAAGTCTGATCTAGATTTAAATAACCCTAAACTTTAGCTGCTGATTGCAATTGAAGTTTTTGTATGTGCATGTTACTCACTCGTCGATCTGTTTAAAAGTACAGGTATTGCATTTTACTTTTACTGCGTAATTTTTCTGATGTGACGTCACGCTAACTCAAGTCCGAACTTGCTTTTTCGGAAAAACAATCTGTTTCAAATAAAACCAGGTTCGTTACCATCAGCTGCCACAACATAAACTTGCTGCTTTAAATATAGGCAGCAAGGTCACATCCAAAGTAGCAAAGTATTAAGTCGATGGCGTTATGCTTGCCTGCAGTCATCGTTTTGGTATTACCCTTTCTGTTCTTTGTCTGCTCCTGTCGTCCGCCGTTTTTTGTTATTGCTTGATGTTTCGTACTTTCGTCTTTACAGAACGACACACTTACGGCCAGCCTTTGCGTTCGTAATACACGTGCATGTATGCCAGCACGCTTGAGTATTTCGTGTGTGATCGGTCGTTGAAGGACTCCTGCNGTCACTGTCAAAAAAGATTTCAAATCACTGAGTTAAACTTCNGTTTGATGATTCTTGTAGTTACTCTTGCTGCAAATAATATTTGTCATGCAGAGGGGCGGCTAAATATTTNCGCTCAGCTTTTAAGGTCAGATCAACANCAAAAGNTCCGTGATACAGATTGCGGACAAAGTAGGCCCTGCGGTGTCAGACAAACTTCAATGCAGNNATGAATTATGAGTTTCTACCAGCCCCGCAACCAAGGGGGTAAACGGGCAATTTCAAAAACATACATGCTTAGTTGTTAGGTACAATAAAAAGTTACAATCATTCCCCCGAAAATATAAGCTCGTTCCAGCCCTGCAACACCCTGTGCTAGACCAAGAACTGTAGACTAAATCAGAATTGGGAGAGAAACACGTTTTCCCATCGACTTGCTTGTGCTGGATTATAAATTTGCTTTATTTAACCATGCTCTGCCTATGTGGCATTACCCAACAGGGTGCTGCTAAATTTCAAAATGAGCGACCCTTTGATTTTTCATGACCTGCTGATGCGATCTTCTCTCTGAAAGCTTTCTACGTCACTGTGATAGACTCATTCACGTGTTTCCTCGGCGGAAAAGCCGATGGGTATGACGAAACAAAGAGATCGGTTTGTCTCAATCGCGACACACGCAAAATTCTACAATTCTGCTACAGGTAAATTTCTGAAANTCGTAAAATTCTGCTCACTCCTACGGATCGTCACACTTNGCGAAGAATTACAGCGATCACAAAATAACATCGCGTCACACGATTTTCTGCTTCCTTTCGCTGTGAAAGACGGCATCCCGTNCGCGTGAAATAAACGATTGGCGCGTGTCAATTTTATTTGGGGCCACTGNCCATATTTTCGAACTTGATGTGCTTCCTTCAGCTCAACNTACGGTTTTTAGGGGTATCAGGACTTGAGGGGCTCTGAATGACGTCTGGTGGCTTGCAATTTGAAACCGGTCNACGTCATAACCGTTTCACGACCGACGTTACCCAACAGGAGCGTTTCAGTGAACACTGTCATTCTGAGTAGGTTTGACTTAAAAGATTCTTCTGCTTTTTCCACCAGGAACCACTAATTTCTAAGTAAATGTTGATTTATAAGTTATTTTTGTAAAAACGGCTGGCATCAGCAAACAACAGTGGCTCGTGCACGTGTGCGAACAATCTTAGCAAGTCTATTTGCTGCTTTTCTTCGTTAGTTCTTAAACTTTGGGAAAGTGCAGGCTGTCTCAGCTATGCTTTTTGAAGCACTTCTCTGAGGATCTTAAAAAGCATTTGAGCGCACATTTGTCGGTAACAACAATTCCGGGTTTGGTCAAGGACAAGTTGGCAGCAAGGAGTGGCATGAAAATTTTCGAATTGCTGTTGGCGCTGGTGCCCGCGGCTACGCGACGTGTGACGACGTCTTAGTTATCTCCCCGGTAATTACCAGGAGGAGGTTTGTGTCGAAGTATCAGTCGCGCTTTTCGACTTCCAAGCAGGTGCCTGCAGCAAAAGTATAGTGCCGTGTGCGTCTTTCTCGGGTGCACAACAAAAGCACTAGGACTGCATTTACGTTTAGATAACTTCCCGGTAGTTAGACTTGCTGTTCGCATTGAGAACTAGACAACCTCAATGAGACTTTGTTACTGGTTGCCAATTCAACCGTCCTGAATGGCGTAAGCTTTCTTAGAAAGCTACTGTGTTTGACAGGTGCACTAAAGGTTGAGAGGTGGCACAAATGCCCAACACAGGAAATGCATTTTTTTTGAAAAAAAATGTAACAACTGCGAGAGATCTTCAAAGGAAATGTATGACGTGATAAACTGTCAAACAAGCATTGTTGGTCTCGAGTGTTTGATAGTCTGTCAATAGAACGGAAGACTGTTCATGGCAGGTTCCTTTGACCAAATTGCTCACAACCACCACAGATTTGTATGATGTTGACAAAAACCGTAAATGCCCAAGTGGTATTCCCAAAGTACGAAAAATTTCATGAAAACAATGTCTAGGCACTATTGTGGGCGCAACTGTATATTATTATCATTCTTAGGCCAATCGGCTTAAACAATAGTAAAAAACAAGTCAGGCATTTTATAATAAAGTGCTCAAACTACAGTATTTATCACAAATACAATTACATTTTTGTGAAATATGCCAATACACGTGTCCAAGTTTATGCAATCGGCAAACACGTAACTAAATGATACCTCGAACTGAAAAAAAGTTGTAGAAACACAATAGAAAAGTTTATTGCGCAGGCAGTTCAGTTTTGTTGAGGTGAGTCCAAGACAAAATTATGAAAATATTTTTCCACCTTAACACCAGAACAACTTCCAGACTGATAAAGTAGTCAATCAACCAAGCCATTGCATTTAGCTCACATTTCATCATTTTTAATGACGATGATCGTATTGAAAATATATGTTTATATATTTATTCGAAAATAAATGAAAACTAAGTTATGCTGTAACAATAATTTATGCTGTAACAATGCAAACCAAAACATTAACTTTTATATAAANNGTGGAGAATGCAGTCTGCAGAGAATGATGCACGCGCAAGGAATTGATTTTATGTGTAAGAAAAAAGCTGAATNTTGCAATTAATATACTGCGATTCATGTAGGCTAACATGGTTCATTAACAACCTACCGTAAACGTTTTAAATTCCATCATTATAGAGTAGGCTCGAAGAGTAGAGAGATTAAACAAAACAGTGAAAATTGTGAGAAAGCCTCACATCCTGGTGTCTGCAACTGCGCATGTGCACTGTAGTATAAAGACGCAAAGGCAGGTGTATTGACTTGGAAGGGTATAATATTACTGTAAAGAAAAGGTGTGGATTGCAGATAATCTTGTTCAGTTTCTATGCGCAATCGCTTTCGTTGTACAGATCAGGCTAATCGTGTCCAAAATTGACTTGCTGATAGGTAGTTCTCATACAAGAAGAGACGTTAGCAATATATCCTTTTCTTTTTCTTGATCAAGTACCGTTTCCTTCAGCAGTCAGATAGGTAAAAATTGCAAAAATGCGCGCACAATCTACTGTAATTTTCTTGTTAGACAGATCACTCAAGCAGGACGGGTCACTCAGTCACAACAAATCGCCTGGTACTAACGCCCATGATCATGTAAATCATTTATTTTAAAAGTGTAAATGACAGTCAAACTGAATTCTTCGTTTTTATTCATATTTGCATAGCTGCTGAAGTTACCAAATAGGTGATTATTTGCGGAAAGATTGAACACCTTTTTCACGTTTCGCTCTAAAATGAGTTGGAATCTGTTTCAAAATGGCTATTTTTTGGATGCGTTCCCACACCTTTTTGTTAGCACCACATCCCTGCGTGAAACGTATGGCAGACTCCGCTACAAATGTGTTTTATGGTTTAACTGAAATTACTTGGTTCAGCTGCAAAACCCCTCCGTCAAGACGAACCACTAAAGTAAGCCTTTACAATTGAAAACGCCTTTAAACTGTTAAAACTAAAATCACAAGAGTTGCGATATTAACTCACTTTTAGAAATATGGTGTGGCCGAAAGTTTAGCCACAAATTTGACGCACTAAAACTAGGTCTTCTGTGAAAAGACTGACTAGTTTTCATGAATCAAAAATTCAAGAAGGGCAGTGTTACCATGCTTGCCTTTCATCTCAGTCACTGCAAATGCTGGAGCCTTGAGCGTCGCCAGGTTTTGGTGGATTGAGGACGGGTCACGAAAATATTGGAGAAAAATATCAGTAAGAGAAAAAACGGTCATGTCCTATTTCCAACTGGGGCCGCCAGCCTCTGGCGACGGCTTTGTTTGTGGCTTCTCTGGTTTTCAGATTTTTTTACGGTAATGCAAGTAAATTCACCTTATTCTTATAGATAAATTTTGTGCATTGAGATTGTTGGTCTAGATCAGTGCTACTCAATTATTTTAAGAAAGGGTCCAGTTACAAATGTCAAAAATTTTCGAGGTCCCATCACTCCCATAAATTCATGCAAATGTGACATGTCTTGGATTTTTCTAACAAAAAAACAAAATATGAGAATATAATGCTATTATATAGATATACGAAACCCGGTAAATGGATACAGATATTAACAAAAGTTGTCAGTTTTAGTTATTGTTTTGCTGGTGGGAGTAATGGCGTTTTGTACTTTTTGGCAGTTACCTAAATTTTTGTTCCGAAGTAGTGACAGCAAGTAGAAGGTAATGCTGAAGGTTTTGTTCGCCATGCAGAAGCGAACCTTGTTCTTTATGAACTTCGTTTTTCAAAGCGCGAACTGTCAGCAGTTAGTGGCATAACTAGACATTTGAGCCAGGAGCTGAAAGGGGTCCACTGGCCAATGTAGGTGAGTCACTAGTAACACTCAGAAAAAAAGTGAGAAATGATGGTGAATCTGGATGTGAATGGCTGTACTACTAAAACCCTAAATCACCAAAAATTACTTCGAAAAACGCGAAAAAGACTACTGAAAACCAAAAGAATACTAAAACCGAAGCATAAGCTAAGTTGGGGCCCGAGTTTTACATTTACTGTAGCTTGCAGGAGGGGGCAATTCACCCCTCTGGCAGTAGCAGGTAGACCCAAACACAGTAAGAATTTCCACTGACAAATTGCGAGGGGTGAAAAATTTTGGAGATACCTTCCTTTGACAAGAAGTTTTCAGGTGTGCCATCAAAAATATTTTTCACTGCTACATCATATTGGAATTCAACTAATTCCAGTTGAGTTTTGGTCGCGTCCACACCAGTGGTGTCAAGCTGCTGGAGCTCCACTTCCCCACCGTCATCAGTGAATGCAGTGAATGATGGGTCGTTGCCTACAAACAAGCGAAGATGCCCAGAAGAGCTCCGGCACCTATAAAATTTCCACTACATCTTTGGTCCACACATGTGCATGTGTCTTTTGCTTCAGTTGAGAATTCGGTAATGTCTGTCACCGAAAAGGGTTTTGAGAAAAGAGCAGCAACTGTTTCCGAAGAGAAAAGACGCCAAAATGCGGCAATATTGATAATCAACTTTTCAATAAATTGAATATATCTGGAGTCTTCTTGCTTTTACTTTCTCCAAATGCGAGACATTCAAAAGGGTGAGACATTCAAGTGGTTGAGGTGTTACACTATGTCAGCCAAAAATCCAACAGATTCTCTTTATCATTCCCTAAAAAAGCTGAAAATGCCTTAGCTTCTCTTCACATTTGGTTGACTTCCCGTAAAAAAACAAAAAGGACAAAAATCTCTACAAAACTCTTCCCTTACTCAAGTATCTTTTATAATTGTGCACAAGTAAATTTGTATAATTGCATTGTTTTGGGAAAGAAAAGGTTTCATCGCTATTTTCTAGCCTTTAATCCATTATTTCCACCAGGATAGACATGGTCGTGACGAGCTATTGTTTCGAACAATTATGACGAAACAATTACTTTGAACCAGATTTACATAATAAGCCCAACTCAGGAGTGCACTGCAATGNAGCTGATCAACAGCCTGATCGACANTCATCAATACAGTTGGCGAGGAGTTATGCTTTAGAAGCACGGCCAAAAGCGCAACATTTTNGGATAAAAACTTCTGGATATAAAGTACACCTTTAAGAGNCTGACGAGGTCCGGCCGTCACCATCCAAAGGTCCGAATTCGGACCGCGGTCCGCCATTTGAGTAGCCCTGGTCTAGATGGTTCAGTTGTTAATGTCCACACCTGCATGTCGTGTGTCGAAAAAAAGCTCCTGTGAACACACTGAAAACGTGAGAGTTGATCAGCACCAAAAGTTAATTTGTATAAATTGATCCCAAACGTTAGGTCGTTTCAACGGAAAACCAGCGCATGTCCCGAAGAAGCTTTAGAGGACATGAAAGAAATTAAGTTACGTTCCATCGCTACCGCAGTCACTTTGCAAAAAGCTGTTGTGGTTCACTTCACAAAGTTGTCACCTTTCTGGCCATTGTTTGATTTGCGCTTCTCTTGGTCGTCAGGTGTCGCTGTGAGGCGACTAGGAAAAAGCCTGCTGGTACCTGACGTTATCAGCATAAATCAGATTGATACACGTCAAAGTTTGTTCCTTCTTTTGTTTACTCATACTGCGAGTTTTATTCAGAATAAAAAAAAATGCCCACGTCACATCCAAATAGTTTAAAATCATTGGTGCGCAAAGAGTAGCAAATGATCACAACAGCGTAAAAGATAGAAGCACCGAAGTTCAGTTTGAGTAAAAATCTTTACAATCGGAGACGTTGTTGTGATGAGTCACTCTGGTTAGCGACTTAGTGAATAATAAGTTATTTGTTTTGCGCTGCCGACATTATCTCAGTGACTTTGAATGCCATTGAATAACTACATTTCCACCTGCTTTGTTTTTGTTTTGAACTACGAATTTTTCATAAAAGTTATGCGTGATTTGATGAGTATTACAATTCATTTTATGAAACGAATTGTTGATGCTATTGATTTCAGTGGCGATTCTAGAATTAAAAAAGTGGGGGGAACACCGCAGGGCCAAGGAAAAAGTAGGGAGGCCAACATAAATGTCTATCATGCGTGGTGATTTTTCATTGTTTTGAAGGTCAAGTTGCTATGATTAACACTATCAAACCCAACATATGCTTGTGAATGACGTTAAATATGAACTAGCGTTATTGTTCACTAGAGACACCGAATACCACTGTAGATGCAATCACAAACGTGTACTGCTATGTCGAAAATTCTGTGGTAACCATGCAACCTCCACAGCACTGCACATGTAAATCGAAACACCATTTTCCATACACAATTGTGCCGACCCCACGTGAACGAAAACAGCTTTAGAAAGTGAATACAATTCACATGAAATCGAAATGATTCCAACCACGAATTCCATCTTGACTCAAAGACAATGGGCTATTGATAGCCAACTAGTTTCATCAACATATTCTTACTACAAAGCACATAAAAAATAAACCATCTTCCAACGGATAGGTGACTGCTGACTAATCCGCTTTTGTGGTAGCTTATGGATATTTTGTGATTGTGGTGTAACCATAACAATGTTATGCAACTACTATTACGAATGTAATGCCCATCTCTAACGTAGATAGGATGAGGACTATTCAGTGCAGTATACAGTTAACAGCAGCGAGTTTTCGGCACCAGTTGCACCTAAGTACCACAGCAGCGCCGCAGATAGGTGTGCATCGGCGTTTAGGGCGTGTATGTGATAGCAACATGTAACACAGGCGTAAAACTTATTTTGCAGAATATTCCCAACAAAGTCGTTCATTTTATTATTCACACTGAAATTTCCTCTGACTGATCCTCAAATGCTGACTTTTCAACCCTGCGTTTATTCAAATAGAATCTTCAAATAGAATTTTTTGAAGATTTTGTTCAAATAGAATCTTCTGTTCAAATAGATTTTGTTCAAATAGAATCTTCAAGATTCTTCAAGATTCTATTTGAATAAGGACTGAGGATGCGTAATTTTACGTGAAATCGATTTCCTATTAAAAATTTGCTGATCGATTCCTTGCTTACACCTGTCGTGGAAAGTACATACTTGAATAGCAGCACAACATGATATAATCAGCTAGCAAATATAAGATCAATGGTTTATTGTTTCATATGACTCAGCCAATAAGCAGAAGCACCATAAAAGCCATCGCATGCAGTAAACCAACCATTAGCGAACATTA
>JGI24021J15306_10009744_pt1 | contig 11883 bp, 14 predicted proteins | sample Ectturendosymbi1_FD_15306 | JGI IMG/M metagenome (IMG submission 15306)
GGAGTCTTCAAAGATGAATGTGGAGGAGAAAGCATCACAGAATTCACCGGGCTGCGGGCGAAACTTTATGCTTTCTCGAAGAATGGGGAAGAATCAAAACGATGCAAAGGAGTAAAAAAATCCATTGTATCAAAGTCTATTCATCTTGAGGACTACAAATCGGAGAAAGTCATCCAAATGATGTTGTAAAATGTATTTGTAAAATCGGATAAATCAGGGCTGTGTCGGTTAACTTCCATAGCAAAAAATGTTTTTTCGGAATTTTGATTTAGTTTCACAGGGACAAAAGACACTAGATTCGAAGAATGAAATTATTAAATATGAACACAACCGACCATTTGAAAGGAAAATAGCTGTGATGAATATGAAGGTGTGGTGCTTTGTACCTCTACTTCGCTTTATTTTTGGCATACGCCTAAATTTATGATCTTAATTTTTGCTCCTTAATGCCCTTTAAAAATCGCAGATTTTGGACATCAGACATACCCTTGTTCTCTGTCAAAACAATTGAAGCTAACGGCTGAACTCCACACATCAGGACATGAAGACTGTTTTTGAGATAAGCGATTGCCGCTGCTTCTGCAAATATTTTTCCGTACGTCTGTGGACATCCTGCTCCTGCAGTAGCATCTGCTCGTCAGGCCAAGGTCGTTTGATTCTTTCCCTTTAATCTCGCTTTCGTCGCTTTTGTTCCAGGAGTTTGGCATCCGTGGCCTTTTTCCAACTTTTCACAAACTTTTGCCCTGAGACACGCGATTAATGGAAACATTATTAGCAACTGTACTGTAAAGCCATTTGTGCTACTTTATGCTGAAGGCCTGTTTATTTATCTCAAACAAATACTGAAGGTACTAAACGGCGCTTGGAGTCGCAAACGTGACATTTGTATCAAAAATTGCTCTATCGCTTTTCGTCTGCCAAGATAAAAAAAAATCTTCAAACATTTTCATTAGCTTCATTTCACCTAACTTGTGATTTTCTGTGCGAAGGGCTAAGTCACATATTTTTTTTCATAAAACTTGGCCCCCACTAATAGATCTAAAAAATTGAGAGAAATATGTTTATCTCTATACCAGACCCATGAGAATAAGAAAATGTAATTGCAGTCATTAGGTCAGAGAATGGAAACTTTCTGGTTTGAAAGTTTGCGAAATGTCTTTTTAATCCGTTGTAGGAGAGAGTAAGATCTGAAGTTATTCGAGTTCTCCAGTCTGGATACCTGGTGAGCTCATACACTTCCATTTTTGTCTCATTCTATGGACGGTAGTTTAAATTGTAGTGGCCAATGTAGGAACCAAAATTAAATAAACATTACGCAAGCAGTTGTACTGTGTTAACAGGCAGTGTCCTCGTGTTGTATAAAAACGGCAATAACGGTTGAGCGACGCATTTGACCAATGAGCGACATACAAATTTTACAAAAACAATTTCAGGCAACATTTTGAACGGGCTCTGCAGAAATAAATTACGAAATTTTTGTCATTCCGTACGAGCAGTAGCTGGAGATTTTTGTGAGGCAACTGGTTTATTGTCGCTACCGCACCACGTGCCTGTGGAAGAGACAAGCTTATTGACAAATTAAAATATGCAACTTTTTCCCTGATTAATGCATGCTCACATCAGCAATAATAATCAATGAGACATCTGAAGATGCGCACATAACATAGGTATTACTACAAAAACATGTTTCCACTAACAAACTGACAGGACGTCAAGTGTGGGAACGTTCCTCGAGCAGAGCTTTTCTGAATTTATGCGAGATACTCGTAAGCTGACAGTGGTGGATGCAAGGTTGTATGAGGCCCTTGGCTGGAACTTAGAAGGAGCCCTTTCTATATATATATATATACATAGGCTTAATGTGTAGTGTTCACATATTACACTGTTTTACCGACTTCGGGATGGGTGGCCCCCTAAATGTTGGGGCTCCTGGCTGTAGCCCAGTCAGGCCCCCTAAATCCGCCACTGTAAGCTGATATATTGGTTTTGGGCAACCGGTCAAGCATATCTACACCGAAAAAAGTCAACTATATACAGGGCAACATATTGTATGACTGTGTGTATAGTATCTATCTCTACCTGATAGCAATTTCTTCATGGTAAAAATGGAAAAAGGAGTTTAAAACAAATCATGTCGTGAGTTTCCCAAAATTTTTCTGTGGTTAGTTCAAGTTTCTTTTTACCTGTTGTTCTGTAATAATATCTGCAAAAATATTCTAAACGAAAGTTTTAACTTTGCGTTAATGTTGTTGTGATCTGTAGCAGGCCTACATATTAAAATTAATCGCATGGTGATGTGCACCATCAACTGATTCAATTACACCACCCGTTAAGGACAGCGAGAACTCAACAATTTTGGCTTCTGAGGCAATTTCGACCGTAACTCGCCGAACGATCGCGCCAGAGTGTAGAGATGTCATAAAATGCAGAATATCGTGCACTTTCTGATAAACAAAAAGCAGGTACATTTCCACTTGAAATTTTTTCGCACGTCACAATGACGCCACATGGGTATCATGGTGACGTCACACTTCCAGGTAAAATTTCAAATAAGAACAATGGTAGATGGGTGAAGAAACCATGTGCACCGGAACAGGACTTTTCGGTCTGGCCGTTTCGGTCTGGCCGATTCGGTCTGGCCGTTTCGGTCACGGGACATTTCGGTAAGACTATGAATTCTTGCAGAAATCTTACATTAATGCAAAGTCGAGCCGTTTGATTCAAAGCGCACTCCCTCCATCATCGTACTGTGGGTTGCCAAAGGTCGAGGAATTCCACTCAAAGCGTACTCCCTTCACGATTCGCAATAGCGGCAAGCGCTTTCGGCAAGGTATTTTACTGGGCATTTAGCTGTCGTGCAAAGTAACTGAATCAGTGGTGTCTCGGGCTTAGCCAGAGTCTTTGTTTACGCTTTATAATACTGTAAAATGCAAGCTTGATTGCTTTTATATTTGTGGCAACACACATTTCACTGATTATGGTTGTTAACTTGGGGTCTATGCGTTGGGCTTTGTTACTATTCAAGTATTTTTGTTCCATGTCTGGCCTTTCGCATTCATGTTGCAGGTGACCTGAATCAAAAGCTATCGTTCACAGCAAGCGTTCTCTCGACTTCGTTCGCTCGCGCTTTACTCGAGCTCATCCCTTAGAGCGCGAGCTGCTCTCTGCAATTAGGCATTTAAAGTATTTTTTAACATAATTCATATCAGATTAAATGTTTTTTTGAAGGAACAGATTTGCATAGAGCAGTGGTTTTCAACCTTTTTTGTACCGCGATCCATTGTAGCAACCCACTATACCAACCATCTAAAACTCGATCGAACTAAATGTAATACAGCTGTGTGCATAAAAAATCTACTCGCGACCCCACCAAAATGATTCACGACCCATCTGGGCACTGTTCCCTCAGAAAAATGTACAAAAAGCATAGGTTTGTTTTAGTGCGCATACAGTTGCGCAACCATGTAAACACATGGGCAGTAAAGCGTTTCAAGCTTTATAGAGGATATGTGGAAAATATACGATATTATATCTGGACTGTTGCTAGTGCACGAGAATGAGATTTCACTACACAAGTGGTCTGTTGACACTGCGCATTTGCACACCGTAGAGGGAACACTGTCTCTGGGAGTCGCGACCCTTACATTGAAAACCGCTGCCATAGAGCATTGAATGTGAATTCCAGTCCAATGAACAATACGCAATCGAAAATAATTACAAACCATGATTGTCAATTCGGGAATATGAATGAACCAAGTACGCAGATGTTTACTTGGGCTCATCTCATCCGTTAAAACCCGAGCTGCCCTCTACAAACAAGCATTTTTCAAATATAATTCATATCAGATTGAATGTTTTTTGAAGCAATCGATTTGCATAGACAAGTTCCCGTTCGAGAATAATTTCAAACGAACAAACAGATTATTCAGTAACGGGCTAATATGAATGAGCCTAGTATGCAGAGAACTAACTGGCATTATAATTGCACTGTAACATACGTTACGCAACAATCGACGAGTTCTCATGAGAACTTCTAATTAATTGTTGCGTAACTACCGTTACATAGCAACGATAGTGCTAGCCAGAATAAAAGCAAATAGAAATTTTAATGATGCAAGCCTCGAACGGTTGCATTCTGTCAGTGTCCTTGGTATAAATGGCGTGTTGAGCCCGAGTGACGCATTTGACCTGGAGTCGCCTCTGAACTGAATGTTCCAGAACACTGTTTTTTTGCGTTCGTGAACAACGTGTCATGTCACTGGCGTAAAGTTGACTTTACGTGGATAGAATGTTCAATTTATAGTAAAGCAGTGCTCAGTTTATAGTAAAGCAGTGCAGTGACAAGCGATTGCTTGCGTGCAAATGCGAAACCAGCTGACGTAAACCTTTGTTGTCCTAACATCAAAGTAACGTTCGGCCCATAAACTACCTCTCTTTTTGCGACGATTGAGGCACCTTGACGCCTGGTTCGTAAACTCATTATTGAGCGACATGTCTTTATTCGTTAATGCGACCGCGACATGTAATCTATTTCATTCAATTTATGTGGCCTGCTGTTGCGTTCAGTGTGTCACAGGAGTCGCCTGTCTTGATCACTCAAGACAACCGACTCCTCTTTAAACATGCACCCTTTGTCTGCGTTTAACCGCAAAAGATTACGGGGCGTTTCAGACGTCGGCGCTTGAAATGGAAAACGAGGGGTTGGATAAGAGCTTTATGACAGCTGATGTGTCAAGTCTCAAATATTAATAAATCTTCTTTGAAAAACAGCAACTTTAAAAGTGCAGCTCATGCAAAACTTAACAATAGTGGAAAGTATGTTGAGAAAACTCCACGACAACTCACGGGAAATCAAAGTTGGATTCCCGGGAAATTTGCGTTTTTTCTGGCGCTGATCAACGAAAGGTTTTATTGAAACATACTGAAATAAAAAAATCAACGAAAAGTTTTATTTAAAAAGCTATGCAGTTTTTCACAAACACGATCTAAGATTCAACAGTTAATCAACATCAACATTTGATTTTCATTGTCATCAGCAAGCAAATTAAATCATTATCGACATTTTACATTAAATACAAATATTTCAAACTCATAATTACAATTCCGAATTAATCGCAATCATGACTCCTCAACCTCCTGAAAGAATTTCTTTTATGTTGTTCAAAAGGTTTGCACCAGGAAGTTTGCTGTTTATTCCATGACGAAGTTATGTGCGATTCCACGAAGATATTCTACGATGTCTCTGTTGTTGTAATCGTTTACGGTTGTGAGGAGGCGCTGGTCAGCTAGTATTATTCCCGTCTTTTCACTGGTACAGGTTCACCATGTACGAACGTATTGCTCATATGTGACGTCTCTCCCCTTTTGGACGCGGCGAAGACCATCTATGAATTGCGACGGCAATTCCATTGTATCCATCGCTCGATTTTTTGTGTTTGCTTTAATTTTGGCAACTTCCACACCGGGTGCGTCGCTTCCGTGGGTGTGGTGCCCGAGTCGGTTTGCAATGACGTCGTTTGCATCCGTATGGACTCGGCACTGACAACTGTGTATCACACATCTCCAAAACCTCTTCGTACTATCAGCAGAAAAAGCGTAAAAAGTGAACACGAATCCATCATCTATGAGTTTCTTCTTGCCTCGGGAAGTTTCTGTGCTGTCCATGGCTCAAATCTGGCGAACTGGCTTGAGGATGTGCTGTTCAGGCTTATATACAGAGGGCGCAACATCAAAATAAGTTGAAAGAGAGTTGGTATAACACCTGTAGCGTGACATTTCACCTGTCAGACTGTTTTGTCGCTTCTCTGCAATACCAAAGGGATTTGGTATAACACCAGCTAGCGTGACATTTCACCTGCAATTGTATAGTGAAGGGGTGGCCAACTTGTCTTCGACTGGGCTCGACTAGAAGTTTCTTGATAACTTGCGATCGACCAGTCGGTAATAAAGTCACAAGTGCAAAAGGTCATAAAATGCAACGTATTTCATTTTGATTTACTTTCTGAAATATTGATTGAAAAATGTTCTTTTTAGGTATCTTGTCAATTCAATGCAAAATCAGGCGCGGTCGACCAACTAAGACTTGGCGATCGACGTGTTGGTCACACCTGGTATAGCGTATTGTGTAACGTCTTCATTCCCACACGAAACGCGCTAGACTTTAAACATGCATCGCAGTAACGAGGAACACACAAATGCATGAAAAAATTCGAGCGTATATACGTAGCGACAGTAGAGAGTATACGCCTCATGGCGCTTATACATTTACTTTGATGAAACACCAGCGTATAAGACACATGGATGAATGACGCCATCATGATTGTTATAATGTAGTACTGCGATGACGTCCAAGTACATCGATTTTGAATATGCATGAGGGAGTGGGAGGTTGCAAAGAACCAGGCGTCATTTAGGCTGCAGACCTCCCAAGGACGAAGCTACTTTAGTGCAAAGGGAAGAGTGTAATACAGTAAGTAAAAGTCTTTTGTTCTGGGTATAAAATTTGATATGTGCAATGCGGTTATATGTTTTATTGAAGCAAACTACGTTGCAGACAAAGGTCAAGCCACCAGAAGAAAATGGTTTAAAGTTGTCAGATTAAACATTTACTGTTTTCACATACTGTATTAAGAAATAGTCTTGAATGCTAAAGAGGAATTGCGTCAAAGTTATAAACTGGTACAGCACTGTAATGGTGTCACGAGTTTGAAATAGGTTGAGAACTAAGGGTCCAATTTTGCATTGTGGAAAAGAATCCGCTGTCAATGCATGCATGAGAACGGAAATTCGTTTAAAGTGCAAAACTCGTAAGCAGACGAGTTTGTTTTTGCTTTGCACCTGTACACTAGAGGCATCCCACTACTTCATACAAGGGTTTGATGCGACCAATTTGGGTGAACTCAACGAAAACCAAACGATTTAAAATATAACGGAGATACTTCATGATTTGACAGTTTCCACTGTAACAGCGTTAAAATAATTAAATCAATCCTGGTTTATGTGCACCAATAAGAACACAAAGTATGTTTCTAGTAGCCGAGTAATACATATTTCTTATACTTTGCGGCAAAAAGTGCCAAACACGTTATATTTTGTTGAAGGAATTTTTGACGAGATTTCTATTGCACTGTATTTTATCATTTTAGTACCCGAGTTTGAACGTGTTCTTGGCAAAGCAAATTGTCGAGTTTTGGTTTGTCTTGTATTATACGGATAAATGATTATCCTGCCTAGATATTAATCTACATTCACAAATTTCACAAATTTCATCAGTTCCCTATGTACACAAATGTCGCGACCGAAATGTCGCCTGACCGAATCGGCCAGACCGAATCGAACAAACCGAAACGGCTCAGACCGAATCGGCCAGACCGAAAAGTCGTGTACCCCAAAGACTGATAGGGATTTCAGTAAAACTTAAACGGATTACATACAAACAATAAATTGTGAAGAGCATATGCGCACTTTGTGGTGCTGAGATTACGCGTTTATTCAACTCAGAAACGGTATCTGCAGAGGCAGTTGCTAAGAGAATGCTGACGTTTATTGGTGCTGACAAAATGCTGCCAGTAAACGTTCTGGCAATCGCTCCCGTCTACCAAACCAACAAACAACCTGTGGGAAATAAATCTCAGCGGTGCGAATAACGGTATTCGCTTTCACGTGTATAGAATTGTTTGATCAAACCGCACCGATACCTTCCTAGCGCTCTCAATGAAGAAACGACATGTGGTTCATCGCTATTGCCACCACCGGTCTAGAAAACAAAAATCCGATTTTGCTACACAAAATGAAACATTTTCGGGTGAAATTGTTTATGTTCCCAGGACTATAACGTTTGTATATTTATCTCCAGGACAATCTGCTTCAGCAAATGTCTCATTCTCAGAAACAACCTCGTGCATCTCGAATTCCTTCTTGTATTCGTCGCAGGAAACGTTTCTTCGCTTGCTTATCTCTTGACCAGGGGCACACCAACGTTAAATGGCGCCTGGGGCAGACACATGTTTGGCGCCCCCTTGTTCGAACCTGTAGGTCTTTCGGGAAATAAATGTACCGTATTGCAGGAGGTACTTGTGACATTGTTGGGACTTTTCGGCGCCCCTAGTGATATGGTGCCCGGTACTTTGTACCCCCAAACCCCTCTCGTAACGACCCTGTGCTTGACTCATTCAAATACTAAACTTTCATTATAACATTAGCTTTCATCAGACTTCCAACCAACCTAAACAGCTTACAGAGCTAATAATGCCTAATAATGCTTTACGTCAGTGGCTCCCAACCGGGAGTTCCCGGACCCCTGGGGGTTCCGAAACAAGATTTTCAGGGGTCCGAAATGCGATTTTCGAGGGTGAGAGTTTGCATTTTCTTGGATCGAAGAATCGAGATTTATGAAAGGTTGTAATTGCTATTACTCAAAAAGCATTATCCAGCCTAATTATTCCAGCTAACGTTACTAATTTAACAATTTAAATTTCTAAATGCGTAAATTGATATTTTTGCTTCATGCTGCGGTTACCACGCTGAAGATGGCCGGTGATGCGATCGTAAGCGCGTTGTGGCGTTTAAATGTTTATGGCGCAATTATGCATAGTTTGTTGTTTTTTTCTTTCATAGAATTAGAATGTTTCTGGTGATCTAACCATGCAAAGTTATTTGAAATTGTGTACAAAAAACCTGCCTATTCTAGTGCCCTTAGCAACAACATATATGTGCGAATCTGGATTTTCCTCTCTACTTCGTTTGAAAAACAAATACCGGGATTGTTTGAGCCCCTCGAATGATTTGCGCGTGGCTCTGGGTAATTGTATGCCAAGGTCAGGGACGCCAGAACAGTGGTAGGGCGGGAGGGGGGGGTCAGTAAAACAGTTGAGAGCAATGGAAACTTATAAAAAACAAAAAAATATTTTCCAATTATGCTTGCTTCTGTTGAAAAACAATGTTGATTCAAAAATAATCAAAGAAAACATATAAAATTTTCAATTTTATCTTGATATGCCATGAAAAATACAGCTCCGCCCCGCTTCCCCCCTGTTGAAAGTTCAGAGGGGAAATGCCCCGCTCTCCGGCGTCCCTGCTTACCACCATCAGCGGTCACTGTCTTGCTGCGTTACCTGCCAAGATGTCTGCCTTCAACAGACACATGCGGCAAAACGCCTACTATCGTAACTTGAAGTGAACATTAAAAGATTTGTTGTCATGTTATTGTTACACAATAAAGACCAACAGTAGAACAATCCACTCGCAAGTTTGGAAACCTGCCTCTGCAGGCAAAGGAGCTGACATGAGTTCACTGTAAGCTACCCACTGCATGACATCAAACAGTGAACCTGGCTCTTATGCAGTGTGAGTGTCATAACGGTAAACAAACTGTCACTGCAAGAAATAAATCAATTAATCGGAATTGAGCTGCTGACGTCAGGTTTTCTAGAAAATTTTGATTCTTAGTCCGAATTTCCAGGGTGGAAAATGCCCGTTTCCCCCATTGCGGACGTCCATGTTTTTAAATTACCACGAGTTCAAAACTGTTTGCTTGAGTTCAATGTAAAAGCGAACTATAATAGTCACTCTCTTCGCATTTACATGTTTAGCAACAATGTTGACCTTAAAAATTATAACAGAAATTATAGAAAATCATTCTGAAGTTTATGTGTGCAAATGCGTTTGGAAATGAAACAAGTTCTCCTTCGTTGGATGCTATACTAGCAGACCAGCTGTCAAACGTTCCTAAGAAAAACTCGTTGGGCAGATGAAGCACAATTACCTGAATGTGAAGTGGCTCAATAGAAACATTTACGTATCATTGTCAAGAAACTCCGATTTCCTTCACGAGCTTCGGACGATAATGGACGTGAAACCCTGGTATCAGTCTGATTTTTATCTGCACTTTGGATTGCAATGCACTTTGCCATACCGTAAGCAAAGATTTTCGAAATTGGATGTGGCAAGTTTTTCTTTGGAGCAAGAAAGAAAGTTGCTGCTAAACTTAGAAAAGAAAAGCTTGAAAAAAAATTATTGACGACAGTGCTATTACACTTTCATAAGCAAATTTTGCAACCCAAAATATGACGCTTCCCGACAAAATCAATCCTGTCAATGTGGATATAATTATTGATCGTGTCTTTGGAAAGAGACTCTCGAACTGTAATCCAGTAACATAAAAGAAGGAAGCGGAAAAGGCCAACAAAAACATCGCAGGAAATACAAATTCGTCCCTTGTAAAAGCCGATGTTGCCAAGAAAAGATAGCCAGACACATATGTAGCTGTAGCTACAAGTCGGCACACCCTAGTTCCGAATTTGTGGAACATGATTCCACTGCCTATAATCGAGGCTGTTGACAAGACACTGGCAATAGTGTGAATTAAGCCAAACACTTCTGTTTGAGATACACACGTCGGGTACTGGTCGGTGATATTACCATGTTTTTCTTCTGTCACATTTGGCGATGTGCCGTAAATACTTCCCTAAGCATTTTTTGGTACAACTTTGCTTTCATTTTCATTTTCCTGGCAAAGGTAGCTGAAATACCCTTCGATCTTTAACATCGGTGTCAGAAATGACCATCCATTAAATGCACCCGCAACGAACATTTCTACCCACAAAAATGCTATGCTACAGCAATAGAGAACTTTCATATTTCAAAATGAAATTTCAAAGAAGGAAAATAGTTCTGCAAACATATAACAAAAAAGTTAGATTCAACTGATGGTTTCTACAAAACTCGTGAGTGTGCAACGGGAGCAGGCGATATCGTGGTAACTTGCATGAACAACAAAGGTGTGCCAAAAGAGGCCCGCATGCACGTTTATCATGGCCTGGATCAGAATTTTCGTTACCACATTTAAAGCACAATATCGCGCCAAAACAAAACTCATTGTTAAAGCCTCTTTCATCAATACATGCGACTTGCGATAAAGAGCGGCTTACGATCACATAAATCGGTACATGTTCAGGCCTGCCAGCGATAATCCACAATTTATGTGTCCCATAATAATACATACGTTCTCCAACCACGCTGTAGACCAGTGGTTCTTAACCTTTTTTCTACCACGCCTCCCTTAAGTAATTGTCCTATGCTTCAAGTCCCCCTGGCTTTAAATAAGCTGCAAAAACAAATATATTTATTAATAAATTTATTGATCAAACTTCCCATGTTGCAGGACGCGTAAGGTCTCGCGTCCCCCTGAAAATGTATTGACGCCTCCCTGTAGGGCTCGACCCCGGTTAAGAACCACGGCTGTAGATCGTTACTTGATTCCAACTAGCGTTGCTCGATGATTCGAAAATGTTTTCCCACATCATTATCAGACATACTTACATTCTGATGTAGCTTTCTTTGAAGAAGTAGCGAACTTTCAAACAACACAGCAGTAAACAAAACCTGCTTTTGTTAGTTTTGTAAGCAGTTATTTTATCAAATATTGGTGAAATAACTTACTTGAATTTGACAATTCTTTGGAGTTGAGTAAAATTCACTGATTTCAAGAAAAATGTGCCAAACTGATTTTATTAATGCTACAAAATGGCAATGTCAGGTACTAATTATTTCAGTGACAGACCCGTTTATCAACTTTGTCTCTACTTTTCTCCTGCTTCTGACCTGTTTCTGAACCATACGTCAAACTCATCTTGCTGTCCGCATTATCTGTGATTATTTTGATCTCCAAGTCCGAATATTTCGTTTTTTGATATACAGTCGTTAAATGCAGCGTACAGGTTCTGGCTAAACTTACGTCAACTTGTTTTTCAGTTCTGTGTTTTTTCGTTTACTCTGTGTACTTTTGCAACCTCTCCGGTGGTGTTGCGTTGATTGTGTGATTCACCACGAACGGGATGTGCGTGAAGAACAACACCATAGATATATGTGGCGCGAACAAGCAAT
>JGI24021J15306_10009746_pt1 | contig 11882 bp, 6 predicted proteins | sample Ectturendosymbi1_FD_15306 | JGI IMG/M metagenome (IMG submission 15306)
AATGTCTTAAATTCGACAAAGTAGGCAAACCTTCAAGTTCAACAATAATTGCTGCTAATAATTATCAATACATCGTATCAGGAAAATGCACTGCCAGCAATTCATAATAGAATACATCACACTTCTTACCAAATCTTTTAGGCTAAACTAGTTTCATCATCGGGCGGGATTAATTTTGCTACATTATTCCGAGTATGTTAGTAACAAACACTCAATCGTTCCTTCAGCAGGCCCGTAAATAGGGGGTAGAAGGGGGCGAAGGCACCCCAAGAAAAATGTTCTCCTGGACAAAGTTAAAACTATTGGACATAGTTAAAAAAATTGTGCCTCTCAGAAAACTCTTTGCCCCCTTGATGTCTCAAGCTGGTTACGGGCCTGTTTTTCTGTTTCTGGGCCCGGAACAATGTACCTGGCGGACCCTCCTCTCATAGTCCCTGAGCCTGTAACCCAAACTCTGAGCTGCGAGTTAAACCTTATAGAGACACTCCAATTGTGTCTTTTTCTGCACATATTTGCAACGTTGCCAGTCACAGCAGCAACAAATGGACGTTCATTTTCAACGCCTCAGCGGTTGCTAGCCTATCTACGCAGCACATTGGGGCAAAACCAGGCCCGCAACCAGCTAAAAAATTTTTTGCCTCCCCTGTAAAATGTGTTGGACATACAGTACTTTAAAACTATTGGACACAGGTCCGTAACCAGGGGAGAAGGGGAGCGAAGCCTCTCCTGCAAACTTTTCCGCCCCCCCAGGAAAAATCAGTTGGGCCTAGTTGAAAATTCTTGGACATAGTTTGAAAAATTTGGGCCCTTCTCAGAAAACTCTTTGCCACCCCTGGTGTCCAAAGCTAGTATTGGGCCTGATTACACATAGCTTAAAATTTTGACCCCACTCAGAAAACTCTTCGCCCCACCTGGTGTTCCAAGCTGGTTATGGGTCTGGGCAAAACCGTCTGATGGATTGGCTTTTTTGGTGTACAACCGGGATGTGACAGTTGATCCTGAGATGGTTGTCGACGAGTTGTTCTAAAAGAAACGCAGACTGAATTTTATCTTTTAATTGTGCTCCCACGTATTTTGTAAACTCAAAATTTCGCTATTGGCACCCTCTGATTTGTTCCTATGAATCCACTTACATAATTTTGGTTGATTTTGACTTATTCAATAGGCATAATCAGTGATATTCTCGATGACAACATTGCACGGCGCTTCGCTTTGTGCTACTCTTAGTTAATGTCCATTGAAAAATGTTTGGTTAACAACTGCTTGATAATGACCACTGCAAAGGCAACGTTTTCTTGTCTTTGTTAAAATTTATCAGTGCCGACTGGTAGAAGATCTTTGACGGCATATCCTGTTGTAATAGACCAGAAATTCACCAGTGACATCAAAATGATCTTTGTGCAAAATAGACAAAGTTTGAAATCTGAGGACGGCAGTGACTGGCCCCTCCCGAACAAAATTCCTGGCTGCGACCCTGTCGTATACAGACATGAAAAGGCAAAATAGTCATTATCAAAGACACAGAGCAAGGGTGATAAAAATGATTGTATTTAAGCCTACATTCTTTGCTGTGTTTCGGGCTGAACACTTGTGGGTATACACTCAGCGGTTTTTACCATAATAAATTAAGTACAGTAGTAACAGTGGTAGTGTGATTTGGCAAATTGTCTCTGAAATTTTTGAAAGATTATCCAACACAAATTCATCGCACTTGTGATGTTGCAGCAGTCATGAAAATCCCTCAAACTACGGACAAATCAACCCAGTGATATAATAATAGGCCTACAACTTCTTATGGAAGAGCGTTCAGGGTTGCAATTATCTCAGTCTTTACAGCGTACACTAGATCGCCGATGTCCACAGTTACGATATTTCCACTAACGCAAATATCTTACTCTCCAAAACTGCCTTTCTTCAAAATTAAGCATTTCTTTGTTACAGCCTTCAACCTGTAAACATAGGAAAAAACAGAACTGAGTCCACCGATTGCTCCTCTACCAGACGAAAAAGTTACAAAGTAGGCTAGGCTACTGTACTTCAATCAAGCTCGTGTGGTGATTTCTTAAAAACAGCACGACTACTCACTGGGACTCCTTTGATTTGATACTTGTCAGCTTCCATCCACATATTTGCCATGTTGAACAATGTCTTGTGTTTACACTCAAAACAACACAGCTCTTAAATGAGTTTACCCTCTGTTTAGATACAATGTGTCAAACATGCTCCAACTCCCTTGCGAGTTTTTCTTTCAAGTGTTGCTTGGTTACCGCAGTGGCCACCGAACCATAAAAATAGAAAACTCTGGACAAATCAACAAGATCACGCAGAGCAGAAAGTATTGGTGTCTTTCATGTCGGAAATAAAGATTTCACAAATACAAAAAAAAAATATTTAAAAAATTTGCAAATTGATAAGACAATACTTCGTTTTTCAAACGAGGACATCGTAAAATCACAAAAGCATTTGAGCATTTTTTAAAAGTTTTTTTCACTCTTCATCAATAAAAAAATTTTTGGTCACAAGATGTGGTAACAAAATTTCAAGTCATAAATTAAGACCGAGTGATTTTTTATTTCCTGCAATTCAAATCAAATTGAGTGACAGACGATATTGAGACCGGGTAGAACCTATCCTTGATATTGAGTTAAGTCAAATAGGTTACTTCACTTTTCTGCCCAATTCGTTCAAAAATCAACATATTTTTAAATTCAGACTCGGTTCCAGTCATTCTCTTCAAACTAATTGAGTCGGATTCATGTTGAGTCATTTAAAAACATGGATTAAATCATGGGCGTGGGAGTGGCAGAAGGAATTTGTCCCTCTGGGTTTTAAAATGTAATATTTTCACTTTAACTTTTTTGGTAGAAAAAGTTTTTTCTCGCAGTTTAGTTGGTAAAATGAAATTTCACCACTGTTGGTATCCCCTGAAAAAAGTTTTATTGCCATCTCTAGAACCACTACTGTTCCCCACTGGAAAAAATATTTGCGACACCNATGGACAAAGTCCAAATCGACTCAAGTCAGTTGTTGCAAACGTTAAATCTCCCGGCACAGTCACGACCCTTTCAAGGTTTATTACTGTTTATTATTCGAACTGACTGCAAATTTTTTTTAGTAGTGAATTTTATTAATTTATTGCAACACCTTTTTATACTTAGTTTAAACATTTTTTTGACCACACTAAATTTCCTCAATTAAATTTCACCCACTCCTTTGTGTACATAGGCTTGCTCCCTTGATCTATGAATTTACTTGTTCTATGTGTGTTTATTTTTGTATTAGATTTTCAATTATTGTTTTTGAGGGGTTTATTGACTAGCTAGCAGAGATGAGCACGGACCAAGACTGAATCAGGACTGAAGCCAATTTTGGCCGGATCAGGACTGGTTCGGACTGCAATTTTTTTTAATTGGTGGATCAGGACTTGATCGGACTGAGAAAATTTTTGCTGTTTTAATGTGATTATTCTGAACATATCAAAAACTTTAGTTGTGATCCAATTTCATAGGTTTGCTAAATGATAGTGTGTATATTGTCATAAAATGCAAAAACTCTGCTGTATCTATTTTGCTATTCGAACTGCATCCACCTTTGTTCACATACAACGTTGAGTTCTAGTAGCAACGTCAACATAGTTCAGTGGTTAGTGTCTATGCCTGCTGTGCGATTGTTCGTCGGTTCTGCTCTCACGATTTTCTTTAGCTTAACTTGTAGAGGTTACACCTTTGATAGGAGTGCTTTTAATGTACTTTTCAAAACGATTAGGGTTTAGGTTTAGGGCAGCTATGTCCAACCCGCGGGCCGCATGCGGCCCAGTTGAGGGTTTTGTGCGGCCAAGTTTAGGTTTACGCTGTAGTAAGAGTATCCTACATACTGACAACCTGTCCCTGCTTTGATAATTTTACATTTAACATTTTTGTTGCAGGTGGTCCTCAGAGCCAATTTCTCACGTCTATTGTCATTGCACTTGCATTCAAACAATCAATACATTAGGTTAAGCAAAATTTAGATTGCTAAACTCACAGTAAGCCATTCAATGTGCGGCCCTCATTAATATGTCATTCAATGTGCAGCCCTGGCCGAGATAGCGACATATTTTTTGGCTCATTAAGCCATTTGGGTTGGACATAGCTGGTTTAGGGTTTATGTTTGAGTTTCGGTTTAAGGTTTACCTTCAAGTTTAGGGACAAGGTTCAGGTTTACAGAATAGGTTTCAAGTTTAGGTTTTAGGTTCATTTTTTAGGTTTAAGTTTTGGGTTTAGGTTTGAATTTTGGGTTTAGGTGTAACTTTTGGGTTTAGCCTTTGGGTTTTGGTTTTGGGTTTAAGTTTTGGGTTTGGTTTTAGGTTTAGGGTGTTAGGTCATGCAACAAGGACCTTACATCCATCCAAGTTCATCGTCCTTCTCAGTTGACCAATCCAAGCAATCGGATTCTCCTTATGGCAAAACAACTCCAGCAGTGTTTTTCCCTCTGATACATAATAGACACTTTCTTGCTGAATTTTGGAAATGCCAAATGGCTGTGTCTATTTTGCCTCATGAGGCAAAAACACTGCTGGACTATTTTGCCTTCGATCAATCGTATTTGGCTAAAGGCAAAATATTTCAAGTAGTTCTTTTGCCTCATGACGCAAAATAAAAATAAATGGTTTTGCATTGGCGTACAGAACTGGATCGGACTGATGATTTTAAAAAATTTTGTCGGTCAGGACTGGATTGGATTCAATTTTATCGGATCAGGACTGGACTCGGACTAAAAAATTTCACAGTCCGCTCATCTCTGCTAGCTAGATGACCGACATGGTCCTTCACCAAGCCTAAGTGACGCAGTGACACTCGTCTTTACGATAATCAGTTGTTTTGCCATTGTGTTTTCATTTATTCTGATTTCCACTGATGATTGGTTTCCTTAATACGCGAAGGCTCTCAGTATTGTCGCTGTTCAATAGCTGAGTCGTGTGAAACAATAATAAACATTAACTTGTTTCATCCCTGGAATGATTGGCTAGACAAGTCCAACTGGATACATTCACGGGAAAGCGGCCCAGTGGTCCTCCAAAGATCAGGCGACGTGGCTGCATCTCCGATCTTACTTGGTCCCGTCTTGATATGCAGCCAGTAAAAGCATCTGAGATTGCTGAAAACCGTGAGGTTTCTCAAGTCTTCCTAGGGCTGCTTCCCCGGGGACACTCTCCACAGGAAAGTGGATATGAAAATCAATCAATGAATGTTAATCCAAAACATGAGATTCATTTTGTTTATTTTGATATTTGCTTTTTGTGCGACGTTCATCATCGATCAAATTCCATGTAATTATTGAATTGCCTCCCATCTAAGTGTTTCTGAATTTAAACTATAAATTTGAATTGAAATACGGTTCTTTTTGCAGTGGTGTAGTTGAGACGAGACCGTAACCTTCGAGACCGAGACTTGAAATTCGAGACTGAGACTCGAGACTTCAAAACTTGTGGATTTTGCCGAAATTTATCAAAAAATTGGCATCACCACTTCTATGATGAATTTTTCGAATTTCTGGCATATCTTTCGACGTGTTTTGGTTATTTTTTAAGTGCAAATAGAACAGAGAAAAAATTCGTTGAATTATAGAAGTTTTACTAAGCAATTATTGAAAGTCTCAAGATAATAAGCTTGTGACCGAGACGTGTAGCCTTCGAGACCGAGACGATACCTGAAAACTTTGAGACCGAAACCAAGTCTCGAGACTCCATGCCTGTCTTTAAGAATTAGGATTATTAGTTTTTTGATTGTTCAGTAACAATATTTTGATACTTTTAGATGATTTTTTATCACCGATATCACATAAAATTTATGGCAAGAATTTAGTAATCTCTACTTTCTTTTTCTGGATGTCAACTGCTACTCAAGTGGTTCTTTTCATTTGAGCGCTAAAGAGCCGAAGTAGCCATGACGACAGCTTGTGCTTTCACAAATCCCTGGCGGCAAAAGTACCATTCTCATTCTGGTATATCGTTGTTATTGATTGAAAAGAGAAGGGTTGTCGATGTAAATTCATCCTGATACGGTGTATACCCTTGAGGAGCGAATAGATGTGATTGACCCTAGATCGACGATGGTTTGCTAGTTTTATGTCTTAATGATTGTAATGTACTTTGACTGGGATGCTTACGGTTACACCCGATAGAATTTTTTCAGTACATTTGCTTTTTCTGGCGTTTCCCTGGAGCTATACTAGCCTAGTATCCCCGTTCCTTTCAAAGCGATCATCTTCTCTCGTAGATGTTCCGCCACAATATTACTACTGTTTTGAAACTATGAATTATATGTCATTAATTAATTACAAATAAGAAACATGCATGGAATTGGAATAACCTACGTAATTTGCCAGTCCATGATGGATCAAAGCTCTGGGTAACCAACTGATTGTCTGACTACGATATCCAGAAAAAAGGCTCTGAGTAACACATTACATGCTGATGCTGCTGTTTCTTAGATTTTAGCTTTACACAAAGTGTAAATCCAATGTACGTAATCGATTTTTCCTAAATCCTAGACCTAGAGTAAAAGCAAAATTTTGTGTGTGTGGCTGGGACAATGCAGGTCAAGAGCTGGTACTATAGTATGCTAATTCGATATTGTAAAAAATCTGCACAACTTTTTGAATAAAAATGTTTTAGTAATATTTTCACATTAATTTGACTTAGCCCAGTTTTCAAGTAGGCTGTGTTGAGTCTATAAAAAAGTTGAGAATGGAGGGTTTGTTCTGCAGTCATTTAGTGAATCACTATAATAGTGGTTTTAAAGCAAGTATGTTCAAGTCAACCTTTCCTGCAAAATAACAAACTGCAGAATTGCTAATAGCCTAATCGCCATCATCAAAATAAGAAAAAGGCAGTGTCTATTTTCCTGCCAAGATGGCAGCAGCAAAAGGCTTGGTAGAAACGCAGTAAATGTAAGTAAAAGATAAACCTACAACCTAACCCTAACAGTAGCACTGACCTAATCCTAACCTAACACTAAGCTAACCTAATGTTAAGCTAACACCAACCTAACACTTAGCTAACACTAAGCTAACCCTTATCCTAACCCTAATCCTAATCTAACAACACTAACCCCTAAACGTAACATGAAAGCAGAGCCTGAAAAAAAGCAAGGAAAAAAAACAAAACGAAAGTCGGCAAGGTGAGAGTTGAACCGAAAACCATTGGCATAGCAGCCGTAACACATAACCATTACACCACGTGTAGGACGGTGTTTTCTTGACAAAGTGACCTTTTTCTCGGTATTGCATCATGCCACGAGACAGAATCTTCCACTGGCGGCTCATTAGCTCCAACCAATCTGTTGCCACCAGAATACCGCCGGTAAAATAGACACTACCTAAAAAAATTGGATGTCAAGAAACAGAGCTCAGTATGCTAAGCTTAATAGTTGATTTATTTACAAGCATGTCAAACTGTATTGTGTTTTTAAACTACTAATTTTTTTCCCAATTATAGAAAAACTAGAGAAATACAGAATCTACACAAGTGAAACAATTGCGGAAACAAATAGAAACAAAAAGCAAACAAAACATTAACGCAATATGTAATAAAAGCGCCACAACAAAACAAAGAACCAGTGCAGAAAACACGCTGATGATGGTGGGCAAGCAATGTATGAAGAGTTGAGGAATATACAGATGAATGAGTGTTTTCATTCACATAGACGAGAGAAGTGACAATGGAGATTATAAAGCAAAAAGCCATGCAGCAACCAGGCATTACAAATCAGAGACACGCAGCAGAGGCAAAAAAATTTTTTTTCAACACAGATCATCAAAAAACAATGCTGCTACCCACTGACCATTACAGAGTACCAAGGTCACAAGTATGCCTCGAAAAGCACAGAGTATATCCAAATGAGACTGAAGAGGCAAGAGTGGAAACTGTTTAAACAATGTTTAACAGTAAAACCAACTATTAATTATGTTTAGCTTTTTTGAATAAATGAAATAAGTTTCTATAAAAATTATTGTTTTTTCATCAGCTGGTTTGTAATATGTCAACTTCAAAATTGGGTTTGTTGTAGATAAAAATAATTTTAGAATTATCTGAGTAAAGACAAACTATCTATTGTTGAGCCGTTATGTGTGGCAAGTTTTTCTAAAACTAGCAATTGTTCATTATCATAACCCATGAGCAGTTAGCTAGTTGATTGTTTTTCATAGGCTGTATTAATGTATTCATTGTTTTGACATTTTAAATAAAAAAATAACTGAGTAAAAATGATGACATATCTTTTATTTATGCAACGGTTTTAGACAAAAGCATCATGAAAAGTTTAAAAATTCAAAAAACAATAATAGAACAAATGAGGATTTAAATAGAATCATCAAAAAAATGTGCAGTATGATTTTCTTTAAATCATTCATCATTCTGTATTTTTGTCAGACTTTGCCAGATTTTCAAGTTTCAGTACTTTTTAAAACTTAACATTTATACTCAATAATGCTTTATCATAAGATATTTAGAATAGTCTGCACTGATAAATTTTGGTAACAATTGATGGATATTGGATATTCATCAATAAAAATATTACAGAAATTTTAGGTTTTACAATCTTTTGATTTTACAGCTGCTAAAGATTTTGAGCTGTTAGAAATGTAGATTCTTTGAATTAAGTTGCAAAAACGCAATATGCAGCTCGTGATTTTTTTGATAAATTTGTGTAGTCTAACCCTAAGATTCCCAACCAGTGGGCCATGGACTTGTTTCAGGTTGGCTACAAAGCATTTCAATAGGTTATAGTTTTCTAGTATTTCACTAATTTTTTTTGAAAATTAACTAATTTTCTGTTAAATGGATCATTTAAACTTAGAAAATTTGCTGATTTTTTTAATAGGTTAGTCAGTCTCTTATCAAGGCTCAACTTGATTTCATCATGTTTCCCACTGACACTAAATTGCATGTTTTATTAACATGTTGTTTTTTTCTTGTATCATAAAATTTGTCATTGTCGTTTTACCTAAGTGGACCCCACAAAAAAACTTAGTAAAGGTGGGTCACAAGCTGAAAAATGTTGGATAGCACTGGTCTCACTTAGCTTTTGAGTTAATTTTTTGACTAATGATGCTGTGTCTAAGGCCTGTATTTTTATTGAGACAAGGCATTTTCATTAATTTTCTCATGATGTATTAACTGCTAAGTCTCTTTTTTATTTTGTTTAGAAAAACAATTATAGTGGAAAACAATTTTGTTTTTGTGGTGATACAGCATAAGATGAAATGTGTTAAATTTTTAATGTTTTATGGCAGCTTCCAGCATCGTCAATTGAGCTCTTTCATTTCCATTAACCAGTAAAGTCAGTAATACTAGATGACTTCACAACTTAGTTGCTTCAGTTTTCTGATTTTTTAAGACCTTGTAGCAGATTTATTTTTTTATAATTGAACATCAAAATGTAGTTCCATGACTAATTATTATTTTTGTACCATTGGAAGATTTATGCAGTGTGGTGCACTCTATAGGTGTGCAATTAATTGCAATGTGATCATGGTAGGGCAGAGGTATTAACCATGTCTGGTCTACCAAGCCACAAAAGTTTTGCTTGAAAATTGAAAACATGAGCAAACACAGTGCATCTTGCAAAGGAACTGGGCAAATAAGTTTATTTTCTCCACACCTTGCTAATTTTAATGATGAAGAACTATACCACCAGGTAAGCTTGTATTGTTTTCAAAAGGTTTGTGTAACTATGAGTGTTTCAAGTATTGAAGCTACAGCATATACATTATAGTGCAAACAATTAAATGATAACAGTGCAAGAAATAAAATACTTAAGTCCAAGCTTTTCTGATATAATTAAATGTGTCATACATTTCAATGTAACAACCATCATTTAATTTTCAGATGCCAAATGTTTTTTTTAATTGCTGCTGATCTTGGTCTTTCTTGCAGACCTGGGGACATGTAAATAGATTTTCTCAATGCAAACGCTATTCTCTCAAGGTTTATAGAAAACCACCTTGCTGATCTAAAATTTTGGAATAGATCTGTTTTGTAAATGTTTGGCAGAACAAACTCTTATAATCTGTCACTTAAACTTGTGGTGACATGTTATGCAAGACCAATAGAATAATGTTTTGTAATCAGAGTTTTTCATTGTTCTAGTATTTAAGTATGAAAACAAAAGACTGTGTTGTAGGTAATATATTTTTTCAAAGAATGAGGTGAACATGCAAATAGCAAAAGCTTAATTTATATTTTCTGCTCATATCCTCAATTTTTATTGTAAGAGCTTGTGAGCTGCAGAAGCAAGAGTTGGAATTTTTAAGTGCGATCATCATTGGGTAAACAGGAAAAAGAGTATATAACTGAAAATTAGATGTCAAAGCTTTCAGATCACCACATCTTGTTTCCAAACAGTGTCAATTGCTTGAACTAGCTTCACAATAGTTGTTTCAAATTAATCAATTTAATTGTTCTTCTTAGACAGAGATTTTGTCCTTAAACTTGCTTTAGTGTACATAATATGTCAGACAACAAGAGTTTGTAAGAAACCTGGGTATACTGCATAATCTGTTTGCATCTAAGCTTTGCAGCTAACTGTGAAAATATAGTTCTTGCTGTTTTTTTAATTTGTGTACTATCAGTTGATTAATATTAGCAGCATATGCCTCTCAAAGGAGAAGAACGTTCAATGAAAATGAAGTTGAGGCTTGTTATCAGTCAGCGTGGTTGAAAATGTTTAATGTTAAGAATTTCAGTGAAGTTGCTTATACATCATTTAAAATCAAAGGAAATGAATGCATTTTACAAAGTTAAAAAATGGGGAAGGGGATTTTTCCATGTCGTTTTGTCTGAATACAGCACTAGATTAAACACTTAATATGTGTGTTGTTACTTCTACTGAAACATATTTTCCATATTTTCATGTAGTTCACTTCTCTTTATTAATATGAAATTTGTGAAGATACCTCATAAATTATTATTTGCTAAAATTTGTAGTCATACAAAGTACGCCGTCAAGCCACACCTACTTCTAAAGTGAGCAGGACAACATCGTCCGCATCAAGTATTGGTAACGCCCCACATATCAAGGTACGGCTATCAAAGTATTAAATTCAAATACTGCAGTTTGTATTTGCAATGCTGTAAAACTGGTTTTAGTATCATCTTGCTTTGATTTGTTTCTTTCACTACATGATTTAGCACCAAATTTGTTCAATCTCTTCTGATTTTTCTCACTTGCAATCTGTAGTGATGTTTTTGCCTTAAACATGTAAGTAAAATGAAACAAATTCTTCTCTAGTGTATTTAAACAAAAATATATATGGCATTATCAAACACATTCACTACTTTGCTATATGCTTAAAAGCATTCTTAAGCTTTTAGGAAAACTTTGTGAGAACAGGTGTGAACAATTTGACTACCATTGGTTGAACAACATAAAGCTTCTTTACACATGATTTTTCAAAGTAATTCGACTCTCAACCTTGTTGCTTTAGGTCCTTTACATAAAGCAATCATTTAATATTGTATTTGGGCATGGACTCGCCACACAGTGGCGTAGCTAAGGGGGGGCAAGGGGGGTGGTCCGCCCCTGGCGGCACTTTTATGGGGGCGGCACTATGGGCTATGGTGCTGTAGGTTATAAACCTGCAAAGGCTGTATTGAAATCAAAGTGGTTTCAATGTCAGGACACTACTCGCAGTTGAAGGATGCTTCTGATTTTGAGTAATTCAAACTATGGCATGTGTATTGCGATTGTTATCCTAGCCACAACAATAAACAATCGTGTATCAAAGATATTGTATCAATAAGCTTTTTTTACATGAAGCTGCAACACGCTTATCAACTCACTTGATGTCAAATTTTACTGATTCACTACACGGTTGATTGATCGAGTGTCGGGTCGTTGTTG
>JGI24021J15306_10009747_pt1 | contig 11881 bp, 6 predicted proteins | sample Ectturendosymbi1_FD_15306 | JGI IMG/M metagenome (IMG submission 15306)
GGGCCGTATGTTGTGCAGGCCTGCTGTAAACGGAGGCTTTAGTTCATTGCAGTCCCTTTTGCAACACGCAACGCCTGACGGCACGTAACTGCCAAAGCATTTAGGTTCGCCAGATTTCTTTAGCTGTCCTTTTAGCCAAAAATAATATGCAAATACAGCTTGATTCATACCACACCAAGCAAGCAGCTTCGTGCAAATAACGTTTAAGAGCACGGTCTCGCCCAATGCTTCTCCGCCATTGATTATTACCGAACTCTACATTGCATGGGGTCGCTAGCCCCAGTGGCGCAAGTGACGGGGAGAAGAGGGGTGAATCACCCACCTGAAAACTAAATGTGTAAACCGGGCCCCCACTTCGGTTATATTTCGGTTTTAGTATTCTCTTGGTTTCCAGTAGCTTGTTTTTTTTGCGTTTTTCGGAGTATTTTCCGGTTATTTAGGATTTTAGTATAGCCATCCACATCTGGATTCACCATCATTTCTCAAGCTTTTCTTGAATGTTGGCTAATTAGCCCCCTACAGTGGCCAGTGGGCCNCTTTCAGCTAAGTTTCTCCNCTGGATCACACCTCTTGTTGCGCCACTGCCCACGGTCTGGTGTTTCCAACGAATTGACCAACAACAATACAGTAGTTCACAATGCCGGTGAAGCGGAGACACTTCAACAGGTGACTAGGCGCGAAAAACCAAACTATGTTTTTCTGCGATTGTGCGTGACTGACAACACGTGCATTCCATCAGCACAGCCGGATTTGGCCGAAACAAGACGCCTACCTCCGATGTAGCAATACTTCGACGCGGACAGACCGCCGTCCGGGCCCTGTGCACGACGCAGCCCGAATTCCAGAAGCTTGACATCGCTTCCAGCGCAGATTCGAAACCTTGCCGCATTGGTCGCAACGAGACTGGATAGAGAGAGAGAGAGAGAGAGTGAAGATCGCATGCACTTATCGAGGACAAACAGAAAAGTGACCGCTGCGGTTAGTAATGCAACCTGGTTAGTAGTTTCATTTCTTTTTTCACCGGCACATTGCATTCTTTTTTCACCGGCAAAATGCGTGAAAAAAGAAATGAAACTACATCAACTGTCATTTGCTTTTCGCAAAGCATCGCGATGAATCGAATAGATAAACGGCATAATAACGCACGCCCGTACGTCACCTAGTACATAAACGACAGCAGCACTCAAAAACTTCGCTTAATGCTTCGGACGACGGAATAGTATGTGATCAGTTTGACTTACCGTACAGTATTGCTAATGGAGGAATAACACCGGGTTGCATTCACTATCTTAAAAACGCCTTACGTCATTGGTCATTGTTCTAACTTGCTTTTGGTGTTTAATCGTCCGATGCGTGTGATTAATGTTGAGTTGCGAACAAACGCAGGCTTTAAGAAGCACAGAACGGGAAGGCCTTCATCAAAGCAAAGACTCAATCTCAGCAACAGTGCTCCACCTGAGGTGTGCAAATGCGCAATACCACCAGTCCTTTTGCGCAGTGAAATCCCATTCTGACGCACTTGTAACACTCTAAATTCACTATAGTATATATATTGCATAGCCCTTGTAACGCTTCAAACTCTTAACTGGTTGTGCGTCTGCATGGTTGTGCAATTGCATGCGCACTGAAACAAATATTTGCTCAGTGTAAAATTTTCTTAGAGGAAACACTGCTCAGCACATTTGTAAATTGCCGGAAGTAACGTCGACTTAGCATTTTGTGGCTTTCGCAAATCCACAAAGGCAAAGTCATGCAAGATTTACTGAACTTGCAGAACACATTTTGGCGGGGTCGTTAATTTATTCAAAATGACGAGATGATGAATTGAACGCGGCGACAACGCTTTTTACTCCGACAACACGAAACGCCAAAGCGGCCACGAAGAATAAAACTGGTACTTTAGCGAAAATCAAGTCCTGAGCCACCTTGCATGGGAATTTTAGCACTTCAGGGACTTTGAACTCTGGTTATGACGCGTGCCCAGCCATATTAAGAAGTCACTACGTCAACATTAAAAACTTAAGATCGAAATGAAAGTAGTGAAATTTCGATTGGTTTGCGCTCGCAGAGTTATGGGATGCTAACACAGCAAATGAAAAACACTTGTAAGTGTTTCTAGAAAAAAAACACCAAAGCAAAACTTCTGAGCGTAAAACAAGCCCACTTGTCTTGAAAATACCTTGGACGTAAACTAAGCACAGTTGTTCTCCAATGAAATTGATGAAGCTCAGCTTGGACTACCAAATGCACCAAACTGAACGCTGAGCTCACCTTGCGTAGTTGACAAGATTAAGCAGAGTGGTTTCGACAAGCTGCACAACAGGCAGAGGACCTTCAACACGGATCAGAGGGACTTTAGGAAACACTACATAGCCTTCTGGTACAGCACTGAGGGAAACCTGAACAGAGATTTGAAAAATATACGTTTTAGAGAAAGGCAAAGCAAAACAGTGCTGGCACACACAGTAGGTTTACTTTGAGACAAACTGCGGTATCCAGAAACTTAAAGGCATTTGCCGTAAAATATTTCCTAGAATAACGTTTGAAAGTTTTTTATTAATTTTTAAGTTTATTATTGTTTCATATGACTCAGCTATTAAACAGAAACAATACTGAGAGCCATTGAGCAATAAGGAAACCAATTGTCCACGGAAATCAGAATAAATAGAAACACAATGGCAAAATAGCTGATTAATGTAAACAAGAGTGTCACTGTGTCACATAGGATTGGTGAAAGACCATGGGGGTCATCTAGTCAACCAACCCCATTTATCACTTTTTGCGCAATGTTAAAAAAATAGTTGGAAATCAAATACAAAAACAAACATAGAGCATGGTGAACTAAATTTACAGATAAAAAGAGCATACCTATGTGCACAAAGGAGTGAGTCAAATTTAATTGAGGAAATTTGGTGTGGTCAAGAAATGCTTAATAAAGTATACAAATTTTTAAAAAATCGATGTATACTTTGGTACAGAGAGTAAATAGAATACACCTAATATAATTACACTAAGGTACAGAGTGAAAACCTATGATCTGTTTAAAGCTGAGTTTTTTTCAGTCATAGACCAAAACGTTTTTGAAATGACCGAAAAAAATTAAGTCATTTTGGTCAGAATGTTTGAAAATATAGGCTGAAAAACACTGTTAAGGCAAGTTTTACTACAACTGTGAGACAAACAACCAAAATGTCTCAGCAAAAATGACCGAAATGTTTCAGTGAAAAAAAACAGGTTTAGAGCTGACTGAGTTTAAAGTAAAGGCAGAGTAATCCTTCAAAGAGTTGTGCATTCACCAAAACAGTTCATACAACTGTCTGTTCATAATTCTGTTTCTCCTTAAGCTAGCCATCGAAAACTTATCTAGTCAACAACAAACTCATGAAGTTTGAACAAAGCATTTCTGAACTCCAATCTTTCATAGCTTTAAATAACAGTGGTTTCTTTCAATTGCAAATTATTTGTTTAATTGCTGCTGATTTACCAAGAGCATAAAGACGGGAGCCACTGAAACATCTCTATAAATTTGAGGAATTAAAAATGCAAAACATCACCCTGTTAGCTACATACTCCTTACAAAAAATTACCTTAGATGCATCCAATTGTGATAGATACAACCAAAAATCCTCTTCTACATTAGGCATTGATTGCCTTAGGTAGGATATATCTGGAAAAGTAAGACAGAACAATGTCAGCTGTAAAATAATTTNAAAAAAAATTGAGCAGCAGCTGACATTAAACACCAAAAATAGAACAACTTTTTGGCGAAACACATACAAAATTGCTCAAAGCAGTTTTCACCTGTCGGAAATATGTCTACCACTGGCAGTTCAACAAACCTTGAGATTGCCTTAAAAAGAATTTTGTGCAAATATTGGTATAGCTCCATGTGCATAAGCCTAATATTCTAGAATCTTCACAAAAAAATTAAGCAAACCTGATTTTGAAAAACGAAAATTTTGTAAAAACTTCACACATTCTTCCAATCCACAAAATATTGTGAATTCCCCACGGAATGGATTTTTTCGGAAGAACAAATCAAATACTGCTATGTCATTAACTTTTCCTGTTTTCCAATATGCATAGGACATTGTAATTTGATATAAATCTGAAAAGTATGTGAGAATATTGGTTATAACAACTTCTTTTAAAATACAGCATGTGACACATCAAATCAAATGACAAATGCACGCAGAATGAAACTATAATTTCAAGGGAAATGGAAAACACTTTCTAATGCAAATTTTCCAACACAAAACATCCTTAAGTTCCAAATCCAGTCCTTAAATGCCTATAAAGACTACCTTTTAAAACGTATCAAATGTTCACTTTATACTTGAATTAAGCATCTTTTAATTTTAGCCCACCTCTGTACTAACCTGGTGATTCATTCACTAGCTTATAACTTATCAAAAATCACATTTATTAATAGAACGCCTTACATACCTGTCAGCAATGGCTGAACAATGCTGTTTGCTGAGGCATGGTCACCGTTTCCATTCATTATCATAAATTCTTAGTTACTAACAGCGAAAAATTGCTTGTCTGACAGCACTGTTGCAAAGAAAAGAGTTTTTTGTTAACAATCATTTTCTCAGAAACCACTGGAAGTTAAAAATTACTACTAAAGATAAGATGAAGTAATAGTTATGTTTATAAATTTGTTCAGTTTGTTTTACTTCAGCATTCAGCACCTGTTAACAAGGAAACCACTCACACAAAAATAATTCAGAAGGCACAATTTTATATATTGATTTTTACCACATATCATCGAAAGCATAAGCACTGAGTGCAGGCATGCGACATACACCTGCAATTCAGGCTGTGAGTAATTTTCCATTTTTTGATTGAGCAGTTTTTTGTTAACAAGTACAGGCATTATTCTCTAATGTTGTGAAACGTTTTTATATAGATATGGAATGGAAGACGCAAAGCAGCTTGATTCAGTTCTAAGTTGTACTGCAAAGAGAAGTACCATCTCTTCTGTGTGTGTCTTTCTTTTTCAAAGACAATGTAAGCAAGGAACAGTTGCACAGAAAAATCTGGCAATTTGTGGCAAGCAATGATTTAAACAGTCCCACTCCATATGCTATTTTGAAAACTTTTAACAAAAAACAAACATTAGCTAATTTATTTCCAAGTTCAACATGTTTGCTGGTTTGCTGTGTATTTTGCATTGCCCTGCACCACCTGTGAGGAAGAGAGTACCTTTGGTGCACTTCATTGCATTAAAAATGATCTCCTTAAAAATGGTTTGCAAAGTTTTGTAGGTAAAACCTGTTGCAAGTATTGTGTGCTACATGATTCATTGACATTTTTCAAATTTTTTTCAAATCATTGAACTAAGAAAAAGAGAAAATGAATGAATGCATTCTGGCCAAGACTACAATGCAACTGCCACAGAAAATAGTTGACTTGATCATGAAACAATGCTAAAGCCTGTTTATCGAAAGTCACAGTATGCTACATAACAAAAATGCAATGATCAAAGAACTTTTAGGGAAAGCACAAAAAGTTTGGCTACTGAAGTATTTGCTTACAATCCATGAAAAACAATTTTGTGACTTTATCTGTATCATGAGCATACTTGCAATCAGAACATCAGCTAAATCATGGCCTGTCCAATTATTGACAACTGTTATTGCAATACTGCTAGATGTCCATAACATAAAAAACAGGCACTTAATATTCAAAGAGCATTTAACACCTTGGCTTCCGGGACAGTCCGTGTGAGCCATGTTTCTTGCATGACTTTGCACTGCCATAACTTGTCAACCAGTTTAGCTAGAGAACTGCTCAGACCCTCAAGCGATGGGGCAACTCTTCCAGTTTGGATGACAAAGTTTTGAATTTTTGTGGGTGATGTCATAGTAGCGGTAGGTTTATGCTTTTTTGGCCAAAGTCACTGGGCCCTGGGCACCAACACCAAGAGCCAATTTTTGACTCAAGATTTTAGTGTCCAGAACCAGGCTATAATACGACTCTTCAGAGCCTTTGATTGGCCATCCAGTGTATCTGGTTAGAAGTTATGGCCAAAAAACAAAAATTTGGTAAAAAAGCAAGACCTCCCAAAAGTGACCTTGGCTATTTTGCCTGAAGGCCATAACTTGCCAGCCGACTGAGCTATAGAGCTGTTCAAACCCTCTAAAGATTCAGAAAGTCTTGTATTTTCAATAAAAAAATTTGGGAAGTTTTGGATTTGAGTTGTTTTGTGAGTGACATCATAATTGGGGTAGGTTCAAGGTTTTTTGGATAACGTCATTGGGCCCTGGGCCCTAACTGCAAAGGGCAATTTTTTGTTTCTTTCTTAAAAAATATAGGTGAAAATCCACCTCTTTGGCATCCTTGATTGGCCTTCTAGCATTTGTGGTTCTACAGTTATGGCCAAAGAAACACAAATTAATTAATTAAGGATTAGCTTCTCACAAACATGTGGTTAAAGCTTTTCACAAACATAACACAAACATATGTTTGACACAAATACGTTTTCACATATTTGTTCATATATTGTTTTTACATACATATGTTCTCACATAACACAAACATATGTTTTCACCAACTTTTCACAAACATATGTGGTTAAAGTCTAGTGACTGATGCTTTTGGATGTCCGATGAAAGATCTCCAAAAATTTCCATAATAAAAACTAAGTCAAAATTTCCAGCCACTAATACAAGTGTTTCAATTGATGAAATGCTCTGAAGGCCAACAACTATGCAATACTCATACCAGTTTTTTTTAAGGAAAATGTTAGGGACCCAATTTTCTCTGATTCTGGGGACCCAATGATAATTTTCTCTGATTCTAGGGACCCAATTTTCAATTCTAGGGTTTTAGGGACCCGAAACGGGTCCCTGAAAAGCCTTAAAAAAACTGCTCATACTAAAGTTCTCTAAATGGCAAGGCAGTAATACAGAGAAGCTATACAACCAGAACAGTACCAACGTTAAATCACTTCATTTAAATCACTAATAAAATTTTAAAAAATCAAGTAAAAAATCATATGCAGTTTTGAAGCTTTCTGTGAGTTGTATGACACATTAAATTGGTATTCCAATTGATTTCAGCTATTATTAATGAAGGCAGAGACTTCTTATGACAACACAAGTTACAGAAGCACTTAAAGTTTTAGCAATCATAGCAACTGTGTGGTCATAGATTCTATGTCAACTAACTGCAAAAATGATATGTGGACTGAAATCACTAACATTTGCAGATACAGAACTGTCAGAATGGTCCAAGTTTGGAAGTGTAGGCTGGCATATAGCAGGTCTGTAGTCAGGTTTTAAGAACAAAATAAACTGTTTTTATGGTGTATGTTTTGGAGCAAACAAAAAAATTTATGGACACTGCCCCTGAATGCTCCCATGGCTACAAGCCTGGCATAAAATTGCATCTGAATTCCAGCAAATATGTAGGCTATTGACTGTAGAAATAGTTTTTTCAAACATATTTTTGATTCAGATTCATAATAACACTTATAATAGGGTTTTCACCATTTTATGCATGCAAATTATACTTTTGCAGAAGCTGAAATAGTGAAACCTCCATTACAATAAATCAATTCTTACAATAGACTTTGCACCATAAAGGCTGGCAAGCTTACGTTTTTGTATAAGCTTTTTGACATGCCCTAAGTGTTAATGAAGTTGATGAACTGATGGTTTGATTATTGTCATTCTAATAAATATTTTGTTTTGTACACCAGTACTTGTGTTACAAACTGATTTGCTTCAAGCGTGATGCACAAGTAGAAAGTAAGTTTGAATGAAAGTTAAGCTGAATTCTAGTTGCTTTACTAAAAGAAACAAAACACAAAAAAGTTATATTAAAACAAACTCTTCCAAATTAAAAATGACAAGTGTTATGTGGCCACTCTCTACACATTAAATTTAAAAAATCTGATTTAAATAAAAAATTAGATTTAAATCAAAAATAAATTTTTTTATTTTTTGAAATATCATGATTTTTATCAACGCTGCGTTCTTGCAAGCTTTCTTAGCATCTGGCAGCATATCAAAGCACTTACATTGCACAAAATCTTATTTACTGCTGCCAGACCCTGGTCCTGCCCGCCTAGGTGGACCAACTCAAAAGTGCAATGCATTTACACAGCCTCTAAGCCACAAAGAGTTCGGGCTTCTCATTCCAAAACCTAAAGTTACATAGACTCAGGCTAAGACCATGTTTTTAGACTACATACCACTGTGGATTTGGATAAAAACGTATTTGTATGTTTCTGAAAACTTTTGATCAGCAAAAACATGAATTTATGTGGTCAGGAACACATTAACAAATTCAAATGACATATATACGTCGCTGGTAGCAAAAGTGTTAAGATAAAATACAGGATCACAATGAAAAGCACTGGGAACTAAAAAATTCAAATGAAATGAATGAAAAAATACTGGGCACTAAAGAAAATGCAATTAACGAATTTATTGCTTAGTTCCTGACCCAAGTTGTCAAGTGATAAAATAAAAACATCCTTCTTCAGACTCTCTGGGAGATGGAAGACATACGGTACTACTAATGAATGGGCGACTTAATGATATTAACCCTTGTGTATGCTCCTTTTCAAAATGATTATGTTCTCTTGTAAAGGCTTGTTACAGGTAGTACACTATCAGTGATTACCAATAGTGCAAATATAAAATTAATAGACGGTACAATCATAATTTTTTTTCTGCTCAGGTCAGACTTCAATTTTTAAACCCTCCACATTTTAAGGCCCAGTAACTTACAGTTGCTAATTAAAGCTTTGCCCACATCACTAACAAACTACATTAGTGGCTAGGTAGTCAACTGTGGCTATAGAAGGTCAACTGCTAGGTAGTTGACTATGGCTACACAAACTGAGCAGTTATGTCACTGATCATGAATCAATGTCACATGATGTGTGGCATAGTTAAATGCTGCTTGCAGCTATGGCTCAAAAAGAATAAAATTAAAAATTAAATTTTAACATTTGGACGGAGACCTCACTAATCAGCCACAGTGTCTCCCTGAAAAGAAAGTTGCTTCCTTGTGAGGTGTAAGCCCCATGTTGGGAACCACTCCATGAGATATAAACAACATTAGATAAACCATTAATATAGAGGTAAAACACATTCCTGCATGCAGTGTTTTCAAATGTCAACATTTGCCTGATTTCAACTTGTATGACTAAAAGATACTTGTGCAAAAAATACAGATCATCTTAAACATTTGGATAAAATTATAGAGATGCAAGTGTGTATGAAAATCTCACAGAAAAGTCTGGAGATTAATGGGTTTTTACTGGGACACTGACTTAAAGCAGTCGTGAAACTGGTAATTTTCATTTAGAAGAGTTCAGACATAAATTTGCTCATGACAGAGTGCATGAGGACATTGATATTCATTCAAATCAGATATTACTGATTTAGATGATGGTAGCAATTTAGATTATGACAAGCAGCATATAAAAACTTAGAATTTTGTGAAAATAGTTTGTTTCAGTTCTAACTATAACTGCATGAATAGCATTAAACGTACCGAGTGTGAAATACAAAAATTGTTTGCAAAGTGAATATGTGGTTGTTTATACACTGAATACATTTTCCTACTTTGTAATGAGAGTGTGCAACCCTCGGCTGTAACATTTTTTAAAAAATGTGGCCCTCCGTGCAAAACGTTTGCCCACCCCTGACCTAAGGTATAAGAGCTTACTTGCAACATATTCAGTTGGCCATCTAAGGAAAACAATAGCGACACACGTGCATTCAGTAACACTGAAGCTTGGCAGGTGTTCAAGCGTAAAACAGATGTGTCAATGAAACCATTTGAGATGGTATCATGAAACCCCTAGCACTTTTTCAACTGTGTCGCATATGTGCAAATACATGTACTAGTAAGATAGCCTACATACATTTTTCAATTTAACTTGTTTAATGATGATGTTTACAAGGTAGGCCTATGCTTTAATGCAGTGATGATGATGGAGTCTCGAGACTTGGTCTTGAGGTCTCCTCTCAATCTGAGGATAGAGGTCTCAGTCACAAGCCTACTATTTTCTTGAGACATTGGATATCACAAAGAAATGTCTTAGGAAAACTTAGATAATTTACAGAGTTTTTTATTTATTGCATTTGCAAGTATGAAACAACAAAACAGGCTGGAAAAATGTCAGAAATTCAAAAAAAATTCAACGTAAAAGTGATGGATAACATTTTTTGAAAAATTTCAGCAAAATCCATAAATCTTAAGTCTCGGTCTCCAATTTCAAGTCTCAAGTCTCAGAATTTTTGATGAAGATTTCAGTCTCAAAGTTGCAACCAGGTCTCGTTCTTAAGGTTACAGTCTCAACTATATCATTGGCTTCAATCAACTACCACTCAGCGTTTCTCTAATAATTCAAATTGGTTATTTTAAAAGTATTTTCTTATCTGCAAAAATTATTAAACTAATGTTGCTTGATCACATTTTGCTAAAGTCAGGTATGAATGAAAATGAGAATTTACAATAATGTCATTTCAAAACAAGTTTCTGTATTGTTAGAAAATGCAAGTAGGGCTTATGAACATATCTGAAAATAATTATCACTTTAAGTAATTAATACAGCTGAAGGTTGGAGTTAACCCGCAGTCAGAGTTGAAACCGGATAATTGCTTGGAGTTAGAGTTTCCACAGAGCTGTTCATAACAGACCCATTCATCATAACACACCACATGCATAACAGACCATGTTCAAAAAGACAAAAAAAAAATAAGTATAGCCAAAGAGTGATTGACATTGAGAAGTCCTTATCATTCAATCCCTTTGTCTTTACAACAAGTGGGGGGATGGCACCAGAATACAACAGAGTCAACAAAAGACCAGCAGAAAAAAAGCTGAAAAACACAGGAAGTCATATATGCATCTGTCATGACATACATTAGGACATAGCTCAGATTTGTCCTTTTAAGGAGCATTTTTGCTGCAATAAGAGGATTCAGAAGCAAACGAAGTTATGTCCACCTCCAGGACTTCACGGACATTGACTTCAGCTTAATTCCTAAGCCCACAATCATATAAAGCTGAACAAATGGTGTCAATGACAAGACACTAGTTTAGTTATAGGCTATATATCTATGAAATAAGGGGTTGTTCACATAAGTCGTGACTTTTTGTGCTGAACCTCTACTTGATAACTAAATACTTCTATCACTTACTAAACATATTTTGTTTTTCATGTACCTAATACTTGTTATTGGAATAATGTTTGCTGCTAATATTATTGCAATCTGCCCATATTCTTATTTCTTGTCTCTTCAACTTCATCTGGTGACACCATGCATCTGGTTGAAAACAACTCATCCATGAAACTCACCCCACTATGGTTCGTGGGAAATTTTTCTTTTCTTCATAATTTGTATGCATTTATGAAATGTGTTAAAATGCATTGCTCTTGACCTCATAAACCTTATTGCTGCTCGCTTCCTTCACCTGTGTGTGCTTGCTTCACTTGCTCATCTGTGCATGCCTTGACTCTTCACCCATTGCTTGCCCACTATCATCTGTGTTGTGTTGAAAATGTCTATTGTTTCAGTCTTTCTTTTTTCGCTTGTTTGTTTTTTTTATTTTGTGATAAAAGACCATGTTCAAAACAGGCTAGTTACAGTAACGGTCAGTTTTTAGCTGAGCACCTTATTAGTGAGGTACGAAAGAAAACAAGGCAAAAATAGCTGAAAAACACAGGAAGTCATTCATGCCGAATTAGCAACATTTCATTTGTCTAACAAACTACTGTGATTTCTAGTATTCTGTAACTCTGTTTTATTATATGTGTGTATTTACTTTTTTGTATTTTCTGTGTGCACATTCTATGCTTTTCGGCATGAAGTACACCTTTTGTTTTTTTTCTATTTTGCCTTGTTTTCTT
>JGI24021J15306_10009751_pt1 | contig 11878 bp, 7 predicted proteins | sample Ectturendosymbi1_FD_15306 | JGI IMG/M metagenome (IMG submission 15306)
CAGCATTTAAAACTAAAAAAGGGAAGATCCGTAAGTGTGTCATTGAAATTATTACACAATAGCAGATAGCAATTTATTACAAATCACTATCAGTGGGAAACCTGCAGTGGAGGCTTCTCGGACATCATCGTTCCTTCATCAATACCAGTGTTAGTGGTGTAACTCAGAGACTATCGCCCAGTCTTTCATCTGCCATTACATTTCTGTTTTTAGGCTTGACTTGCTTCATCGTAGAAAATATACCCTCATACACATGTGTTTCTAAATTGAGAGCATTTTAGTGCGAAATCTTTCATTGCTGACTAAATTCCAAAAGCTCTCTGCAGTCTCTAACACTGTTAGTATTTTACATTTTTAGTAAAATGCTTGTTCTAATCAAAATTGCCTATTACAGGGATAAGCAATTAATTTGGCTCGAAGGCAATTTTGAGAAAGCCGCATTCAGCAGATAAATATGCAAGGAACGCCCAAAAGACACAGGTTATCTAGTCAGGGGATTAGTGGAGAACCGTAAACCTTCTGATTTGATCACAAAATAAATGTATAAAACAAAATGGTGCACAGAAAGGGTATTGCTCTTGTGAAAATGCACTTTATCCAAATGTGACCTCACACGCTTTTGAACAAACATCAGATTTGAAGATTTTTCCTGAATACTTCCAAGGGCCACTGAAAACACCGTGGCAAGCCACATGCAGCCCACAAGCCTGTAGTTGGACCACATTGTTTTAGATAATAATATCAAAATGGCTAAATCTGTAGTTGAAAGGAAAAAAAGTATATTAAAAAATTGAAGAAAGAAAATATGAAAAATATTTGGAAAAGCAGATGAAAAACTTTAAGCCTAAATAAAAATCCAAAATCTGACTCAGTCTTTCTTATTATTATTATATTATATTTGTGAAATGAGCAGACTTTGGAATTTGATTTTATTTTTCTTATTTGGTACTTTTGTCCCGTTAGTCACAAACAAATATTCAAATGACCAAAAAAATTAAAAGACAGATTAATTTTTCCAAACATGCAAACAGTAACTACGAGTCATCACTAACAAATGCTACTAATTTTAGTTTTCTTCTATATTTCATGTTTGCTATAGAAATGAAAAAGTAGTTGAAATGTCCCGTTAGTCACTTTTGGAATTGCCGATGATACGTTATAACACTGCTTCGGCAATACAGTAGAGCTTTTTTTTCGGTCATAGACCGAAACGTTTTTGAAATGACCCGAAAAAAATTAATAAGTCATTTCAGTCACAATGTTTCAAAATATAGACTAAACAGCACTTCAATGGTGAGTTTTAATACAACTGTGAGACAAATGACCAAAATGTCTTAGTGACCAAAATATCTCAGCTGAAAATGACCAAAATGTTTCAGTGAAAAAAAAAGTTGAAGAAAAAGACTGTCACATGTAATACTACATTGCAATACATAAATCAACACACAAGATGTTTTCATGTAATGTTCAGTCATGTTTTCATCTATCGTAGCTACTGCATTCCATAGTCCTACTCTAAGTCACATGTGCAAGCAAATCCACAAACAGGTAAATATGTATTATTGCGTATAAGTACCCCCTTATGTTCGCCTATGTGCCTATACTCAGATGCACGCACATCTCGCAAGTAGGTAAACAACAATGCATGATGCATTACTAACAGAATCTGTAACTTTATGCGATGAAGAACTGTACAACATCAAATTTTGCGCAAACTTAGTCACTGCTTGCTGTGACGTAGGCACATTGTGTGCCCATGCTGAAGACCTTGTCTTGCTAGGCAGCATTGTTAAAACCAAGTAAAACAGTCCACCACCACAGCGCACAACCTGATTGGTTCACTGGCAACCATCTGCTTTCTGTGCAAAAAGCTACAAGTGAATGTTACATCATAAGCAGTTTATCGAGACGTTTGTCCAGTGGTCTGACTTGGACTATTACACACTAGTTGATGTAGTCTGAGGGCTGTGCGCCATTAACACTTTGAGAGCCGGCGTACGATATATTCGCACTTTGATTTTGGACTAAAAAACAGCAGTTTTCGCTTGCCTTACCAATGCCCTAGCTCCTCCGCCGATTGCGCTAGAGAGCTGTTCAATGGCTCAAACGGATCGGCCAGTCTTCTAGTCTGCACTCGAAATAAAATGTTTTGGTTGGGGAATACAGATTATTTGTGAGTGACGTCACAAGTGGAGGACTTTTAGACCACCTTGGCCCACTTCACTTGGCCCTGGGCCCAAACTGTTAGATGGTAGTATTTCGCTGAAGTTTTTATTGGGAACTAGGCTACAATCCAAGTCTTTTGATACTTTGGATGACCTGCTCGGGTTTTGGGTTCAAAAGTTATAATCTAAAGTAATAAAAATATTTGACTAATGAGATAATTAATTAATTTGTTTATTTTAAATCATAAGTTTTGAACCAGAAACGCTATAAAGTCGATCAAAGGCTCAAAAGACTCGGACTTGAGCCTAGTTTCCAATGAAAACTTTAGCAAAATACTTTGGCCTAGCGGTTGGACTCTAGGCCAGGTAACATGAGCCAAAATAGCCCAAAAACTACTTCACTTATGACGTCAGTCACAAAAAATCTGCACCCCAACCAAAACATTTTATTTCGAGTGCAGACTAGAAGACTGGCCGATCCGTTTGAGCCATTTAACAGCTCTCTAGCGCAATCGGCGGAGGAGCTATGGCGTTGGTAAGGCAACCGAAAACTGCTGTTTTTAGGTCGAAATCGAGGTACGAATATATCGTACGCTGGCTTTCAAAGTGTTAATCGAGGTGTACTGTATTTTGCTTCAATGTACTGCTAGGGATGGGCATTTCAGAATAGTTTACTATTCCAGAATAGCTAAACCGAATCCAGAATGCCGAATCCTATTCTGGTTTTTCCCTGCAATGCATTACACCTAAGAATTGCTAAAAAAACATCATTCACTCAAAAACCAAGGAGGCCCACACAGCCCACTTTCTTTAATCTGGCACTGGAAATCAACAATTTATCATTTTACCACACAAACAATACATTTTCGCAACATTGAACAACAAATTTTTTAATTCTCATGCAGCAGTGCAGTTTTGCCAGGCGAAAGTAGTTGTGCCAGGAAAGGCCAGATTTTGACAATACTTTTTAGAATATAACTCAGTTTTTTAGACTATAGATGTTCTTAGACCCAATCAAACTTGGCTAGTGGCCAAAGACAACTACAAACGACTTCGGCTAATTTCATACCAATTAAACACATAAACTGCTTTATCGCAAAAGATTCCAGAGTCCCAAACTAAAACTTCAAATATAAGAAAATAGTACGGTTAATCGCATAACAGTTATAGGCGTTTTTTTCCGAAAATCCCCGAAAGCAGTCAGACGCCGAAGTGTTAATTGTTAATACTAAAATAAAAGGTAAATTGAGCAACATTTTTATTTCAGAAGTGTATATCAAACTGGTACCTCTTTGCATTAATTGGCACGCAAGAAGTAGCTCTCAGCTTCAAGAAAGTTGGTGATCCCTGCTATAGATGCTGAATTAGCAGGGCATGTAGATAAACTTGACGTGAAACTGCAGAGTTGGTGTGGAAATGGTTTTTCTTCATTTGCTGTGCGCATTCTTGCTAAGCCACTGTGGAGTGAATTTGCCAACAATTTGCGAAAACAAAGATGGAATACATTTCGTTACCCTCAATTTTGAATGGCATAATAGGTACAACAAGGTATTATTGTGTACTTCTGAAAATAATGATATTGCATGATGTAATAAAAACAATTAAGAATAAGGTTTTTCCATTTTCCTTGAAAAAATAACAAAATCTTGTTTCTTTTAAAAAAAACATAAAAAAACCCAGGTGGGTTGTTTTTTTTTGAAAAAAAACGGGTTTTTCTCAACCCTGAACCTAGCCGAAACAAAATTGTGTATATTAAGCAGCACTAGGCTACAACTGATTGCCGCCTGTCTGCAGAAGTAAATTCCATAAGAGCAAGTCACCATGAAAACAGGTAACGTGCACAGGTGCGAATTACGCATCCTGTGATGCCACCGTAGTTCTGCTTCAATCACAAACACTGTGCTTTTATTTTGAGTAAGTTGTGTTGTCGCAAACACTGCTTTTGATAGTTGTGTTTAACAAAGGGACAATAGCAATTGTGATGCAACAATGAATACTTACTACCATGCTGCTGTAAGAATTATCGCCAAATCACCACTTCAATGTATTTGTGAAATGCTGGAGTGGTGCTTTCATAACTTGTGTGTTACATCCACAAACCAGCATGTTGCAACAGCTTGGATTGTGAGATCACAATTATTGTTAATGTGCCTTGTGGAAAATGTCAATAAACCCACAAACAGGACATTTCACCTTGCGTACAGTATAAACTAGCATGCTTATAGCCTAATACATCAAGTTAAGAAAAGTAGAATGCAACTGTTTCACAGTGACAGTTGGTGTCACTAGTGAGTAGCGATTGTATTTGTACCGTATTTTTCAGACCATTAGGCGCACCGGATTATAAGGCGCAGAATCAAAAATTGAATGCTTGCTGTTCTTTTTTCATACATAAGGCGCATTAAATGAAGCAAAACTCAGATAACATGCGAGTGAGTTTAATCGGACAGATCAAACTCCCTTGGATTACCGTACAAACGAGGGGTTCAACCTGTTACACATGCCTAATCCGCTAGACACAAATAGAGTAAAATAAAAGTTGTGTGAAGGTTTGATTCGGTGTGTGCCAATGTGGTCAGGAGCCTCATGGAGTATTATGATCTACGGTATGTGCTAGCTACTCTACACGCTGCTCATCACAATTGTTGATGGTTTATTACATAACACGATGGTCTGTTCACAAAAAATCGTAACTAGCAATTAAATAAACAGCACCGTTTACCACATAAAATTGGTTCTAGATGAGAATGCGCAACCAGATCCATGCATTAGGCGAACCGTATTATAAAGCGCACATCCGATTTTTGAGAAAATTGAAGGATTTTAAGTGCGCCTTATGGTCCGAAAAATACGGTAATCATATTCATATCTCAGGGAAAAATTATTTTTGACAATTAGGTAATTTATTAAATTAAGATGACATCTCTGCGAACACTACTCTATAACAGCCTGACAACTTTAATGCCAACTTTTACCTTCCACTGCACAGCACGGCGTAAAATTTTTGGCAAACTACAATAGCACATTTCTTTATGATGTTTCAAGTAGCATTCAAATCAATCCTACAAACAATGCGATCTTACATTGCTGCAGAAATAATTCATAACACTAAAACACAAGTTAGGCTTGCTTAGAGCCTGTCCATAAGTTTAGTCATGAACTTGAAAATGTGAACAATCATATTGGTAAAGGAAAAATTAATTGGCATTTCTATGGATTCAATTAGAAATAATGCCAATTGAAATTTCAGTTCTAATTACACAATTTTTGAAAGTTGCAATTACTCTTTCAAAATGTAATAAATTACAATCAATAACAATTGATTGCATCACTGTCTATGTTGGTTTCTTCATGGAACGTGATAAACTGACAATGCTAAAGTCCCTAGGTATAGTCAACCCAACAAATTTGGTAACTGGTTTCACAACACGACTAAGCTTCAATACAGACTTGATAGAAATTCTTAGTGATTGGTACAGTGAAACAAATTATCATTATCAGGATGTCACATTATCCTGGATTTTTTTCAACTGTCTTACATTTTTTCTAATTAAACATAAAGTTCCAGGGAGGCTAAGGAAAGTTATGTCCAAAAAATTGAATTTGGGGTAAAAATTACCCAAAAAGATTTTTTAATCCAAACTTTGGTTATTTTGCATTAACATTTGAACCAGAAATGCTAGAAAGTCGATCGAAGGCTCAAAAGACTCAGAGTTTGGTTTAAGTTTCCACTAAAATCTTGAGCAAAATACTTCTCTCTTGTGGTTGAGGCCCAAGGCCCAATACCCTTGGCTAAAAATGGGCTAAACCTACCCCACTTATGCCGTCACCTACAAAAGATCCAAAAACGTAAACATTTTTTTCATTACAAAAATACAAGACTCACCGTGTCTTTTGAGGGTGTGAACAACTCTTTAACACAATTGACTGGCAAGTTATGGAGTTGCAAAGTGGTGCAAAAATAACAGCTCAATGCGTGATTTCAAAGGAAGATATGCTTGTACACCAGATCTTGATTGATGTGTTAATATGTTAATCTTTTGGATAAGAACTAAGGAGATGAACAGCATCTTTTACACTGTTATTTTCGTCTAGTTCTTGTGCATATATCTTAAAGGGCATCTGCTTTTTATTTAAAACGTACTGGCTATATCTTTGGGAGTCAGTAAACCTTTTAATGCCTGCTTTAGCCAAAAGTGTGGCTCAAACATTCAGCCACAACTCACTAATCAATAGAGCTTGAGAGCTATCCAAACCCTCCAAAGATGAGGAAAGTCTTAGTTTCAATTTTTAAAAATTGGGAAGTTTTGAGTTTAAACTTTTTTTGGCGTGATGTCACAACTAAGGGAGGTCAAGGGATTTTTGAATGATTTCTTTGAGGCCAGAGAAAACTAATTGTGGCAATTTACTTGCTTTTTCTTTTAAAATAAAAAAGGGAAACTCTGCATTTTAGATCATTTTGATTGGCCATCTAACATCAGTGGCTGGCAAGTTATGGCAAAAAAATCAATTAATTAATTAATCCCCTAAGGCAAGCCTGCACAACTCAGAAAGCTCAAAAGGCCAAATTGATCAACATAAATTTGCCATGGGCCACAAAAGTCTATTACATTGTGGTTTGGAAGAAATTCTGAAACGACAATTTATAATCTGAAGTTGTAAGCAACAAAAATGGCAAAAGTAAATCGATCACGTTTTATTACACAGGGAAACTAGTTTTGAGTTGGTGTTTTCACCATTTTGCGGCTTATTAGTCATTTAGTCCAGTTGTTACTATACACTGCTTGGCCACACTGTATCTCGATCAGGCGTTGAGCAGCCATTCAATTCTCTCATCATACTGAACCATCAGGCATGCAATCCATGGGGAGGTGTTTAGATTGGACATTGGTGGTCAACAGTTTGTTTTTCTGCACTACACTCACAGGTAGCAGAAAAGGGGCATATCCCATTCGTGCAAGCAGGAGCAAGAAATGTCTGACACCATTGCGAAGGCGGTTAAGCCGGACCTACGCTGTTCTTGGAAGGGCCATTCCGGGAGGGTGGGTGCCAGTGTCAGAGGTAAAAGTACGGAGTCTCATTGTGTTGTGCAAACTCTTTGCATTCCATCAGTGATCCACGCAGAGTGCCACACTTCTGTTGTTGTCAGTTGAACGGATGATTTGTTGTGTGGCGGTTACAAATGGGTGTGTTGATTTGAGACACCGTGCATTCCACCACATCAGTGGACAGCTGAGCACTGAGTAGAGCGGATGTCCAGGATCGATGGCATGGCGTGCTAGAGACAGTGTGGCTCCTTTGCAACAAAGCTCAGCAGGTTGTGTGCCTGTGAGAATAGGAAGGTTGTCCATTGGTCTAGGATGCAGGCATCCAGTCACAATTCGCAAGGCGTTGTTGATGGCAGGGTCAGTAAGGCGAGTGTGAGCACTACAGCACCAGACAGAAGCACAGTAGTCTGCAGTTGAGTGGACTAGGGCTAGGGTAGTTGTTTGCAACATTGTTGCTCCAGCACCCCAGTCAGAGCCTTGAGAGTATGATGTGTGATGTCAACTTTTTGCGAAGTGACTCGAGGTGTCGTTGTTGGCGATACGTGAGTGACCCGTCCAATGTTACTCCAAGGTATACGGCTTCGGAGAAGGACAAGGTTTCATTGTTGTGGTTGACATTTAGCTCTTGTTTAGCTTCGTTTGTTGAGGTGCAAGACTGCTGACACTGTTTTTGTAGTACTGAGCTTCAGCTTCCCAGTCTGTAGGTGTTCACTTACAATTGTCATGTCTTTGCTCAGCACCCCTTTCTCTGCCGGCCTGTCTCCATCAGCATGCATGATTGCTAGATCTTCAGCATATGCATACTTTGTGGAGACGGTGTTCGCCAGGTAAGGGATGTAGATGTTGAAGAGATTGGGTGTCAGGACAGATCCCTGTGTGACGCCATTCTTGAGGCATCGTTTGTGGCTTACAACAATGGAAAAATAGATAAGGTCAAGTTCTAATGATTGCTGTTGTCAATTATCTGAAGGCAGACTTTGGCACATTTTCTGCAATTGAAAAACCTCTTGCGGGCCACAAGAAAAGCTTTTGCAGGCCTCATGGGGCCCATGGGCTGTATGTTGTGCAGGCCTGCCCTAGGGCAGTGGTTTTCAACCAAGGATTCCTGGGGTTTTGAAACAAGGTTTTCAAGGGTTAAAATTCAATTTTCAAGGCTGAGAGTTTGTATGTTCTTAGATGTACATTTTTTCAAAAGAACCAAGGCTTATGAAAGCTTGCATGAGAATATTACCCCACCTAATTATTTTAGCTATACTGAAAGCCACTGTTGGGGCTTTTGGGCTGGTTTTGGCCATGACGTGGTGACCACTACACAGAAACATCAAGTTGAGATAAAAAAGAGAAAGGTTTTCTCAGTCCCATACAACATTGTGCAACAATAACATGCCACTCGTTGTTGAATGTACTTGTAAGAAGAAAGGGTCTAGCCAGGGTTTCGGAATCGGGGTAAAATATCTGACTCCGACCTTTCCCAAATTTCTGACTCCAACTCCGGTTTTTCCAAAATTTCCAACTTCGACTCCTCAACATAAAGGGAATGAAATTTGGCTGTTAAAATCAATGGAAATCATGGTGCACAGCAAGAAATCTGTTTCAACAAAAGTTTCAAAAGAAACTGTACCATTTCAACAGGAATTTCAAATACAGGAGTGTGATGTAAAAAATGATCCAATTGGACATCTGGAGTCAGAGTTGGACAAAAAAATCTGACTCCAACTCCCAGTATTGTTAGGAATCCAACTCCGACTCCACCCAAAAACCTCTGACTCCTTACAGCTCCGACTCCGCAACCCTGGGTCTAGCGTAATACTTTTGCCGAGAAAAAAAGTGAAGTGCATTTTAAAACATACAGCGGCACAGTGAAAGTGTTAATGAGTATGCTTCACCTACTTAGCAGGCATCTTCAGTTTTTACACAAATAGACTTACGGCTGTGATGTAAAAAAGTAAAGTTGTCTGCGATATGGCTAACTGGGTGTAAATTTCTGGGAATGCTTTGAAGTCCCCTTAAATTCATTCCATGCCAAGGGTTAACTCAAGTTTTACTAGTCTACAAAACCACGAAACTCCCAAATCAAGCAACTGTGTTTGGAAATGTTTTTTAGTTCTATTCGCCACTGGCATAAAGATCTGTTGAAAGCGTATTTTTCCATAAAATTGGAATTTTGTTTTTGTAAGAATTGTAGGCAAGACTATTCTACTGCAAAAAATGAATTTATTTTGTTTATCTCCTTTCAGGCATGATTTGTAGCTTTTATGAAATACATTAAAGACCACCTGGATTCTGGTGCTCTTCCATCTAATTGCGATAGATATGAGCAAGAAATGGAATCTGTTTCGAAAAAAAGGGAGTAAAGCTGATAGTCATGGAACTACTTCTGCTCATGAAGAAATATTCTTTCAGCCAGTCCCTGCAGCAGAGAATGAATCTCCATGGCCTACTAGTAGTGGGGCCACCAGAAATCAAGGTCAACAACTGGATGAACCATCTGAACAGGCTACAAGAAAATTGCATTTAAAAAATGCTGTTGCTGTTTTGCCACCTATATCTGCTCATCAAATGGCTAATAGTCTGTCTGCAAAGCTGGTTGTTTCAAAGAATGCCATTTCCAACACTCATGAAAATGGGGAGACAAGGCCTAGAACTGATTCTATTTCTGGAATTATTAACTCTCATAATGTTGGAAAACCATATCCATTATTAAGCACCAACTCAGATATTGCATTGACAGAGCCTGTCATTCGGCAATATATAGCTGATAGTGAGCCTCTGCATGTTGTACCTGCTGCTACTGTAATCAGAGCTTCCCCTCTGGCACCTAGAAAGCTTGTAAAACCTGGTGACACTAACTTGTCCCAACCTGTTTACCTCCAGCCAACTAGCAATAATAATGAATCGGTAAGTTTGAATAATTTAATCATGGGTTTTCCTAAGCTTCAGGCTATTAGCAGTATCATTAGTTATATATATCCACTGTGTGGAGACATCATTTTGTATACGGAATGCTGTAAATGAGTTTAACTATACACAGATGCTATGTTTAACTTCTGTCGCTATTGAATGTCATTAAAAGGTAATAATTAATATTTCTGCATTGATAAATATTTAACCTTACAACAGCTCTAAGAATTTCATTAGTGGATAGTGGCTATCCAGATCTTCATAATCCTAAAAGAGTGCAGCAAATTTATTTACAAATATTTTAGTTCAACAAATGAATCTACAAGTAGTTCAACATTTACACATACAATGCTCTGGTGTGAAACTGGAATACTATCAAAAGTCTATCTAACCAATACTTTTACTTTTTTTCCCTACAGACATCACAGTATGCCTCTTGTATTTTGCTACAATCATCTTGTATACTTTCTTGTGTTGTCTTACCACAGTCTCATGCTGTGAAATTTTTTAAACCGGATGTGAGCAGGTGGCATAACCCTTAAATGAAATTTACCTCATTCCTTATCCCTTTTAGCATCTTGGCAAGTGGGACATATGGTGATATACTGTGTTTCCTCGATAATGAGACAAGGCTTATATTAATTTTTTCAGTCCGAAATTTACACTAGGGCTTATTCTCAGGGGATGTCTTATTTTGATATATCAAAAAATGAAGTTACAAAGTAAAAATTAAGAGATTTCTAAATAAACAGATATTATGAAAAACTATCTACATTTACTTATCATTAACATGTTTTTATTGAGAAAATGATGAGTGTTTGCATCGAATGATATGATTGGCTGAGATCAGGGAAGTTTTGTCATCACCAGTCAACTAGGGCTTACTTTAAGGGTAGGGCTTATATTAACATCATCCTCAAAAATCTTGCTAGGTCTTATTTATCGGGTAGGTCATGTTATCGGGGAAACACGGTATGTAGTGTAGAAAAGAATAGGATGTTCTTTTGAAATAGAACCAAGTTTCGATTATTTATTCACTGATAAGTTCTGTGATATTAATGAAAGCCTTTATTGTGTGAAGTAAACCAGACCAGTGATACAAACATTGGTGTCTGTACCAGTTGCACAGAGCATTGTTACTCAACTATTTTTAGATACATGTTGTGCCTGGTGTTTCGAATACGGGGCAAAATTGTAAAACCTGAGTTTTGGATAGCTGAGAAAAGAAACCCGGGAAAACCCATTTTTTTCGGGTTTTGAAATGAATGCGATTTGGAGCGATAAAACTAAATATCATTATGAATTTACTACTGTTGGTCCCTGCGCAATTTATTAGCGAATTCGTAATTCAGTTAACACTTTGAGAGCCGGCCTACGGTATATTCGTACTTGGATTTCGGCCTAAAAACAACAGTTTTCGGTTGCCTTACCAACGCCCTAGCTCCTCAGCCGATTGCGCTAGAGAGCTGTTCAAGGGCTCAAAAGGATCGGCCAGTCTAGTAGATTGCACTCGAAAAAAATTCTTTTGGTTGGGGGGTGCGGATTTTTTGTGACTGACGTCATAAGTGAAGTAGTTTTAGGGTCATTTTGGCTCATGTTACCTGGCCTAGGACCCAACCTCTAGGCCAAAGTGTTTCGCTGAAGTTTTCATTGGAAACTAGGCTCGCGTCCGAGTCTTTTGAGCCTTTGATCGACTTTCTAGCGTTTCTGGTTCAAAACTTATGATTTAAAATAAACAAATTAATTAATTAGCTAATTAGTCAA
>JGI24021J15306_10009752_pt1 | contig 11878 bp, 8 predicted proteins | sample Ectturendosymbi1_FD_15306 | JGI IMG/M metagenome (IMG submission 15306)
AAATTCTAACCGGAACGCCGTACCGGCAATAATTCTTTTACCGGAACGGCGTTCCGGGCCGTTCCGGCTTACTTTCACCTCTGATTATATCTGCTTCATCGAGAGACTACAAACCATCACTTATTCATCTTGACACTGTAAATCCAATTAAAGAAGTCAAGTGCTTCGTACCTGGTGCAAAAATATCTAGTTTCATTTCTTGTTATGAGGTTGTCACTGGTTTAACTTCGGTGGACGGAGAAAGCGCATTACAGATACAGTATCTGCCTAAGCCGATCCGTGGAGAACAACATTCCTTTCTGCTTGCATGGCGAGCCAGGTGATTGCTTGAAGGCAGTTTGCATTCATGGCATCTGCCGAATAAGGTGCTGAAAATAGAAACTCGGAACCACAACAAGCGGTGATTGCAGTAAACTCGACAATTTCAACTTTGTTTTTTTGTGTAGGTAAATGATAAGAAAGATGAGCAAAAAGCTTCTACATACAGGAGAAAAAAATCAATGGAATGTTGCACTGCGAGCAACGTCCTCCAAAACAAGTACCTGTTCAATTACGATCAAAGCATATTCGCAAGATGTAATTAAAGTTTTCAGTGATGGTGCACGTGGACGTTGAGTGGCCGGTGCATTTCTTATTTTAACAAGCTGTTTGTCCACGATTATTTTTTTCCATCTACTACCTATATATAGTTACATTTTTGCATCACGCCCCACGACGTTCCGATTTAGAATTTAAACCCTGTTTAAGATTTCGAACTTTCAGATTTCAAACTTCGTTGCGTGTTGTGAAATTATGAATGCACTGAGAAAATCGACATCAGAAAAAATGCACCACTCGGTGTTTGTTTCTACAGAAATGACTGCAAAACATTTCAATGTCAGTTGAAAAATATTTGATGAAAACCACAAATATCACCAGTGCGCTACATATCATGAGCCATATAGCTAATGTCTCGAATTTTACATGATTCGGGTGAAGTTTAATTTGTTGGAATAGCACCTTACGATGGCCAAAACGTAAATATCAAAATAAATAGAAATAGAGATCCAGAATACACTATGCTTTCCTCCATCAAAAATGGAATACTTGTCACCCCAAAAATAATGCAATTGCATTATATCCGAAAATAAGTATCTCACGAATGAAACGTCCACACCTTTCAGCAACCTTTAAATTACCTCCCAAGCCAAAGCCGCGACGAGACCACAGGTGGCGGAACCAGGAGGGCCGCATGGGCCTAGGCCCCCGACTTGTTTTTTTGGGGGATCCTCGCACCCCACTTTCAAATTTTGAATTTTACTCATTTATTTAGAATTTACTATTTATTTAGAATTTTACTTAAATAAGTTAAGTAACACAATTAGTAGAAACAACTAGGTAGTGTAGCGTTGATAGATACGGTGCAGTGTAGATAGGGTCGTTGATGTCTCATGAAACATTGCATAAACTTGCTTAAACATGCTAACAAAAGTTAATGACGTCATATTCCAATGCTTGTGACATCACAGTTGCCAATTCAAACCACAAAATTTTTATATAGATTTTTTGACTTGCACTTGTGACCACAATTTGAAAAAGGTTCCGCCACCCATGGACACGACATGTACACGACACGTGAGAATGTCGAGTTGAGAATGTCCTGATGGTTCCCACACTTAGAGATAGTGTAAAGAAAACAACTTACTATTCGTAGGATACAATTGGAAACGAGTATTAAGTCAACGTCTTAACTTTTTACTTTAACATCCACGTGCACCATCACTGAAAACTTTAATTACATGTTGCGAACATGACTTGGTCGTAATTGAACAGGTACTTGTTTTGGAGGACGTTGCTCGCAGTGCAACATTCCATTGGATGTTTTTCTCCTGTATGTACAGTAGAAGCTTTTTGCTCATCTTCCTTATCCTTTACCAACACAAAAACACGAAAGTTGAAATTATCGAGTTTACTGCAATCACTGTTTGTCGTGGTTCTGAATTTCTATTTTCAGCACTTTATTCAGCAGATGCCATGAAATGAGCGTGAATAACGCCTTTACTAGTTCGCAAACTACCTTCAAGCAATCACCTGGCTCGCCATGCAAACAGCAAAGAATCGTGATCTCCATGAATTGCTTTAGGCAGGTTTTATATCTGTAATGCGCTTTCTCCGTCCACCGAAGCGAAGCCTGTGACAATCTGATAACAAAAAATGAAACTAGATATTTTTGCACCAGGTACGAATCACTTGACTTCTTTAATTAGATTTACAGTGCCAAGCTGTTCATGCACACTGGAGTTTTACCATTTTGCTATTCTGAATAATTTCTACTCTGACAATACTCAGCCACCCCTACAATTTCCAAACATCAATACAAAAATGATGAACGTTATAGACGAAAAAGGGTCAAATTCCAGAAAAACGCCAATTCGGAAAATGACACAAAAAACATGTCAGCAGACTAAATATATGTTTGAAAGCCGTCGTTGGTGCGTATTTACGACGTTATACGCGCGATCAAAATGTCAACTTACAAAAGGTACCGCCCACCTATCATGAACAGCTACAAGCAGGGTTGCCAACCTGTCTTCACTAAAATAAGCCAGACCAAGTCACAAAACAGCGAATAAGCAGTCATTAAACATTCACATGTAAAACATGCATGCATAACGAAATACAATACAGATACTATATTACAACTCGTTGGAGTCATGGATATAATACAATTACAAACTTCAGACGCGTTTACTTCTCCCGTGGTTACATTGTCCTATGTTTGTTTCTTATTAGATAAATCGACGATTTTTAGAGTAACAGTAACATCTTTGTAACATTTTTTTCAAAACTGAGATTCGTTTTCATGCATAACAATGAATCTAACATCATGAGCTTTCTTGAATTCCTTAGCTTTGTTTTGATGAAGTTGCGGTGAAAACATTTGTTCCACCACGGCATTTGAAATTGGCAATGTTAGGCAAGAGAGAGCGTACATGACAATCGTATCAAAAAGCGCTTTCTCCTGCAGCATTTTTGTACCTTCTCAAACCGATCCAAAATTTTGTTGCGTCTGGAGGTATACTCTCTGAAAATATCCCATTTGCCCAATCAACAAAACACAGTTTTCTACATTGCTCTTCTACCTCACACATATGTCTTCCTTTTAGAAAACTGAGAGGCAGTTGTGAAAACGGAAGTGGAGCAGGTTGTGAAACAACTTTGTTGGGATGTAAAGCACTCAAACCTTCAATTATTTCTATGATCTCTGGAAGCCTCATTTGGATCTGCAGAAGTAATTCTACCAACATCACTCTGCATGTTTTCTTCAATGTCTGCAAATCAGGGATGCAGTACCAAAAAAAGAGGTGCGGGAACACATCAAAAAATAGCCATTTTAAAACAACTTCCAACTCATTTTACAGCGAAACGTGTGGGAATGCGTTCCCACCCCACTACATCCCTGCTGCACACTTCCTTCATTAGCTTCACTGTTTCAATCTTTGGATAAAAACTGAGTAGGCCTAAGTTTCAGACAGGATTTTAGAACCAAAATCTACGCAGAAGAGTGGAAGTTCGCACCCTTCATGGTCACATGGGCGTCGGGAGGGGGTCTAAGGCCTCTTGGATTTTGAAGTTTGACATTTTACATCAAATTTTAGCAAAAAAGGTTGTTTTCTGAGTTTCGAGTGGTTGCAATGAAATTTTGTCACTTTCACCCCCGTCTGCAAAAATCTTTTTGGCCACCCTTGGAATGTCGACTATTGGCCCCTACCAGGAAAAATCACTCAGACATCCGTGCATGGTCATAGACTCTCCGTCGATTTGTAATGAATATACAGCTCAGCCGATGTTTTTTCAGGATCAATCCTTTCCGACTGAAAAAACAGATTTTGTCTGGCGTTTTTAATGGAGTGCGATAAAAAAGCCAGAATTTCAAAATCTGACTTCAATAAAGCCAAACTGGCAAGCCTGGCCACAACAAGGCAGCGGCAACGTTGCGTGAGAACTGCTGAATCCTTGCATTGTTTTCAGAGGAACACCACACGTGTTAGGGTTAAATTCTAAACCTAAAATTCGATTTTTCTTTTCGCTGAGACATTTCGGTTATTTGTCCGAAATAGCTCTAAAAACGTGTGTAAATTTTTCGTTTTGGGATATTTTTGTGAGTGAAAAAAGCATTGCGATCGAACTGACTTAGGCTATTTATTTTCGATCATTTCAAAAAACTAAGGTCAATGACCAAAAACAGCCTAAAACCCTAACCCTAAAACCCTAATATTAGAAATTAACACTAAACCTTGACCTAAAGTCATAATCCTAACCCAATACGAGTCGGCAGACCAGAGGTAGCGAGAGTCACATTTTCCAACTCCGTTATTGTTCTAAAATTTTCGAATCCTGCCCGGCTCCGAAGTTTTTTTTAAATTTGAGAATCCGACTCCTGTTTAAACTCCGAAAGCCATCTCTACAACCAAAAATCACATCTTTTCTAAGTCTTCTTTCCTTTCTGTTAGTTGGACCATGCAAACTTCTGTTGCTGCCGAAATTAAAAGGGACACCGGATCCCGTTTTCAAAAATTTTACTCCGGCTCTGGGTCCGAGAAAAACGCGGAAGAATCCTGCCAGCAGACAGAGATGAGCGGACTGTCATATTTTGCGATCCAGATCCAGTCCTAAACTATTAAAACTCAGTCTAACCACATCCCAAGAAATTTCTAAATGTAAAGTCCAAGGCCAAATGAAGTCCAGAAAATGAACAAGATACATCTTTTCAACGAAAAACTGCTGCAGATCTTTTTCAGTAACTCTGTCCAAATCCGGTCCTGATTCTAAATTTTTGAAGCGATGTCCAGTCCAGATCCAAATAAAATCCCAAAAAAATCGTTTTCTTTTGTATCCAGTCCAATCAGAGATAAGCGGACGGTCATAGTTTGCGTTCCAGATCCAGTACTGAATTTTTAAAACTCAGTCCAAGTCCAATCATTATCAAAAACTTTTCAGAAATTTAAAATCCAAGTCCAAGCAAAGTCCAAAAATTAACAAAATACAGCCTTAATGACTAAAATTACGCAATTCTTCTCCATTAACTCAGTCCAAATCCAGTCGTGATCATAAATTTGCGAAGTATTGGACAGTACGGATCCAATCAAAAATCAACAAAATTTGTCACAGTCCGGATTCAGTCCAATCCACGTCCAGTTCATAGAAAATATTCAATTCAGACAAATTTTTGACAGTTCTGTAAATACTGCAAATCACTTGCACATTCTCATCCATGCGCCAGCTAAATTACAATCTTACCGGTTTAACCGACTGCGAAGTCGTCACAAAGTTATGTGAGGAATAAATTTTACGAACCAAATGACTGTCAATGCAGGTAAGTGTCAATGTGTCAACACGTTGTTGACCATTCGTGGATCATTTAACTGCACATCGTTCATTAGTTGCAAAATGGTGTTGCTATAAGAGGTTTTTATCGTACACCTTCCGCGTGCAAACCTGTCAAATTTATCGATGGTTCGGCACAGAAAACGTAACACCACAAGAGACTAAACCGCAACTTTGCACAATGTAGCGTGCAGTTTATTCCGCAAGAAAACGTTCTGCATGCTAAATATCAGTGATGGAGTCTCGAGACTTGGTCTCGCCTCGAGACGCATTTTTGTGAGTCTCGGTTTCGGTCTCGATGGTTTCCAATCTCGTCTCGATGTTGGTCTCGAAGGCCGCAGGTCTCGAGACTTTGAATATTGCAAAGAAATGGCATGGTAAAATTTCTATATTTTAAGAATTTTTTATTTGTTTTATTTGCAGGTACGAAGCAGCGAAAACAGGTCGGAAAAACGTCAAAAATTTGAAAAAAATCTACTCAGAAGTGATGACCACATTAAAAAAAAAAATTCGTTAAAATTCACACATTTTGAAGTCTCGAGTCTCGGTCTCGCATTTCAAGTCTCGGTCTCGGACTTTTAGATGAAGTCTCAGTCTCGGTCTCGAAGTTTTAACCAGGTTTCGGTCTCGAAGGTTATGGTGGCGACTACATCACTGCTAATTATATTTGGCGTTTGCTCTCAATTACCTCCTGCATTTGGCGGTTTCAACATGTTACATTTCAAATCCTCTTATATTCGGCGTTTCCTCTCAACTACCTCTTCTATTTGGCAGTTTCGACATGTTACATACCAAAACGTCTTATATTTGCCGTCGCCTAGCTGACACCTCTTATATTTCTCAGCACACACTGAAGCCTCTTATTCCTGTCAGTGCACCACCTTAGAAAATGTATATAACTACCGTATGAAACTCTTATATTTTACAATTCTTATACTTGGTGCCGTCGGCGACGAACCCTCCCCAGAATTTGCTGTTTGATGCCATGATGCATTAATCCACGTTTCTGCCGAGCGCACAGGTGGGAAAGGAGACACCTGCGTACCGGTTTTGTAGGTCGTGGATCGTGAAAACACGATTACAGGCGTTCTTCGCTTTATGACTGAGTTTAGCCCTAGGAGGTTGGTAGGTCGTTATCGTCGTAACCCGGATTTATATGGCATACCGTGGTATGTACAAGGGCGTCGCAAGGATGTTTTCCAGAGAGGGCCAATAGTCGATTTTCCATGGGTGGCCAAAAAGATTTTTGTAGGGGGCAAAAGTGGCAAATTCCATGCTAACCACTCAAAACTCAGGAAGCAACCGTTTTTGCTAAAAATTTGATGGAAAAACATCAAATTTAAAAATCCAGGGGGGATCAGCCCACCGGCTCCCCTTCCGACAACCATGAGTATGTAACATGTTATACAGTACGTTACGGTACGGTACCTAATCACATCGGAGTTAGTCAAACTGTGCATACAACACATGAAGGACATGTAAAAATACAGTATTTAAATGAAATTTTACGTACAAAATATCGCAAACTGAAACTCGTTTTTTTGCGTGCTTTACAGGAGCGCGTTCACAAGCTCGAAACGTAAACCGACTGCGTCGTAAACCGAGGAACGCTTGTACGAGCAAAGACAGTACAGCGCAGAGCTCCTTCATGCTGTGCATTCATGCGACGCTGTGCCAAAAATATGCTTTGCTGTTTCGACGGAAATAATTACTGCTCTGCTACATCCATTATTTGGTAAGTGCCAGCGGCGCACGTACGATTTGTATCGTCCAGGTGGAGACATAATTTGCCGTACACCCGGAGAAGTGCTTGGGTATGTTATGTTGCACAACAAGAAGTTATCCTAGTAAACCCAGTTTGGGATTTTACCGTCGTTGCCGTAAATAGCAGAGATGAACGGATTTGGGTTTTTTAAATCCAAGTCCAACCCGACAATTTCATTTCAAAATCCAATCCAAATCAAAATCTGATAAACCAACAGTTTCAAAATCCAAATACTGTTCAAATTCAAATTTCTATCAATCGTGTTCTGCTGAAGGCAAATAGTTCTACTAAAGGCAGTTTTTTTAAGGTGTTTTACGGACCCGATTTGGGTCCCTAGAATTGAAAATCGGGTCCCTAGAATCATAGAAAATTTTCAAGGGAAATATTTAAACAGATACTGCAATCAATATTACTCATATTATATGAAATTTAGTAGGAAATTTTTCGGGTCCCTACAGGTCCATACCAGGTACCTAACATTTTACTTTAAAAAAAACTGACTAAAGACAAAATATATTGATCAATTATTTTGTCATTGTGTTTTCATTTATTCAAATGTTCACTAACAATTAATTTCCTTATTGCGCGATGGTTCCTTGCATTGATTCTGTTTATTAAATGAGTCATATGAAACAATAAATCAATCAACAGTGTGTGCCTCGTGAGGCAAAAAAAGACAATGCCAAAAACTACATTGGAAGCTAACTCAAGTTAACTTATGTTCAATCTTTGGCTCATAGCACTATAAAAGTCGAAATTTTTTAAACTTCAAGGCAAGCACTATTACCATCAAATGCAATGAAAACCTCAGTTATGAAGTGCAAGATCGGACAAACAAATTACCAGGTGCAAAATACAACACAAGTGAATCATTAGCATTAGGCACACAGGCCTATACAGTACAAAACACTATAGCGATCATTGGTCAAGAAAACGGACGGAATCAATGAAAGTCACACGAATTCCTTAACTTTGATGACATGATGTATGAAAGAGCTGGCTTGTACCTTGCATAGCTGGATGCATACATGGCCCGAGAACGTCTGTGGAAAGTTCTCAACCAACGCAGTTGTAAGTACAAGTAACTGCACACACAGTAACAGCACAACAATTGTTCTTCGTATGTCTTCGACGATCGCCGGGGCAAAGGTTTGTTTAGGGTGTTGAAGAGATCGCCCATTTTTCGGCCGCACGCACTTGGTCTTCGACGAAGTTGTTCCGATGGGAAGGCGAGAAGCAACAAATCTTCGACACCGACGAAGATTGCATCCGCATTGGAGAGTTTCCCTGCTACAGTCATTATGCAAAGCGCTTGGCCAGATAAGGTCTTGGTACCACCTAGGCCACACATCCGGTGGATAGTATGTGATCCAAATCTGCCAAAAATCTGCCGGAAAAATGCAACTCCATGGTTATCTCTGGTAAATAGCACTATTAATAGGAGTTGGCAGAAACGTGCTCTTCGTATTTTGTTGAAACTATGAATCGCCAACTACACACGCTACTGTCCCGTGAGTCTTCAATAATAAAAACAGTGTTCTTCAAAGTTGAAATCACTCATCCGTTATGAACACAATCCCTTATGAATCAGTCTGCTCGAAGTACGAAGTACTTTTACTCTGGGAGACTTGAAAAGCATGCGTAAATGGCAATCTTGCCACAAGCCATACAGTGATTGGAAAGTGGAACATCATTTCACTCACGAGCAGAGAGCACGAACTGGTTGAGGAAATCAAATGATATTCCCTGGATGTTATTGGCATCTCAACGACTAAGCGTCGTGACTTTAACACTGTTGAGCTGAAACTTTTCTACTCCAGCTTTCAGCCAGCAAAGTTTTCCCAGGCAGGGGTGGCGATATTCATTATCCTGCAGCTGGCAAGTTGTATTGATGAAATGGATCCCACAAGGAGGAAGGGTGTGCATATTGAGGTTGAATTTGTCAGACCTCTCCCTGAGTTTGATACAGGTGTACGCCCCAAACTCAAATGCACAGCACCCGGAATTCGTGGAAGAATCTATTGGGTAATGATGCACAGCGAAACGTTAAACCTAACAAATCTACGATTCTTTTAGGGGACTTCGTGCACACACTGGCAATGATGCGATGGTATGAACAGGTGCGTAACGAGGTTAAATGGTGCCCGGGGCAAGAAGCAAGTTTGGCGCCCTCAGGTTCGAACCTGACGTCTTTCGGAAGCAAATACACTGTATTGAACAAAGTATTTGCGTTCTTGTTGGGACTTTTCGGCACCCTCCGCAGTCATTCGCCCCCCCCCGCAGTAATTCGGCGTCCCCATAGTGATTCGGCGCCCGGGGAATTGTGCCCTCTTGCCTCTCTTCATTACGCCCCTGGGTGTGGAAGGGTGTAATTGGCAAACACCGTGATGTTGACGTAAATGATAACCGGACGCATGTGGCAACTATGCTGTAACCACGCATTGTGCATCATGAACACTTTCTTCCAGTAGAGAGATTTGCACCAGTAGTCCCACACGTGGTGCAGAGTCTTTGGGTTAACGGTCACCCATGGATTTAAATGTATTTTCAGTTGATTTGTTCCAATCAGTTTTGGACTTTCGTGTCAAAATGAGTGCAGAAATGACGCCCGATCGCTACCTGGTGGTAGGCAACTTACGTCTTGAAAAGCCACCAGGGTCTACACAAATGCGTAAGTCTAGAAGATCCTACCGAATATTGTGAGAAGCCCTGGTGGAAAAGATGTAAAACGGCATTTGCAGATAGTGTATGGTCCTTGTTCCAGGGGACCCTGGAATGCACAGCGCATGCAGAGGTGTTGTGGAAGCTCAGATACTCAAATATGCTGACGGAAACGACTCGGTGTGCTGAATAATGGCAAAAAATTAACCCGTTGGTGGAACCAGGAGAAAAATGCCATTCAAGCAAAGAAATTAGCCAACAGAGCATGGCTAAGAACAAAATTGAATCATCTTTGTATTCGCGATAAGCTGAGACCCGAAATTCCGCAACCATCACGATGGCAAAATCCAAAATGCATTCTTGGGAGAATTTCGAGCATGAGTTAGATTCCCGTGACTGGCAAATCAACGAAGTATTGTGACAAAACTTCGTTACAGTTACTTGTATGGTTTTGAACTGCTAAGGCGAGTAAAAGTGAAAGATAACAACAATTCAGGACTTTTAAATTAACAGGAATGTAACCACCAACAATCGAGATCCCTCTGCCGGGATCACTCTTCGCTTCCATTAGGCACCTGTTCACCATTGGTATGAGCCAAGATTGCATGACGTGCTCACTCTGCCAAGATAACTTTACTGATACGAGGTTGCACTATTCTTCTGTAGAGAGGCATGAGTAATTTAAATCTTTCGCTTGTGGTATTTATCACATTGACTTGTTACATCACAGATCAACCGGCCACTCCGTGGCAAAAAATCTAATGTTATTAGATCCATCAAAGACAAAAATGGTGTCTTACTTAGCAATGAAATTACATCCTTGGCAAATGGAGAAAGTATTTCAAAGACGTTTTGAACCCAGTCACTTCCTCCACACCTGGCACACAAGAGGTGCATTTGCGAGAGGAAAATGCCATCCTTGCAATCTGCAGCTAAGTCTTCCTAGCTGCCAAAGCACTGAAGTCTGGGAAGACTGCGGGTTGCAATGAAATCCGACCTGAAACGCTCAAAGTCTTAAATAGCTGAGTTCTTTGGCTTACTTGTGTATGTCAGATGGCGGCGTTCTGGAAGGGCACCAAGAGACTGGCAATTGGGGTGATCATTCCCATACACAAACGGGAGACAGGAGAGAATGCTATAATAAATTACCATTTCTCTCTTTAATTTTCTGGGAAAAGTGTAAGCCTAGTGGAGAACGGGGTATGTTGAACCGGTGGGTAAGTTGAACCACCCATGTTTTAGATAAATGAAGCAGTCCAGAGACTGATGCGCGACACCTGTTGTTAGGAGCCTCTTAGGAATGCATTTTGGTTTATGACTCAGATCCAAATTTATTTGGCTCAGAAAGCTACCAAGTTGGAAGTGTTTTTGTGAGCTCAAAGTGAAAAACTGGAAATGTACTGTGCTGTTTCATAATTCATAGTGGGAAAGGTATATTTCTTTGATGTCGTTATTTCTTCAAGGTGTAGGTCCATCAGAGTTCATCACCTTGTGTTGGTACAGCTGGACATTAGTACTTTGACATAAATTTACTTCCAAGTTGAAATTCTCCTTCGGGGTATGTTGAACCATCCAAGTCGTGCAAGTTGAACCATAGTTGAACTTACCCCACTTGAACCAAGTCGCTAGTGCATGCTTGTTTGATTTAGTTACTGTTGTTTTTAATCATTACAAGTATATAAATTCCTTTAATAACAAAAAAAGAAATCGTGCTTCTGTTTTGGAAGATTTTATAACATTCGCTTCAGACGCTACACAAAAAGCACTTTAATTTGAAAAGCTGCTCGCCAATATGAAATGAATCGTGATAATTAAAACGATTCATTGACCGAAAGGCCTCAGTAGCGAAACATCTTTATGATTATGATGCTCGCGGTGATGAACTCAAAATGTTTAGTGATGGAATGGAAAATGATTTGTTAAAACAGGCGAAGGAACTATCAAAAAGGTTTCTATCAAAAAAGGCGATTGGGTCGATCGCTTCCCCTTGTTACGGTAAAAAATATCTTTTTATTTGGCTTGTGGGCCAAGATACTTTTCCGCATTTAGCTACATCCAAAATGCCTACATGGGTTCGTCCATGGA
>JGI24021J15306_10009753_pt1 | contig 11877 bp, 5 predicted proteins | sample Ectturendosymbi1_FD_15306 | JGI IMG/M metagenome (IMG submission 15306)
GTTGACGACTCTATCACAAATTTCGAACAACGCCAAGAAAACGACAGCGAACCGATCCTCAGTGGTACTACCATATTATCGTGGACTATCGGAAAAGCTGCAAAGATGCCTAAGTGATCACAAAATCAAAGCGGTTTTTAAACCGATGCGAACAATTGGCGACAAACTTCGAAATGGAAAAGATCCTGTCCACCCTTTTGAACGTCAAGGCGCGGTATATTGCGTACCGTGTGGTGATTGCGACCAAAAGTACTTTGGAAAAACAAAAAGGTCATTCAACACACGCAAAAAGAGCACATTAATTGTATAAAACACTTTCATCCAGAAAAAAGTGCCCCTGCTAAACACACGTTAGAATTGGATCACCGAATGAACTGGTCAAAAACTCAGATTGTTGTTTTTGAGAACGATTTTAGAAAAAGACGTTTTATCGAATCATTTTACATGCCCAACGTCATTAACGAAAAAAGTTCAGACCTTTTCCTAAATATCTACAAAGCGACATTTGGCTGTGACTGACTTGATATGAGATTATGTTTTGATTCGTTTTTAGACTCAACGTACAGTTTGTTTTTATTGCTGTTATTTTACTCCTATTTTACATTTTATTTCATTTCTACTTTACTGTTATTTTATTCTGCTTTATCTGTTCTCCCTTATCTACCGTGCCTCTTCAACGTAATCAGTGTTATCACCACGTCATCCAATCACGCGCGTTTAATGGATTTCAGTGCTTCCCTGCTCGATTCGCTTTTTGTCCTGGTGAAAGCCTGCTGTTAGTTGGCTGAAACGTTGGTATCGTTTTTACTTTTACAACAGTTGAGCGAAGACTTTTATTATTCATTCACGTTACGTTAATGAGTCGGAGTCGGGAGTCGGAAATTTTGGAAAGGTCGGAGTTGGAGTCAGACATTTTACCGCCGACTCTACAACTCTGCTGGCTACAGCTATACCTAAAAATGAGGACGAGCAGAAAAAACCTGCGGAGTGTTTTCTGAACAACCCCGAACTTTTCTCCGAGACAGTGGTGTTTATGTAGACCAAAGAGAACGTCTTTTCATATAAACCGGCATTAATTAACTTCGACGGTGACTCCAGGGACTACCAAACTTTTGTCCGTCAGTTCAGTATACATTTTCATAAAAGACTCATAGGAGTGGGGAACAATTGCTGTTTCTCCTACAACACTGCCACCCGGATGTCTGCGAAAGACCCACCGAGGGAGATTGTTTGGTTTGGCAAACGTTACACGACAATTATGAACAATCTCATGTTATTGCGAACTACTGCGAGCAAAGGTTGAAGAATCTTCAAGACGTTAAACTAAGGTATGATGAAGCTTTCTCTTGTTCGAGATAAATGTGAAACGTCTGCGGAAAGTGTTGATTCTAACGTCGACTCTATGGTAGGATGGCCATACGCCCGGAATTTCGATGTTAAAATTTGTGTCCGGAAATAATTTAAAAAAAATCTTTAATGTTCGGAATTTTGACAGGTTCAGAAGATCTTATCATTACATTCTGTGAAAAATACGAATATAGTCAAGACTGGGAGAGAAAAAAAATGCCTTTTTTTGTATTTTATTGCTTGTCGCTTATGGTGTAACAATTCTGCGGTAGCGATGTTTTCCTGGAAAAACCAGAGCGCTGCGAACNGCTACGACAGTAAAAGTCTTTGTTGTGGGGGAACCAGTTGTTGATAAAATGTTCGCGATTCGACGCAACGCCCTGCCATCAGTGAAGCACCACGGGACTGTGTTTCAAGTGTTTGAAGAAAGGCCACATGGTAAGAAATTGTCTTAGTAAAGCCGATTGTGACGTAAAATGTTGTACCGGTCATTGTGCGTTGTGGAGAAACTGAAGTATTAAATTATTCGTTTTTGTATTCTGATTCAACACATACATTTTGTGACCTAACTCTGATGGAGACCATTGACGCCTACGGCACAACAAAGGTTGTAACCATACACATCTTAACTAATACTCATGTTATTAACAGTGTTGCAATAACCGTCTCTGTTTGACCTCTGAAAGGAGGAAATTGAGTAAATTTGTAAGAATCGTAGATGTCTACCAGATACCTGTCAAGCCTAATCCTCTACAGAAGGGGTAGCCAACTTGTTTTCTACTGGGATCGACTAGAAAATTTCTTGATGACTCGCGATCGACCGATCGGTAATAAAGCCACCTGTACCAAATGTCATAAATTGCAACGTTTTTCCTGTAAATGAATTTGCATTTACCACACATTTACCATCGAGAGCCGTATTTTCATGTTGTGGTTAATTTAGTACTTAACAATATCACAATATTATTTTCTGGAATATTGATTGAAAAATTTTCTCTTTAGGTATCTTGCAAATTCAATGCAAAAGCAGGCGCGATCGACCAATTGAGACTCGGCGATCGACCGCTCGATCGCGATCAACCTGCTGGCCACCCCTGCTCTACAGTACATCCAAGCGTTCTAACGGTAAACCTCCACTACGCAACATTCCGTTTTCTGCGATCGAGGGTGGCACTGTGACTTTGCTGATCGGTGTCAATGTGCCAGAAGCAATGCGGGTTGACACCGTACGAAACGGAGAAGGTATGGGACCGGACCCCACGAAAACTCCCCCTGGTGCCGCGGTGCGTCGTTGTTGGGTCCAGCAGTTAAGCCTTTGAAGTCAGATGGGTGATTTCGAACCTGATTGAGTTTGGCAACAATTGTAATGATTACGAGTCCCGCAGCTACTATGTTTTTGCGAGACGAAAGCGACCTGGTGTCATGTGCTTGTGACACAGACGATCTAGGAAACGTGTCGCCTAATTCCTTTTTCAAGGGAAGATAGGAGGACGTACAGATTAATGGTATAATCAGTCGATTTCGTCGACTGCCACTACAAAGATGCTTTTGCAGTTGGTCAAACTGCGCAGATGACTACTGGGCCTTTGATAACGAGGCTGTTGAAGTAGCTATGGCGGTGGACAGCAACTCACCTACTGCGAAATTCTTAACCAGTTTTTCTAACCTTACAGTTCGCAGGTTCAAGGTGGCCATAACTTGGCTTAGAAACTTTCAAACTGTCGTAATGAGCTGCAATGGAGTTCGCGAACAGCAGAGATATTGTTGTTTGAGATATACAGTACTACCCAAAGACCACATTTTTCGCAATGGATCCACAGCTTTTCCCAGAGGAAGGTGCGTGATGCGAAAACTCGAACTCATGCCGAGTGGATCGTGCGCTGTGAGTTGGTGGAAAATCGGATAAGGCACCGTGGAACTGCGAAGTATCCCGCGATTCTGCCCTACGTTTCCTAACTTATAAACCGGATTATTTTGCAATGTAACAACAATGTCAATATTCAGGTGTGCGTCACCCACACTTTGTCCGCCACTCTGTCCATGGCGTAGTTAGAGTCGTCATGGTGAAGGTGCGAGTGGTCAGGCGACCTTTTCATAAACTGTGTCTAATTTAGAGCTCCAACGAGACAAACAATTGATAACGTCCACGCGTCGCACTGCTGATTCGCAATTGTTATTGCATTATTGTATTTTATTTGTCATTGCATATAATGGCATGTGTTTAGAATTATATTTGTATTGTATGAACTGATTGCAACAGCTGTATTGAACTCTTGCGCGTCGCACTATTAGTTGAATGTAACTGATCGTCGTGGAAAATAATTTGTTTCTAGTTGATATTATAATTGAACTCCCGTCGATTCAAAGGAGGCGGAGTGTTAATTCAAATTAGCTCATTTTGATTTCTTTAAATTATGCATTCCTGCGTTTGTTCTCTTTATTTCTCGCGTGTTTTTTACATTTCTTTAATTACTTTAAATAGTGGTTGTGTTTCTGCGATGGCTTGGCTTTTTGCATTGGTTGCGCTTCCGTTAAATTCGTTGAGCATTTTAAGGTATATTTAATTATTTATGTTTCAGATTGACCGGAAAGAGTATTTTATATTAAATTTATCTTGTTAAAATCAATCTCGTTAAATTGAGTAAAGCTTTTACATAGGAAGCATTAGCAATTGATAAAATTTACCTACACAGGCGGAGCCACGGGAAGGACGATTAATGCAGTTTCCCCCTGCTACGTAAGCCAGCGTACAAGTCAGAAAGGCGACGTGCGTCACAGCAATGAAAATGGTAATTTGTTAAAAATTCGCTACAAGACACAACATGGCTTTTCAGTTCAATTTTTTGTTTCTGTTCAAGATTCTGTATCTGTACTGCTTATTTTTGTAAAAGATCTTACATTTTATACATCGCAGGTATTATACATTCGGCAAAGTTTTACACTGCCGCAGTGTCGGATTGCTTTCAGATCTTAGCTTATAGCAGTGAAACATAACAAGCAAAAATGAAAGGGCAAATAACGCTTCGAAATCATACGTTTTGTTGAAAACTAGGTTAGAAAGTTTCACATTAGATTTCTACATAACGGGATATTTAGTATTATATAACGTCCTTACCTGATACTTGCCAGGAAGGAGGTTGTTGTCATTGATTGTGTATCCACCTTGGAGGTTAACTTGCACTAAAAGAGAAACAAACTTATTAATGTTGTTTTCAACAAAAATAATGAAACCTGTAGCTGTGATTGCTTTCAAAAATAAAAGCTATTGCAAATACTAAAAAAATTGAAAAATTGTACAAGGACTCTTTAAGTCCCGCATCTGAACAATTTGGGCAAGTCTTCGTTCAGCCATAACTCGGCTGTCTAGCGTTCATGGTTCAAAAGTTATGGCAAAAAAACCAAAATTTTGTCAAAAAAAACTAATATTTGGATTTTAGCCAAAATTTTGTTTTTTTGGCCATAATTTGCCAACCACAAACGCTGGATGGCTAATCAAGGGCTCTAAAGATGCGGATTTTCGCCTAGTTTTACTTAAAAAAAGAAATAAAAATTGTCTCTTGAAGTTGGCACCGAGGGCCCGATGACGTGAGACAAATAGGCCTAAACCTACATATTATGACGTCACCCATAAAAAAGCTTAAATCCAAAACTTCCCAATTTTTTAATCGAAACCACAAGACTGTTCGCATCTTTAAAGGGTTTGAACAGTTCTCTAGCTCAAACGGCTGGCGAGGTATAGCCGAACATTTTGGCGCCAGTTTGCGCCAAAATTTTGGAAAATCAGTTAGACAACAGTTTCGAATTAATGTTTGCATCGGGTCAGAAATACACACGAATCCTTGAATCTGCAAATGAAGAGTCCATCAGCAACCAGCACAGAGTCAACTTGAAAGACAGTTTCTTTGAAAAACACCAAATAAACGATGCTTGTCTTTTAATCACCCTTTAAGTAATATAATTTTGTTTAGTAAATCTCATTTTCGGAACGAGTGAGAAACATATTTTCCAAGAAATCGTTCCACATTTATTGTCTACACTTCTTAAAATTACCACATTTAAAGGCAAAGCTCAGAAGACCTGGGCTTGACTTAATGTACCACAGCAATAACCCGTTGAACAAACAACCGCATCGAACGATTGAGCAAATTACCACAATAGCTGCGGTTGCATAAAGAAAAAAACTATTGGCAATTACTTGTAGGAAGAGATGAAAACGCAGCCTTGTGAATTAACTCTTGTTTTACAAATTTAGTCTTGATGCAGTCTACAGATTTCTGCAGGAATATTTTTTCACAAAACCTTTAGAGAAGCATAAAAATGAACGCGTTGAACACCGCTATCAATGTGTTTATTGCTGAAGAATATCTTCTAACAACTCACGTGAATGTCCTGTATTTACGATAGTCATTGAGGTTGGCAAGGTTTGAAAAAGCGAGTGATGGAAAACACCAAGAGCGCTGTCCACCACCGCCTGATTCTCCTTAATGTCAATGGGAGATTGCGCAGTACCACTGCAATCTGGATAAGTTTTTGACCATGTGTCTGGTCCTGTAAAAAAGTAGTTTGCCAGTTGATTTCATTTACGAAGCATTTCTGCTACTCAATAACATTTCTTTATTATGTGCAGGTAACTGTTTCCCGTCACCAAATCCTTCTAAAAATCAAGTCGAAATCATTCAAGTTTTTGCAGATCTAATTTAGGTAAAATCCATCATATCATACACGTGATTGTGAACTAAATCCGCAGCCAAAAGGCTAAGAGCACGGGACAGCATATTATAGAGGCCTTAGCGGGGATAAAAAATTGTTTGCCTTCAGAATCATCGGTTTCTCTAGTTTCAGACGGCAGCCGTTGGTTTCAGTTTTATGGGAAAATAGTTTCAAAGCCTGAAATTTGCTAAAAAATTACGTAATTTTGGCAAAAAGCGTTGAAAAGCAAAAAATAATAAAAATTTCAACAATCGCTTGCGTGAAAATAAATAAAAAAGACCCTTCACCTTTCCACTGATCACTGTTATTTATTGGGTGCGCTGATTTCCCATCCTTTTCCCTAAAACCTTCGGTCAATATCACTAGTTTTTTGCCCTGTGTTTACACTCCTCACATTCGCCTAGTTTTCATATTTTTTGTAAATCCAGAGGGCGGCCGACCCAGATCTGCTGTCCCATACATCCCGTATGAATAGGCTTAAAATTGTAAGGATTTAACAGACTTTGTCAACTCCTACACAAAATACAACTCTGCTCTTTTTTTCCTACTGCAAGAAAGTAAAATGAAAGCGATACAGAACCAAAATCGTGTTTTCCAAGAAAGACAAATCTGAGACAGAAAGTTTCAAACAATATTTAACACGGAGCAATTCTCGATTAAAGTTACCAACTTCTGTCTCCAAATGCAACAGCCACTGACAAAACGACTAACTTTCATTACATCATTTTTGTTCAGTCTTATTGTAGGCAGTGGCATAACTAGAGGTTTGAGTCAGAGGGGGCAAAACTCTGCTGAAGGGGGCCCATTAGCCAACAATCAGAAAAAAGTAAAGAAATAATAGTGAATCCGGATGCCGTGGATGTCTATACTAGCTAAAATCGAAAACACCCAGAAAAACGCAAAAAAACAACAACCTACTGAAAAACAAAAGAATACTAAATATCAAAATGTCAGCTATAGAGGGCCCAGATTTTGCATTTGCCAGGGGCGGCTCGACTCGCCCTGTCAGTTACGCCACTGATATAGGTGTAGATCATTGGTTCTCAGCGTTTTCCAGGTGGATCATCGGTGGACCACCCGGAATTTCTAATGGCCCACAGAGAGTTCCATAAATCGTTGATAAAACATTCACTGACTTAAGTGCAATGCAGTTACGAATAGCTGTTCATGGGGTGTCAGCATAGCAAAGTGGTCCATCCGATATATTTTTGAAAACGATGATCCAAAAAAAGTTGAGAACCATGGGAATTATCTGGATACAATTTGCGAAAACAAACTGTTGAGCATGAAATATGTCGAAGTTACACTCACCGTCTGTTTTTCCGTAACCCCAGTCCGTTGGTAAGCACGATGCTACAAACATAAAAACAAGAGTAATACTTAAACGCCTTTTTCAAAGCAGGTTGCGAAACTTGCATGGTATTATCAGTAATTTTTTGCATATCTTACCCTTTTATCAAACAAGATTACCAGATTTATCCCCAATACACTCAGTGGTGCTCAATTATTGAAAATACGAACAAGAATGATTTATAAAAATTTACATTGGCTGCATGTTATGATTCAGTAAATGTACCCCTTGGAAGATGAAATTTACCCCCAGGGATAAATTTACCCCAGGTTAAGAACCACTGGAATAGACTATCTACTATTTTGCTGTAAGTTCATGGAGACTAAGTATCTTGATTAACGTTGGGGTCGACTTCAAAGAAAACTTTCCCAGAAAGCTAAAGTCAAGTTAATGTCCCTTCATCAGAGTAGTGTCGGAGCTTATGCTTACACAGCCTTACTGTTATTACTGTCTAGACCAAGGGCTCCCAACGTGGGGTACATGTATCCCTAGGGGTAGATTTACCTATCTGCAGGGATATATTTAACATCAGCAATAGATGAGAAAAATGTATTTGTATGTTGTTTGTTTCCAATTATTTACACATATGTCACTGAATATCATTTCCAAAAATCATTATACGCTTGTTGTTAACATATTACTTTTGAGACATAGAACAGAGCTTACCTTTATAGTTCTAAAAATCTAAACGTTCTGTTAAAAATTCGGTGGACTTTTGTTATTTTACTCAGCATTTTGTCATAAGAAATTCAGCGGTACATGCTCATCTGTCGAAACGCTGAAGGGGAGCATGGTCAGAGAAAGGTTGGTAACATCTGGTCTAGACTCAGTGGCTAGAGTCTAGTCTAGACAGATAACGAAACATTGCCAAAGATTTCGCCATCAATATTTCGAGGCAAAAAGTCGAGCAGACTGTGACGAAAGAAAAACCGTGGCATCGTTCAGGGGAGAAAATTTTTTGGAAAGAGCATTTCAAAAAAGGGAATTTTAACTGCCTGTGGAAATTTTCTTCAGCTAGCCCTCAAATCTTGTTCTCATTCAAACACAGATCTATTCGCGTTTGAATTTTAATACGACCATCGAAAAGTAAACAACAACATTTCCTTTTTACGGCAACCCGCGATAACATGGCTGCAAACATATGCAATTAACTTACCAAACAAAGTGGCTGTGATGATAAGAGATAGCACGCACTTCATTGCTTCTTTTTACAATTGTTCACAAAACTTACAAGCACACCTGAAACAAAAGTACTGAGGTATTTTGAGTTAGGATGCCTAAGTTTTGATTGGTTCGTTTGCATGACCTCTTCAGAAAAGCCAGATATTTTTTATTTTGGTTGTGGTTGCTTGTGGCGCTTTGCCATGATAAGTTTGTAGAGTTAATGCAAGTTTCTCGGCACAGTTGTGAAGCTATGTGTGGTTCTGTTTTTCAAAACGCGAAAGTGGTGAAATTAAGGCGAGCCTTGTCTTTCCATGGTTGAGACGAGGCAGCCTGGTCTAAACAACAAGCGTTTCCATTTGTTTAGCCAACACTATCTTGGCTGGTATTGATGGGCAGGCGCAAAAAAACAAGAGCAGTTAATTCCTAAACTGTATACATCCAGGGGCGTAACAAGGGAGAGCGAGGCACAATTCCCCGGGCGCCGAATCATGATGGGGCGCCGAAAAGTCCCAACAATGTCGCAGGTACTTTTTTCAGTACCGTACATTTGCTTCCGAAAGACCTACATGGGGGGGAGACAAACTAATTGCTCTTGCCCTAACCTCGTTACGCCCCTGTGCACATCAGACCACAAATGCATCAGCTGGTAATCAAGACTGTCTGCTGAAAGAAATCCTTTACCAACAAAGAATAAGACAGTAAAGATCTTACAGAGTATATATTTCGCCTACGAAGTAGGCATCATCAACTCTGCGAAGTGCATGAACAATAAATAGAAATAAATAATACCCTGGTAATTCAAGGTATCACTAAGCTGTGATACGCGATATGCACTACTACACCTCAGATACATTACGTGACTATCTTGCCATCTTTTCATTCAACTCTAAACAACCTGATTTTCGTCAAGGCAATGCTCAGACGCAGAGGCGAATTTTTATTTTTGGGGTCCTAGAATATTTTAAATTGAGGGCCCTTATGGAAGGTTTGCGACGACTGATGTCATACGAATTAGCACTACACGTGCTCGTTACATTCACTTAAAAGTTGTTCCTATTCAAAAAGATATTACTTGATTCTGAATTCCCTCGATATCAGGAACAAAAACAGTCACAAGGAAACTAACGAAAAAGGCAGGGGTGAAGTTATCTGACCACACTCGCATTGCATATTTATTGAGTACCTTACTGGCCTCGTGTAATCTGGAAAATGGATTCAGGCGTTTTTTTCCACGCATTATGCGTAACAATAACCAATTCTCAACGCCATAAGAGCATGCTCATCGTCATTCATTTCAATCTTTCGCGTTCATTCTTCTATAGCAGGGGTCACTAACGTGGTGGCCGTGAGCACCAGGTCGCCCGCAAGAACCAGGTAGGTCGCCCGAGCGCCTGTTATAAAAATAAAATTAGCATATTCAATGTCTGCACAGCTAAGGAATATCAATACCAAAATAATTGAAGGTAAATTGAGCAAAATTTTTATTTCAGAAGTGTGCATCAAACCAGTAGCACTTCGTATTACTTGGTACACAAGAAGTAGCTCGCAGTTTCAAAAAGGTTGGTGACCCCTGTTCTATTGAGATCGTTTTTGCGGCATTGTAAAAAAACGTGCGTTGAACCAAAACAAAAATACAAATATGATTGCTTGCAGCAATGCTGGAAATTGTCCTTACTCCCAAAATTTTGGGGTCCCACGAAATCGGGTGCTCTGGGCTTTAAGCCTTTTTAGCCTAATGGTAAATCCGCGCCTGCTCAGACGCTTCTCTTCAGCTGCTCCGCAGGTTTACTGTGAATCAGTCCGTTCCCGCTCCTCTTCGCAAAATCTTACATGCAAAAAGGCGACCTGAACGCATATGCCTGTAACCTTCAAACGTAAAACTTATATCTTTACGCTGTTCATTTTTAGGTGATCAGCTTGAAGAACGGCCAAGTGGCCTATAGTCTCCCTAGTGGCTGCCTGACTTGCGACCTGCCATTTTGTGTGGCCAGCGAAGCGATATGAGAATCAGTAGCAGTATTTCATTGGCTAGCTAGCAATAGCAATTGCTGCGTTATGAGTTACGTCGACACGAGCGAACTTTAGACATCCGTTGCTTTGTTTTCACGCCACGTTGCGCATTACGGCAAAAGAAAGCGAAAAGCAGCCCGTCGTGACTCTGTGTTTATTCATTCTACCCCTGATGAATGGATTTGTGGGAGTCTACCTGCTGGCGTGGCTCTTGGGAAAACTCTCCTGATCGATCGTTTCCAATTCCAGACGGTCGCTGACAGCAGTCTGGAAAAGTGTTCGTGAATATGTTGTGCAGTAGCATCGATTGTGTTCAATGTGGAAAACAGTGTAGGAAAATAGTCTCCTCTTCGCTTTGTGGTTGTTATGCAAGGATATTACTTCATATGAGTTAAGTAAGTAATGTAAACTTTAGCATAAAAGTGTAGGTTTGACTACAAATCTGGGCTAAGATTACGTAATTTTGATGTCATCAAAAATTAGTACCTCCATTAACGCACGAGAGTATTCTGTAGTTAGTTGGATTCACACCAAAACGCCGAAACACGGCTTTAAAAACGCTATTATCGCTCTTGTTAGCAGCTGCGACAGTCGATGACAGCAACAAAATGCGGTCTACCACGCGTAAAAGATTGGGTTGGACTATCCAAGGGAGATGCTACGCATTTCACGAAACCTTGTAGACAAGGTTCGAATCCCGGTTGGGCCATGCCACCACTTACGTGTCATACTGTACCCTCCAGTCTCGTGCCTTAAAATGGAAGGATGCTAGGCGAAAGCTTCACGCGGGGTAATGCCATTAGTGAAATGCAGTATTGCATTCGTTGCGAAAGCAATCGCGCGAGGCCTGTGACACAGACCATCCTTGACATCACAAAGGGACGACAAAGCAATTATGATTATGAAAATTGCTTTTCGTATCATCTATTTTGAAGAAATTGTTTTACGTTTGAGACTCCATCTCATGCAAGCACGCAGGTAGTGAAGTACTTTCCGCTTGAAAGACCTCCGTTGCTCTATTTCTGTTGGGTGGCACCATGATTGTGGCGTTTTAATTTAACGCATAGAATACAGCAGCCTATTTTTAACACAAAACAAGTTCCAATAACTTCAACCTTGCTAAAAACTTCGAAAGTGGCTAGAGGAAAATATCACAACCTCAAGCTTCGTACTTGCACTTTGATATTATAATTTATTATACAGGGTGTTTCACAATTGTTGAAACAAAGCGATTGGGCACAAATCCAGGATTTTAAATGATACCACAATGATGATTACATTTATTGAAAGGTGAA
>JGI24021J15306_10009755_pt1 | contig 11876 bp, 5 predicted proteins | sample Ectturendosymbi1_FD_15306 | JGI IMG/M metagenome (IMG submission 15306)
GGTTTTTTTCGGTGTCCCAGCGCCTTAGCTTTAATTTGTATGAAATTGTTTAATATTTGCGCCAATAAACTCTCTCTCTCTCTCTCTCTCTCTCTCTAGTGCAACCATGCCTCCGGAATTGTGCTAAAATAGTTTTGGACGACAGAGCTTGCAACACGTTGAAACAAGTTTCCCCTTCTAATAACACAAGAGTTTTACCATTAATCCTCGTAGCGAGATGTTGATGAAGTGAAAGCAATCGCAAAAATCACATTAAAAATGAGCACTTAACTTTTCTGTTTGATTGACCTGAAGTAAATGAGTGAAATCCTTGAGTGAAATCCATGAGTAGATCCTTTTAATTGTTATATCTATTATGCCAAACCTATATACCACTGAGCTAATAGCTACTATGAGTATTGGCTAAATAGCGTTCCGTAAAACATCGTCATTAAAATATCAGGAGGGAAATTCGAACTTAGTGATTGGCCTTAATGGCAAACTAGACCGAAAAGGTTAAGAACCACTGCTCTACATGTATGCAACGCTTTTGGTACAATTCTCGGTAACGCTTCATTCGGCACAAAAACTGCTGAAAAGGCTCGATACTTGCACATGGCAGATTAGGCAGTCCTCGTCACGCATTCACCATCGAACAAAATTTGCTGATGTTATACCAGTTATAAAAAACGTAAACAACGCTACTAGCCAACCACCTAAGCCCACGCAGTAGCACGCTAAACATGCACATTGAACATCGAGATCCCAAGCTCAATGNGTGGTAATCCACCTACTGTGATTGTTATCAGTCATGAGGGAGAAAAGAAGAAATCTTCGTGACTCGCGTTTCCAAACAACTAGGAACACTTTCTATTTCAACTGGTTCTGTGTGTTACATAAAGAAGTTAAGTTGCCAGGCCAGCATTTGTATTCTGCATTCACGATGAAAGATGCCCTTCCTTGTTCATTGGGAGCGTTAAGAGGAAGTCGACGAGACGTGCCAAACCCGAGCTAATCATGCGACATACGAAAGTGACTGGTGTCATTGGTAAGCCTTTATGGATTTGAGTACAAATGCGCGTGTGGTGTATTGTGTTGGTTCCTCAAGCAGTAAGCGGATACCGCCATTGGTAAACGATACGGCTGGTGACTCTCAGTGAGTTTGATTCGCCATGACTGTGCGGATACCTCAATTGGGTGACAAAGAATATATCCACAAAGCGCTGTAAGTCCAAACACTTCGATCACTTGCAAAAAAGTTGAGTGAAGGTACCATTTTGCAGTGTGACTGTAAACTGCGCTGACGATGTACAGCTGCAAATGAAATAAGCAGCGTGAAAAAGAATATCAGCGGAACAACATCCTTTGAGATAGAACTGTTTCTTTCAGTCATCAAAAAGTCCAACTGACATGTTGTACCTCAACTACCAAGTAACATCATACCCACTTGCTTATCACAAGTTCAGAATTTACTGCTTAGAGCAAAGGTTCCCAACCTATTTACGATCTCGGATCACTTGGGCACCACCTATTGTCAACGCGTACCACCGCTTCCAGAACAACTAATTTGATCCAATCTTAGTTTATTCAGAAGAACAATATACAGTAAAATAACAGTAAAGGACCAACAGTAAAGGACCACAACTAAATTTAATGAGTTTTTTTTGTTTTTGTTTACCTTCCACCATTTGGTCGATGCGTGGCGTAAATTTGCTAACAACGCATCAAAAGTCATAATGTTACGAAACAATAGGAATAGCGGCTACAGGAAAATTTATTTATTTAGAAACAAAACCCAATACCTAAACTAGAAAGCTGTGATCCAGGCTTTTGTGAAAAATATGGAAGCTACTCGCATACCACCTGGAAGACCTTCACGTACCCACAAGTTGGAAACCCATGGCTTAGAGCATCGGTTCTGAAACATTTTCAACCGTGCTCCTTGGTGTTAATCGTTGATGCTCGCGCCTCACCAAACCTCAAAATCAAACACAAAAGATGCACAATTTATTTGCCATTATCTTGCTTAATGGAAAGGATGCAACTGTTTTTGGAAACTAGTAGTTAATTCGAAGCTTTGTTGAAGGCGACGGAAATCGGCTTCACATTCTAGTTTGTTCCGAGCTTTTGTCTTGCCAGCTTTGCTTTGATTATGGCGTTTATGGTGAAATGATAATAAATTTACGTATGATAAAACAATGCATTTAATACTTTTCAGTAATATGTCGCATCCCTACTTGCGAACCGTTTGCGACCCCAGTTTAAGAACTCAGGGCTCAAACTTAGAGCAGCTATGTCTAATCCGCGGCCCAGTCGAAGGTTTTGTGCGGCCCAGTTTAGGTGTTCGCCGTACTGACAACCTGTCCTTATTTTGATAATCTTGAATTTGACATTTTTGATGCAAGTGGTCTTCAGTGCCACTTTATCACGTCTGTTGTCATTGCAGTAAGGATTCGAACGCTTTCAGTACATTGGCTTAAGTTAAATTTAGTTGGCTAAGATCAGGTTTTTTTAAGGTGTTTTAGGGACCGGATTCGGGTCCCTAGAATCAGAGAAATTTTTCATCGGGTACCTGGAATCAGAGAAAATCGGGTCCCTAGAATCAGAGAAATCGGATACCTACAGGTCCATATCGGGTACCTAAAATTTTACTAAAAGAAAACTCTGGCTAAGATCAAAGTAAGGCATTCAATGTGCGGCCCTGGTTAAGATAGTGACACAATTTTTGGCTTAGTAAGCTACTTGGGTTGGACATAGCTGACTTAGAGCAAACCTTATGACATCTTTCGTTGCAGGTTCAGGTTGATGAAAGCAGTCGTTCGCTAAGATTAGCAATGGACGTGTCTTGCCATGTTAAAAGCTGACTGGAGTCTAGCCCGCCAGTCTTACTTTCATCAAGTGTACAGCAACGCAATTTTTGCCCATTCACCTTTTGGAAGGAATCTATTAATCCTTGGAAGTACTAAAGTTTCTGTTGCTCATAACACTTTGGTTTTGCGATATTTATTACCTTTTCATAATACCCAAGATTGGCACAATGGGAATTCGCCTTGGAATACATCTAGTTCATGAGCTCCCCAGCACCTTAATTTCCCTGCTCCGAGTTTTGTGCTTCAACGCCTCTCAAAAATGAACTGAGTGAGCCGCAGAAAAAAGTTCGATCACAGAATGAAATTTGAACTATTAAATTTCCAAAAGTATAAATAGTAGGCACAGACGCAAACGTAATAATGGAAATGTGTAGAATAGATGCAACGCCCCAAAGGGAAGCGCAGAAACCACTCAACGATACCAGGAACCCGCGAGGTATTTCCTGTGCAATGCGCGCTTCTTAACGTACAAGCGGATGAATATCACACGGCACACATGACGTTATTTCGCAACAAGCGCACACGGTAAACAAAACTGGAGGTGACGACAGGTGATCCGAAGCAGCCGACTACGAGCAAACGAGCGCCCGAAGGCGCGACGGAGAGCGCAATTGTAAGCACTGAAGAGAAAAAAAGAGAACCAAAGCGAAAGAGGTTCGTTGAACAAATCAAAGCCTCGCGGGTTCGCCCGACCTCGTGAGGCTCGACATGGAGGTTGAAGAATCGCGTGCTAGTAGAAGCGTGTGTGTGCGAGAGAACGCACACGTGAATTACTTAGCATCACGTGACAATATGCGGTTGCCAAATAGCGGTGCCTCGCAGCGTAGCCTTTGCGGGAAGCACTTCGCGCACTGGCTACGTACGATAGCGAACACTCCACAGCTGCACTTGGCGTGCATAATGTCGTTGTTCACTACTGCGCACCATAATTCGATATTGAACAGATTTATAACGCTAGCAAATGCTTGACATGCGCTTACAACTGTCGATTAACGCGAACCGTTTGATTTAAACCACGACTTACGCCAACTAAGACCGATCGTTAAAGGGAACATTGCACAAACCTAGTTCAGCGCAGTGTAAGGTCCACTACTTTGTGAATACGTCAAAACTTTATCATTAGGTGAAGTAAGCTTGTCGAGCGGTGTGAGCAGTGAGCGTTGGGGACGAAGACGAATTTCTCGACTTGCCACACATCGACAGTTCAACATTAATTACCGCTAACACCAGACTAAGGTCACAACATGTGGCAAAAAAGCAAATAATTTTTTTTCCACGACCGGAAAAAATTTTCTCCCCTTGTGCCGCAAGAACAATGGACGACGTAAAAAGAAGGGCACAAGTTCATCTGCCAGCACACCTGGTGATGCAAGCAGGTTAATACCGAGCAAACATCGGATTCTGAATGAAGGCAGTCAAAACTCAATCGCTTTCTGTTGTCGCTGCTTGTCGTGGCAAGCAACGTAAGAACCACTTAAGGTAAATACACATAGTGGTACGCTATGCCTGCTGATAAGCAGCAAGTAGAGTAGATAATGGCCAAAAGCACGGCAACAAACAGCGGTATGATGTGGCTGATCAGCATCGATCAAAGCAGCCTGGGGGACACTGCGTAGCACATGCGAGCGTATTAGAGGCTCTGAGTCACACAGATGGCATTTACGAAAAACTGAACAGTGATGTCGTGAGGCGCAAACCTATAAGCGTCTGTCACCAAAATATGAGCGCAGCTCAGTATGACCGATCTATTGTTACAGAAAACTTCGCACAACTTTAAACACTTTCAGGCAGAGTTTAAGAACACAACGACAAAGGCAGAGGGCATGCTAAGTGTCAGCGCCTAAAAGTCCGTTGCTAGCATTTGGAGAGATTCATACGTTAACACGGCGAAAATTCATCATGCCCGCTAGTCATCACGATGTACTGCGCTGATGGAGACGTCTAAACACCACTGGCTATATCGAACTATTCATTATAGCACGGACCGCCTTCGCTGACGCTGGGAATGCAGACACAAATAGAGGTAGGTTTAAAAAAATAGAGCCAGAGAAAACGCTGTATAGCAGGGGGTGGCCAACCCTGCGGCTCTTTGCCCGGTTTCATGCGGCTATTACGTACGGTTATTATCAAAAGTCCCACTACATAACATGTATAACAATAAATGGTTTGTAAAGCTCTGTCAGTGTCATTATCATGTCAGGTGTGTGATATTTACAACAAATCTAACTGAGCAAAGGCATGTGTTTGAGTGAGGAAGAAATTGGTTGATGTTCATGTGCATGACGTGGCTCTTTGCGGTAACACGGTAAGAAATGTGGCTCTTGTTCTCTTGACTGGTTGGCCATCCCTGATGTATAGCATCCGACATCAATGGCAACAGGTTACGAGTGCTAACTTGGCTACTATGAACGAACGATAATTTCTTGATACGGCCGCTGGCGAAGGCGTAGACAGTGTTTCCCAAACTGTGTGCCGCTGAAGAGGCTGAAGTGTGCCGAGAATGTTTTATGTTTTGACAAAACCTTCTGTATGTTACATCATTTCCGTTACAAAGTTTGTGAAGAGTACGTTTTTATAAAGTAGGTGTGCCGCGGCCAAATCTAGTATTTATTATAGTGTGCCGTAACTAAATAAAATTTGAAAAGCGCTGGCGTAGAGGCAAAGCTTGCTCTCAGTGTTTTACGGTCAGTGTTGACGTCACATTTCGTGGTGTGGCACCAAAGACACAATTACGGGCAGTGTGGATAACAGACCAGAACGTGCCAAACCATGAAGCAAATTAGCCGTTTAACAGCTTTGTTCGTACACAAATTGGAATACTCTTTTTCGACATGGTTAGTGCTGTGGAAAATTTGAAGAAGAAATATTATTTTCCCACTCGCAGGATAAGTGGCTGTACCTTCAGAATTTTGAAAGAACACCTTTGCTATTACTAACCACACGTGAGCTACAATTTTGTACGAGAAATGTTGCATCCTCAACGTGCGTTACGTCTTAAAGTTTCGTGAAAAAGTAGCATCAACAATCGGCGTATGCGAAAAGCACATTTTACGAGTTAGTGACAACTTCGCGCCAGGAGTTCGATTCAAATTTCAAATGAGAACAAATATGTTTCAAACATATCCTCTTGAAAAATAATGGCAATACCGAAACGATCTAAAGCACAATAATGTCTGATGCTTGAGACAAGTCAATTTCAACAGTTCGTATCCCGAAACCCGTTGACAACAGCAACCTTCAGTTTTTTAGTAAGAAGGCAATAGCCACATCACTTCTGCGAAAATCATGTGACAACAAGCATTCCAACTTCACAAAATCTGATTTTTTCCTTGAAGGTGATCTCGGGTGGTTGTATTCCAGCAAAACTAGCAACGAACGTCGGGAATCGGGAGTAACTCCAAAAACATCTTTTGCTTTCCTGGCTAGCACGGTATATTTCTTAACGTGAATTCAGTGGAATGATAAGCAATCAAAGTAATGCGCATACAAAACTGTTGCACTTATCATTAGCAATGTGCGAATGTGCAGCCTGATATGAAGCGCAATCGGCCGCCAATAAAACACTGGCATCAGCACATGCGGGGCTCCCCTACGGGAGTTTACTGAAGCTCAACGCGGGGTTGAAATTTTGTGGAAAGCGCAAGAAAGAGACTTTAAAAACGTGCGCACTCACGTTTCCAGCCGCTCGCGGCTTATAGGGAACAATTGATCCTAAGTGTTCAACCGCCACAGTGCAAGCCAGTGGAGTGAATCGAGGTGTAGGATTGGTGGAAAAAGTTAAGAATCAATTTACAGTGAGCCTCGCTGATAAACGTCAAACAGCCTGGAAATGCGCCACGAAGCCATGTCAGATGACATGCTTTGGTACAAGTATAGGTATTTGCGCCATCTTTTCGAGCGACTGGTTCCAATGCCTCGCGGCTGAAAGTACTATCAGCTCAACTATTCACCATTAACATGACTTCAGGGAAAACAGAAAAAAATATCTTTACCACCAACAATAATTTGCGGCTTCTTATTGTTGCGCATTATCGGCATGACGTTTAGCCAACGCTCTGTTTACGTAATGAAGGGTATGATTTTGAAAATCCGTGCCAACAAAAATGTGCTCTATCTTGCGTGAATGTGAAAACTCGTGGCACACAGGGAGCGTGCGAAAGCAATCTACAGGTTATGAAATAAGGAGGATATTAGCGAAGCATAGCGGAAGCTGGACCACGCGACCGGATGAGAACTGAACGAAATACAGGGTAACACGCGTTCTTTACTTGTTCAACGAACAATCGACTCAACTGAAAGCAACCAAAAACATCTTGACTTCGAAGTGGTGCCAACATCTTAGCGTTACTGGCACTGCCGGCGTAGTAGTCGACCGCGACAACCGTTTTTTTGTAGTCAACGGCGAAAACCACATAGATAGGTCTTCAACACAACAAACAAGTAGTACCAGTTTGCTTTACGATGAACACATTCGTAACTTCAAATATATTTTTATATACCTCAAGATCGCGCATAGTATATGTACTTCCCATCTACGACGAGCAAACACGCCCGGTATCATCAAACGCTTATTGAAAAAGTTGGCAATAACCTATCTCTGAACCGGAGATTCCACTGATATAGTTTTCCTTAATTCCATCAACTTGATTCAGGTGATTTTGAAATACGCTCTTGGTACATTTCATTTGATTTCACAAATAAGCTTTATCCGATCCGACCACACAGACTTAACCAACCTTCGTACAGACGGAAGTTCACTATCATCAAGAAGTACATGCGGGCAGTCATCACACTTCTGGCACGGATAATCAAGATGAAAGCGCCAACTCTTCCTTCGCAAGGCCCGTCACACTTCAGATAATGCGAGGAAATGCACAACTCCACTCGTCGGTGATATCTCATAAGTAAACCTCGCAAGGGTAAAGTTCACGAAGAATCATGCGGTCACACCAGCATATCCGCAAACCGACTGCTAAGGTTTTAACGACTCCTGAATAGCAACCACGCCTGCGTCGCAACCAAGTTGCTGTCTCTTGTACAGACGCGCCGGTCCACCCAGTCAGGAAAAGAAAAGTTAAATCGATTTAGTCACAAAAACATCGTCAGTTCTAAAGTCTGGACAGTACAGACGCAGTGTAAGCTGGTGACGTTTTTCGCTAGGAACGCACCAAAATTGTATTTCAGCCAAAAATTAAGATCCATTTCCGGTTCCGGCCTGACATGAGTTTGCATCTGACGTCTAAAATAGGTCTTAGAATACTACATCTTACTTGTAAAACTTTAACGTAACGGTTCACAAAATATGTTTGTTACAACGTAGCAAGATTAATACAAAACACGCATGGGCAAGCTATAGTCCGTGGGCCGCATGTGTGCCCGATGTGCTTTGCAATCCGGCCCGCTGAGTTTGTTGAAGTGTTACTAATGAAGCCAATCGTTTTTCATATTCCTTGCAATGTCCATGCTTGCCTAGTCAATGGCTGCGCTGTATTACTCCTTTCCACAATTTCACTTGGCTCTTTAAAACGCGTTCACCGCTGTTTGGCTTCCCAATAATGTCCTATTGTGGAACTCAACCAGACAAAAGCGATTATTGCAAATCCATTTTAATGAACAGCAACTTGCTGTACATTGAGTTACAACACTTTCAAAAACTTGGCAAAGCAGCAAAAGTGTAAGAAAACCCTTCTGTAAACATGAGTCGACTGAGGGAAAGAAAAGTGGACAGAGAGGACCGGGTGTTTAATAAAAAGTAAATAATAAAAGATCTGATAAATGGTTGCATGTCTGATATGTTACGAAAATGGTACGGTTGTTAGAGAATAAAAAAGTAGCAGTGGCTTTGCTGCGAAGCATGTTAACCACTTTAGCAAATATTTAGTGTGAGAACAAGAGGCTACTGCTGAGAGGTTAGCAACTAATTTGCAGACTCAGCAAAATACTTTTCACCAACAAATTGCGATTCAAGATTCACTTCGTGTGTGGCAGTGACGACATTTACACAAATGTGAGAGCCTCCAAATCCAAGCTGGCTTTTATTCCTATTTAGACGGCACAAGATTGATGGCATTACTGGGCTCGGCTATGTGCATGAGCAGACATTCAATGTCGTGAACATTAGCAAACCTTGTCGCACTCCAGTGTTAACTGATCAACGCTTAGATCTATTGTAAGTATTGTCCCAACAAAACCAACCCCAGACTTAGATGAATTGGCTGAAAAGAGAGATTAATACAAGACACATACATTCTTTGCAAAACAAATGCCTTCATAAAATAACTTTTGCCATAAGCCTTATATCACGATGCTTTGCTACCTGTTAACGGTCAAAACCTTTCATGTTGTGGCATTTACATATCACTTATAGCAAGTTGCACAAGCAATTAAACCATTTGCTCTCGATCGGAGTCACTGTTGAAATTTAAAAATAAGTGCGACCTGAGAGCCAAAATTTTGCCCATGGTTAAACGAACTGGTGAAAATTCATAATAGAAAAGTGTTACAGAAACAAAAAGACCTTGTACAAAATGCTTTGCTCTCCAAATCTTATAAAGCCAAATTTCTATAGCCTAAAATCTATATTGCTGCTTTATCTTAACTGTGTTTCAGTGCATTTGAAACAAAATTCCAGCTGCAAAACAAAAGTATACATGTGATTCAAGTTGCGCCCGGAGTTTTTAATGTACCGGCCAATTACGTTTCCTGCCAGATACCAAAACATTGACTCGGGTACATCCCGTTTTTGTGCTGTTTCACTTGAAAATTGCACATACGAAGCACAGCGAATTAATTCTGGTATAGGATGTCTGAATAGTCACGAAACTACGAAGACTGATCACTGTGGGTGTTTTTAATGTTCCTACCTCACTCGCAGCTTTTAAAGACTCATATAGCTCATTGCTTGAATTGTGACTTGTGCCAGTTCAAAGGAGTTTGAAAACTTAACCAACGCGCAAATTTATACAATCAACAAGATCTCAGCAATTAGCGAAAGTATACCTGTATATGCTTCAGGGCAGCCTTTAAAATAGTGAGATTTGACGTTCGTCTTGTTCCAAGTCTCGGAATGCACGATTTCAATGCTTCGAAACGCTCTTTCAGGTGAGCACGTCTGCCAAGTGCACGTATCCCAACGAAATATAGGAGCAGCTATATTCAGTCTATTTCAAAACTTTCATCATGGTAAAGTCAACTTCGCCGCAGCGCACAGCAAATTAAAGTAACAGCAGCCCTCTACGATACTGCGCAGTTTCCACTGAAGTTGCACTGGCTTTCCCTGAGGTCTGCTGACAACGTGATGATCTAATAACATGTTTCGATCTACCGATTCGATCTTCATTAGAAACGGACTACTTAACCTCGAATTATGTGATGAAGTAAGCCTGTTCGGAAATAGGTATGAGCACGTACGAAGCTTACCTGTTTTTTTCCAGCTGATTGTGGCTTAAAGTCATACTGCGTTTCACCGGCCTGAAACAAAAAAGGTCGTTACAATCACACACACTGCCGAACAACGGAGAAATTTAAACCGTATAAAAGTTTTCTGCATTTAGTTGAAGAAACGCTGCGGATGATCACCGCACAACAGCGCGAAATTACGGTGAAAGACCATTGAACGCGACGCTGATTTTGTGATCAGAAGTCGACAAAATCGGGCATAATCTTGATAAAAAAAAATCGACGCATATATCTTAAAATTGCCGCGCTTCGAACAGCTTGTAACAAAATGTTCAAGTGGTGGAAAAAGTGAAAACGAACATGATTGGGACATTTCGCTGTTTTCTTTAAAACACAAAAATAGCGCTAGTGAAAGGTACAATAAAAATTACCGGAAGGTCATTATCTTAAGAGAAGGTTCTGAGTGACAAGACACCACTAGAAGTCCTACGGGCTGTAGAGGGCAACAAGCTGCACTTGTAATGCACTGCGCCCTTTCAGACTGCCTGTGCTTAGTAGAGCTAGCTCGCGGTGCAGTCGATAAATGTTGACTTTTAACGCAAGTTAGTCGATCAGCAAGCTTCACATAAAAGTGCGCGCTGGAACAGTGCAACCAAAATACAATGAGTCATATGCGCAAAGGGAAACGAAGCGAAAAATAATCTCATACCGATGTGGGTTTTGCGTGCAACCACTAAGTTTTAACGACCCAACCAGCAGAATATCCTTCGTGTGCGAAAAAAGTTTGAGGTTTACACTGAATACTTCAAAATTTACGTTTAACAAATTTTGCAAAGAAAAAAGATGGGAGAGAGTTTTCAGAATAAATGTCATTGGCATTAACCTTTCAGCTTAAATTTGCGATGAAAAATAGACCGTATCGTGAAAACAGTTCAGATGACTCTCATCCTGGAATCTACACAACAGATTTGGATTTGACCAGGACTTACGCGCCTGTAATATCTTATCCGTTGCCCATAGTCTGGGACGTGAAGATATTCAAGACCAGAAAACGCAAGCGAGTTGACACACGTACTATGCAATCATTTTCTTTTGAAGTCTTACCGCAACATCAAAAGAAAACGTTACACAGCGAACAACCAGCACCTGAAGTTAACGATAGGTCGATACTAGTTTCTCTATCAACACCGATTACCACTCAGCATTTGACTGATAGTGTACTACAGTATAATATCCAATGCTTAACGTACCCTATAATTTTAACCGTTTTTCGAACTTGTATAAACTCAATCGGGTTGTAACCTGCAGCACAAGCACGACAAAACGTAGGTGTCGCGTCGAGCTCCACAAATATCCACAAAAAAAAGTTTTTCACGACTACAAACGGCTTACTTCAAGATCTGGAGAGATGCGTAGGTTTTCTCATCTTCGCTGGTTTTAATTAACGACGGCAGCAGAGATCCTGCGCCTCCGGGTTGATCGGTTAAGCGAGCTGGGTCCACGCCATGCAAAACGGGCGCGTGGTTCTTCTGTCCTCGAATCAAATCGACGTGCCCTATCATCGGACCGGTAATCGACGGCACTCGCCATTCCGAGTCCGGGGACACAGTGGTTGGCGGCAGCCGGATG
>JGI24021J15306_10009757_pt1 | contig 11875 bp, 5 predicted proteins | sample Ectturendosymbi1_FD_15306 | JGI IMG/M metagenome (IMG submission 15306)
TAACAATAATTCATTCGCAACGCCACAAAAAGAGATTCCTCATCGTGATTCACCTCAACGGTTTGCGTTGCACCGTATTTCACTCATTTTCTGAGGTGATACGCTCGTTTTTCTGCAGAATGTTTTGTTGACAGCATAGCAAAAAAACATGAGTTGAACAACAACAACAACACATATTAGCGTACTTGACACTCTAAGCGGAGCGCCGTACCGGCAATAATTCTTTTCCAGGAACGGCGTTCCGGGCCGTTCCGGCTTACTTTCACCTCTGCTTAAATGCCACACCACATTGAAAATGGCGACAACGTAGGCAGCCAGCCTGATTGTTTACGCCAGATAATCAAAGTGGAAGTTTATACACGGGAAGTGATATAAGTTGTTTCGCAAGTGTTGATTCTGAGAACGAAGGAACTTCGTCGGATGGTGCATCTGATGAGGCATGCGAGCAAGAAAATTAAAACATTGGGTGAACAAATTATCCTGCTAATTTTCCAGGTATCACGAGTCGGAATGTTAGGGACTAACCTGGAGTTTTAGGACAAATAGGACCGCCTGCAATCAATAGGTGTTCCCCAGAAACGAGAGTGGTGCGATACGTCTTTTTAAGTTTCACTGCAAAACAAAACCACCAAATGGTGATGCGGTAGGTCATCCATGAGTAATATTCCTGGCCTGGAAACATGGAATCTTTTGCTACTACTGTGTAAACTTTACAGCTCTGGATATGCACCAGCACAGCACTAAATACCTCTTCTCTCTGCAGGTACTACACTCGTACCTCCCTTCTTGTCAAGGAGGTACCTGGCCAGAGAGAAGGTATTGATGAGGGTGGTAATTCTATGATTTATTGGGTTTTACGGCGGTGTCCATTGAAATATCTGCTGGAGAGGTCTTGGCGTCACCTTTCGGGTCTGGCCTTTTTACCAGGGCTGCAGAGCCGTCGTAAAAATGACCCCCCCCAACAGTATCTCCAATGTCTAAGTACTCTGCTTTCAAAGGGGCCCTAATAGCAACTGTAATTTGTAGGTACTCTGCTTTCAAGTGGCCCTCAACAGCCCTTGTAACGCGTAAGTAGGCTATTCTGCTTTGGAAGGGGCCCACAACAGCAACTGCAATGTGTAAGTACTCTACTTTCAAAAGGGCCCCCAGTAGCAACGGTAATGTGTAAGTAGCCTACTCTACTTTCAAAAGGTCCCCATCAACAGCTCTAATGTGTAAATAAGGATAAAAGCTTCAAACCAACTTCAACGTCTCAAACAACCGTGGGTTAAAATTTGTTCCAAAAATTTCTGAAAAGTCCCTATCAAGTAAGAGCAAAAATTCAAACCGAATGATAATAATTTTTTTCACTGTCAGTGAATGAAGCTTCTCATTATATGGTGTAGCAATGTTTGTAGAAAGGTATATGATGCATTATTTGCTACTTTTGCACATTTTTCAAAGAAGTGTCTAGTGGCAAAGCAAGATGAGGGCAGTTTTGAATCATCCAGCCTCAAAGCTTCTCAAAACAAGTCTCAGGTTGCATGCCTTTGTATATATGCTATGTTCCTGAATGTTAAAGGGATGAAATTTAAAATAAATTTAGTATTTTGAATATGCTTGGTTGTTGCCTATGGTTTCATGGAGTCCCTTAAAGTTGCGTACCATGAATGCCCTTGTGCATTTTCTGTTATGTCAGTCATGCCGCAGTCTCAGGAACGTATCCATAGGCCCCTAGGCTTGATCCAGGGGCGTAACGAGGGGTGCAAGGAGGGAACAATTCCCCGGGCGTCGAATCACCATGGGGGCGTCGAATCACTGCAGGGGGTGCCGAATCACTGCGGGGGCGCCAAAAAGACCCAAAACTGCCACAAGTACTTCGTTCAATACGGCACCTTTGCTTCCGAAAGACCTCAGGATCGAATCTGGGGGCGCCAAACTTGCTTTTGCCCCGGGCGCCATCTAATTCCTCGTTACGTCCCTGGCTTGATCAAAAATCTTATCATGGTTGACTGAATATGACGTCATCAGTGGGCCCCCTTTTCAGAGTTGCCTCGGGCCCCCCAGGGGCGTGACAAGGTCAGATGGCGCCCGAGGCAAGAAGAAACTTTGGCGCCCCTATGTTCGAACCTAAGGTCTTTCGAAAGCAAATGCACTGTATCCAAAATAGTACTTGTGACATTGATGGACTTTCCGGCGACCCGCAGTCATTCGGCGCCCCCTAGTGATTCGGCACCCGGGGAATTGTGCCTCCTTCGTTTCGACCCTGGGCCCTCCCAACCCAGCAGCGACTTCTAGTGCAAAATTTACCTTTGACTTTTTCAAAATAGCTGAAAATTTCTGATTTCTTATCTTTTGCATTCATAAGAAGTGATGATGAATCACAAAAGAAAGCACAATTTAAACTGCAAAACTTAGGAGAAAATATAACTGGTTACCGTGCTGAAAACGTAAAATTTGTTTCCGCAGATACAAACTTCAAGAAAAGTCCACATTTGTTTACATTGCTTTTTTCACCCTCCTGGTAATGCACTGCTATGCAAAGAAATGCTAGTTCGCTACCAATTAGTTGTAACTTTCATGTTATGATGCTGCTAGTAAGCGTAATGTTTCCTATTGAACTGTGCCAGTAATCTAGTAAACCTTGCTAGTAAGCGTAATGATTTCTAATAGCAATTCCTACCTTACAATGGCGTGCCGTGCATTTCACGCTCAGGTTTGCAATGGTGTCATATCTTATACTCCATCCTAACAGCAGGATTACACACCTGAAAAAGCTATGGATATCATATACCTACTCATTATAGCTCAGTTGTTCGCTACACTACTACAGATCTCGTTTGATCATTCTGACTAGAAAGCAAGATGTTGTGGCAGTTAACGTTTTTCTTACTTCTACAACAGTGGTTCTCAACCATTTTGCTGAAGCGAGCCAAATCCAGACCCAGGGTTTCCAGGTTGGCCTTTTTTAGGCCAAATTTCAGAAATCTGGCTTTGTTTGAAGCCGGTTGGCCTAAAAAATTTTATTTGGCCTTTTTTTGGCCTCAACTCAAGTTGGTTGGCCTTAAAAAATTTGTTTGGCCTTTTTGCTTTTTTTGGCATTTTTATGCTGAAAAAATTTCCTATGAAGGAAAATATTACCATTCCATTTTAATCGGCAACACATTTGCAAAGTAATTGTAATATATACTATATTAGACCCAGCGTTGTTATGTTAGTAAGATATGAGATATGGAAGATTCGAAATAAAGTTTTTGCGTAGTCACTAGAAATGTTTGCACAGTGCACACATTTCAAGTGATAAAGCAAATAGTTCATTACGTGTGTTGCAAGCAATAAGCAGACTCAAAGCTTGCAGAGAGGTCTGCGTCTTCGTGATAGAAATGCGACAATTACGTCGAGGAAGTGCTCTTATAATTCTGGTTGTGTAAGTACAGGAGTGCATAAAAGATGACTTTCGTTTGAGTGCAAAGCTGCCGATGGATTAGCATGCAAACTGTGACACCACTGTACCTAAAGTGTGCAATCTCACAAACCATGAAAAGTCAGAGAAGCATCAGTAATGAGCTCCAATCCAAGGCCAAGCAAGACTTAAACTAAATTTCGAAGAAAATTTCTAATGAGATTCTTGTAATTTAGATTTTTCTATATGACAAAGGAATAGCAATACCACAAGCAAAGTTTGGCCTTTTTTCTGGTCTTAAAATAATCGGTTTGGCCTTTTTCTGGCTTCTTTTTAGCGCTGTTTGGCTTTTTATCAAAATTTTCATCTGGCAACCCTGTCCAGACCTACAATTTTATTAGAGAACCGAAATTTTAACACAAGATAAATGTCACGTTTTGTTTTATTGCACTAACGAAATCTGTTACACAAAATATTAGAGGTGTTACTGAAAAACTTTCTATCATTATGCCTTGATGAACCCCTCAAAAATTTCTACAAACCACTGAGTGGGGCCCCGCAAAAGGGCTTCCAATCAGGTCCCCACACTTGGTAACGTCGGCCCTGCTCCTAAGTTAGGAATCCTAACTCGTGTCTGTTGAAATGGTACAGTTCCTTTGAATTATTAATGGAAACTGAGAATTCTTGCTGTGTACCACGATTTCCCTTGATTGTTGATAGCTAAACTTCATTCATGTTATGCTAAGGCAGGGATCTCCAAACGTTTTTGTCCGGGGGCTACATCAACTAATATAGAACATGTCGAGGGCTGGACGTCTTACGTAGGCCTAATGTGATTGATCGGGATATGATTATGTTCTACCAAATCAACAAATGTTTCGTAGTTATATTTTTTCATCATTGATGAAATGGCTTCGCGGGCCTGGTGAAATGGCTTCGCGGGCGGCAGTTGGCCTGCGGGCCGTAGTTTGGAGACCCCTGTGCTAAGGAGTTTGAGTTGGGATCGGTGTCGGAAAGTTTGGAAAGGTCGGACATTTTACCTCCGACTCCGCAGCCCTGCTGACTACGCCCATAGTGTTATGGCAGTTGCATAGTACTATGCTGATAGTTGACAATGATTGCTAGATACTTGCTTCTTTACTAAGTACACAAAACTTTGTAGTATTAGCGCTTGTAGAGTTAATTCTTTGTCAAGTAGATAAAACAAGCACAACACTTCAATTATTCTTTATAAAACAAATAGTGGATTAAAAGTAGAATTTGTGAATGACACTCGGCTAATTGGCAGTTACACATGTACATAATGCAATTTCCAAACGTTTATCTCTGAGATTCCACTAACTGGCATGGCTGCGGCCTACAATGACCCAAACGTTCGCCTAAATCATAATATCATACCGTTGTTTGTCATGTACATCGGGATAGTATTTAAATTTTGCCGAACACACGTCACCTTGAATCATTGGCCTCACAAATTCCTTGGCAACATCTTAGGCAAAATAATTCACTTAATATATTGCCATATAATATAGTATTGTGTAACGTCTTCACTCCCACACGCAACGCGCTAGACCATGGGTCCCCAACCTGGGGTACATGTACCCCTAGGGGTACATTTGCCTATCTGAAGGGGTGCATTCAAGGTTAGCAACGGAAGGAAAATATTTATATTTATTTCCAAATATTCTAACGTATAAAAGGTCTATTATAAATTCAGTGGATTTTTGATATTTTACTCAGCTTTTTTGTCATACGAAATTTTAGGGGTAGCCTACATGCTCATCTATCGGAACGCTGAAGGTGTACATGGTCAGATAAAGGCTGGGAACCTCTGCGCTAGACTTCAGCATGCATTGCAGTAACAAGAAACACACAAATACATGAAAGAACACGAAGATTCGTGGTGGTGGTAGAAAAGTATACACGTGGTGGCGCTGATACATTTACTTTGATGAAACACAAGCATAAAGGGAAAACGAATGAATGACGTCTCACGATTATCATAATATAGTACTGCGATGACTTCCAAGTACACCGATTTATAAAATGCATGGGGGAGTGGGAGGCTGCAAAAGATCAGGGCTCATTTTGGTTGCAGACCTCCCAAGGACGAAGCTACTTATAATGTAAAGAAAACAGTTTATAGCAGTACGTCAAAGTCTTTTGCTCTGGGTATAAAGTTTTATATGCGCAATGCGGTTGTATTGTTTGTTGAAGCAAAATGCGTTGCAGGCAAGGTCAAGTCACCAGAAGAAAATGGTTTAATATTGTCACATTGAACATTTGCTGTTTTCACATGATTCAAAGTATTCGTGAAGGCTAGTGGAAATGCGTCAAAGGTTGTAAACTAGTGCAGCACTGCAATGGTGTCACGGAATTTAAGCAGGCTTAGAACAAGGCGTCCAAACATGTATTACGGAAAATAATTCTCCGTCAATATCATGAGTCATGTATGGGAAAGGAAATTCGTTTCAGAACCGTCGCTAGAAAGTCTTCTGTAGGGGGCTTTGCGGTTGTTCAGGGGACTTGATATTCTAAACATTTGACCAAACGCCACCGATTTATAGTGTTTCATATATCAATTTGGGGGGCTTGGAGCTTTGTTTGGGCGGGATAAACCCACCCAAGCTCCCCCGTGGTAACGGGATTGATTCATTTGCTGTTCGGTAGGCACATTATTCGCTTTGCGCTTGTGGACTAAAGGTGTCCCACTACTTCATACAAAATGTACATGAAAAATAACGACATGATTTAGGAGTACTTGCTACTTGGGTCGTGGTAGAAGCTTGTACAACTGCATTATTTTTATCACAAAATATTGGGGTGGGCAAAATATAGTGTGTCTCCCATTGTCTAAAAGTTGGGGTGACCTCCCCCCATGAACCTCGGTCCCTGGGCTAAAGGAAAAAGTTCGCAAGAGCTCTTCCATCCGCACACATTGGTAGTCAATTGTCTTCTCACTGTTTTGCGCTGGTTTTGGATGATTTGTTTGCGGTATGCTAGCAGCATTAGGAATGCTTTAGCTCAGGTTGCTTTTGATCTGACTGATCGTTCCACGTTGGTTCGGAAAAAAGTCAGCATCAACAACAAACTTAAAATAATTGGGCCTTGGAAATATGAGCTACTGCTACCAGTAAATCTGCATGTAAGTGAATTGAATGCTTGGAATAGATATGGCACTGAATTCAACATTTCGCTGCATATGTAGCTCCGGGATTTGTTTTGAAGTATATGTCAATATGACAGTTTTTTAGCTTGGTTCGACTTGATTGTATTAACCTATTGCAAGCTTATGTTAAAGTTACTGCGCGAAATATGGCTTTGACCGTCGGAAAAAAATGGCAAGTGTTAATACTACATCTCCGCATTCAAGTTGTTCAATGAAAGCAAACAAAAGATTGTTGCAGTGACCAACTTTCAGTTGGTGAATGCGAAGTAATTGAAAGCTAACATCGTGAAAGCGTTGGCCTGATGCAGTTTTGCAGTTACGAGTACACCAAGTTCTTCAACTCCCATCGCCAAATGTTTCGGAAACGCAATTCAACAAATCTGGTTCGTTAATTGTGAAGCTTTTCGGCGTAACACAAACTTGTTCATAGATCCGAAATGTGCAAATTATTTCCAATTTTGCAAATGGTGTTGTAGTAGCATAACTGAAAATCTACGTTGGTAAAAGCAAAACAAGGCGGGTCAGAGGTTTGCGTGAAATAGGGCTTGCACGTTTTTCCAAGTATTTCTTTCCAACATGTCCGATTGGGCAAAAGGGTTAACATTATTCAGGGTTGGCAAGTCCGACCAGAATCATTTTGACACATTTGAAAATAAGCATGAGCTTGTTGTTCAACTTTTCAATCCTGTGGCGTAACGCAAAATGCAAATCTAATCACTAGTGTGATTTCATCACTCGCTCCTTTTTAGTGTTTGGACATATGATGAAAGCAGTGACGACAGCTCTGAGGAACGAGCAGTCTCAAACACAATTTCCTTCACTCAGAAGGGCGTTTTTAGGTACTACTGCTGTCAACTCTGCTGGGAAACCAAGTTTTCCTTGCAAGCATGCCGGTATCAGGTGGTGCAGCAGAAAATCTGTGAATCAGTACCTGAAATATTACGGCAGAGATGAAGATCCGACATTCGCTCATGAACAAAAGTCTTTTCAAGACTTCATTGAAGACATTTCGCGTTTGCCAAGGTAATTGTACAAAAAATGTGTCTAACGCGTTTTCAAAAATCAACGTACTGTTTTCGTATCATGTTCTCCTCCACAAACTGGGGCCCTCCACAGTCAAGAGCCATGAGCCCCATAGTTAAGGCTAGTTTAACATATTTAATGTGGATAATCATAAAAATACTTAATAACAACAATAATAGGAAACAAAGAAAAGTTTATATTTATTGAGATTATTGTCATTTTTTCTTTTTTGACTGACGGAAAACTACAACCAACAGAACGAAAGCATTATTTGGGTTTTGGGCGAAAGTGAACTTTACGAGTCCCTAATGAAAAATATAAAAAGCAAGTCTTAATCTTATTAAAATTGAACGAACAATATGGTTTTTAAGTTTGCTAGAATCGTGCATTCATCAAACTGCACAATCATTTAACTAAGTTTAATATACGACTTTACTTATGATTAGGCCTACATATTTACAGCTAACTGATAATAGCATTTCCTTGACCTTGAATAATATTTACTTGAGGTACTGAGAGCCTCCACACAAAAGCTGCCCTGGCGCCTCCACATGTCTAAATCCGGCCTTGGTAAGAACCGTTCAATATGGCAAAACTAAAACAACTGTGCTCTATTCTAAGCACAACAGTTTAAATATACCTGACTTACTTAAATTGTCAGTTGCCAAATTCATGTACTCTTTTAATAATGGTGAACTACCTAATCACTTTGATAACAACTTTTCTGAGATTGCATCAGTCCACAAATATCAAATAAGGCTTACTTCTTGGCGAAAATATAATTTACCCAGAATTAAAGCATCTATGGGTCAGCTTTCTTTGAAGTACATTGATCCCAAAATTTGGTCTGACATTCCTGAAGATTTGAAATCTCTCACGCCTTATACATTTGGAAAACAATAATAAAACGTCCTGCTATCTTGCCAAATTCCTGTCGATTTTCGTTTCATATGCTTGCCACTTTTCTGTAACGTTGTTTTGATTCCCCTCTCTTCCCTTATATCTTTACCTTTACAGTTGCTCACTCCAACCCTCTGTACATAGGCATACTTTTCTCCCATTGTTTTCGTTTCGTTGTTGTTTTGTTTACTTGTCTTATCTGACGTTGGTTCGATACATTTGTGTTACTTTTTTACTACTTGTGAAACGTCTTCAATTAAGAATTGATTTGTGCCAGCAACAGGGTTGGTTGAGAACTTGAGTATATGGTCTTTCGCCAACCATGTGATTCAACATGTTAGAACACAATCATTAATTTGAGAAACCTAAAGGTTCTGATATTTTTTGGATTCTCATCGCCCGCTGGAATTGCAGTATGATGGCGGAATATCGCTGGAGTTTGATGTGAAATGTATCAAACGCAACACATAAGAGAGTCTTCGAAGAAAACGTTCAGAATGTCATAAAATGGTTATACTAGCTGGTGTAATGTGTGTACTTGTATAAACGCTTCAGCTGTTATGGCTACGAGTGTCTTCTTTTACTGTTGTACGCTGATTGCTGTTGCACGCTGATCTCAACACACGAGGTATGAAATTGATACCTTTCTATCTCTTTTATCTACCTGTGTTAGTCAATAACACCGCTGCATTATACAAAAACTATCGATACGGTATATTGTATTTCAAAACCCTGATGTGATTTGGAATCAGCGCCCAGACGTCAACTAGAATACGCTGAATAACCCATGCAAGAAAAATCGTATAGACCAAATATAACTATTGGAACAGATTCTCTGAAGTTGCGATTCAGAATTTTAATTCAATAAAATTATAAAATCAAATGCGTTAAAAATCATTTGAAACTATCGTTTTGCATAGTAACTGTAAACTATCGTTTTTGCGTATAATAACTGTGGTTCTGAATAATAATTTGAAATGTCATTTATTGGCATCGGCAGGCAAGCAAAACCTCAACAACACAGTAAAAACAAATACTCTTGATTGCGAAAACTGACAGGAAGTGCGACAAAAAGTTAATAAAAAGAGCGCAATGCAATAAAAAGTGTTGTACCAACGAAGATGGCTATTAATCCACCTTTACTACTGCAGTGCAAAACTACAAAAACTGGAAAGTCAACTTAACGTTTTATTACAAGATTGTATGTGGGCTTGAGCATCCGTTCAAATAAAAATAATGGGTTGAATTTCTCCGCGAAATTACGTTTTGCTATGGATTCGTTTGATTTTGGAATACACGTTTTTTTAGAAAACGATCTTCATTAAAAACTGCGTCACAGTATGCGATCTAAAAGCAGACAAACGTCTAAAATCACTTTTACAGAACTGTTGGAGAAAAATAATTTATATAGATAAACCATGAAAACGTCGGAATGACATTGGATCATAAACAACTTTCCTGCTTTGTCCAGTTTTCCGACGATCTTTCGAAATAAGCCAACTAAGTTGTTTGCATTTCGTGAAGTACGTTCTCCAAAGCTTCCAATACATCCATGACTGTGCATGACTTAGTTGTAGGAGAAAAGACAAATGATTTGAATTTTGCTGTCTACAGACTAGTCTCTCGTTCAATGATTTCAGTATGCTGAGCGAGAGCATTTTCGATAGTGTTCAAGTCGTGACTTACGGAAGCACTATTGTTCTGAATTTCTATCATTCTGAGTTGATGATTTCGTTGGAGTTGAGAGCAGTAAGCAGCAGTGCGCTCTGCGGCAACGGACTTCATGTCTAAATGTCTTATATGGCAGTTCTCTGTTATCGGTGTATTTGGCAGTAGGTGAAGCGGAGTAAGTGGCTGATACTGATACTTGCCTGGAAACAAAAAGCAGTGTTTCAATTTCACCAACTTCTGTTTTACAAAGCAAAAGTCGACCTTTACTGTTTTGAGTGTGAATCAAAACACATTTTATATTTAGTTTTTGACTATGAAACAATGATGTTCGAATTCTTTTTTAAAAAACACACATTTTAGACTAGAGGAACTCTACTTGAAGAGAATTGTTTGATTTTCCTTCATTATATTGGTCAGAAAGAATCAAAATTTAAATTTATTAGCATTACACCTGTTTTGTGTAAAGTTTTTCACCCACGGGAAAGCGGCCACGAGGTGGACCAAGGATTAAGTGGCATGTTTACATCGACTTTTCTTGGTCCCGTCTGGGTGTGGAGCCAGCAGAAATATCTGAGATCGCTGAACGCCGTGAGACGGGGGTATTCTAAAGGCTTGCCAGCGCGAAAGAGCAGTCGGCCAAAGGAAGCTCCCAATGACTTTTGTTCCACTGGTGATGTCATCTTAGCGCGCCGCATGTAGCAGCCGCCGTACTGCCACAGTATTTCGAGTTTTCGTAGGGCTGCTGCCCTGCCACCGCGACCTTCCCCAGAGAAAAGGTGGGTATGAAAATGAATGAAGGTTTTCTGATACCTAATTTTTAAGAAAAATATGATTTTCTGTGATTGAAACGCGCAACAAAAAGCCAACTTATTGATCTGTTTGAAACCAGAATTTCAAGTTATGCTTTAGGTTAGCGTGAGCAGATGGACATTTTGTAAGGTTTTGGACTGTTTGTGATGGTTTCGCACAAGCTCTTAATCTCTGATCACAATGTATTACTTTCATTACTGTTACGTAGGAAATCACAACGTATTGTTTACAGGAAATAAAAACTTTTTGTTTAGAAGGAATCAAAACTTAGTTTTATTTCTGTTATTTACGCAAGTAGTTATCACAACGCGATGGACTGACATCCAGATATATGAAAAAGAATTAAAAAATAACGTGAGCTAGGAAAGCTTCCAAAGTCTTGCTATTTTTTGAAAACGATTCGATATTATCCTTTTTATAACAAGATTGGTCAGAGACCCAATACGAATTCTGATGTGTAATCTTTAATCGCGAATTCTGATGTGTAATCTTTAAATCAGTACTACTTACACAAGCACCAACCAACATGGCACGCCCAGTGCAGTCTGGCACACTTGTTAATCTCTCTTCCATTGAGAAAGATCGGAAAATGCTGGGATGCGGATATTTCTGCTAGTTGTTGTGCGGTAAATCGAAGTTCTTCTGGTTTTCTAACTAGATCCTGATAAAAAGCAACACAACGCATTCATGCAAAGCTAATACGTTCGCCATGTAAATGATCTTAAAATGAATCACATTTGCAAAACTTCCACTCCTAACAAAATCTGTTCATTTGCCACATTTAATTTGGAAACTTGAAGATTCAAGATCTAAGAGTTTAAAGCAGTGTTTCTCAACCTTTTCAAGACACGGACTATTTTCGGACCAGTATAAATCTTCGCGGACTCAAAATAAACTAAGGCTACGAGAATGATACAAAC
>JGI24021J15306_10009758_pt1 | contig 11875 bp, 8 predicted proteins | sample Ectturendosymbi1_FD_15306 | JGI IMG/M metagenome (IMG submission 15306)
GCCCTAGGCCAGGCAACATGAGCCAAAATGACCCTAAAACTACTTCACTTATGACGTCAGTCACAAAAAATCCGTACCCCCCAACCAAAAAATTTTTTTTCAAGTGCAATCTACTAGACTGGCTGATCCGTTTGAGCCCTTGAACAGCTCTCTAGAGCAATCGGTGGAGGAGCTAGGGCGTGTAAGGCAACCGAAAACTGCTGTTTTTTAGGCCGAAATCGAAGTACGAATATATCGTACGTCGGCTCTCAAAGTGTTAAAGTTATTGTGCTTTTGCCTCTTCACATGACTTTGCTGCACTTTTTTGTTTCCAATATCACTTTGCTGAAGTTCCATTCCACTATCTGATCAATTACCAACTTCACTTTCAAATCAATCATCAGTTTTGCAAGAACCAGTTTGCCTTAAAGAGATCTATCTATTTTAATATGTTGCTAATCAACATAGTGCATTTGTCCTTACAGCACTGAAACATTGCCAAGTTTTCATTTCATATTAAGTCATAGAAACCAACCCATGAAATCCAGCATAGAAAACAAAAGTTAAGAATAGAATGCATTAACCATCCAATTGCTAACTTATGTTTATAGCTCTTCATCAAAATGACACTGATGATGCAAGACACATTACGCCTTTTTTCAATGTGTCGGTATACACACTAAAAACCTGAATGTGCATTGAAAATATTACACTAATCAAAAACTTTTCACATCACTGCCAAATTTTACAATTAATCTACTTTGCAAATGTTCACCACAGTAGTAGCTCAATGATAGAACGTCCACCTTCTAGTCGAAAGGTTTAGTAGTGGATCCATAACCACTGAGCGAATCACTATAGCACTCCTTAAGCAAAAGCATTAACCTCAGCCACCTTAAGAAGAAGTAAATATCAGGCTTCAGCCTAATGCCAATTGCCATCACCCAAGACCATTATAGTAGTAAGTGTCCATAGTAAAAACTCTGGAAATGCCATGAGCAACTGTACTTAAAATGGCAGAAACAAGACATTGCAATAAAAGAATTGTGAATAGAGTTTTATTTAAATACTTGAGAAAACCAAACAAATTACAGAAAACTTTGTTTCAATGCTTACATCACATACACATGACAATAGTACAATATTTCATGCTTATAAAGATATCAGTGCCCCAAATATTTGTAAAAAAATCTTACAGTGCAATGCCTGTTTCCACAGTTTTTAGTATTGCCTGCTCATATGTACAAACAGTCTCCTTCATGCTATGCAGTGACTAAATGTTTTTGCATTTCTTGCTTACTACTATTAACGAAACTGATAGACCTTAAGCCTGAGACAAATATTGAAAATTAACACCACCTGCAGAGAAATGAGCTTTAACCAATAACTCAATATGTAACTATTAATGCATGTTGTACTTAGTTGGAAGACATATGTCTATACTTGAAGCATATAATCTATCACTGACTTCCTGTTGTTAAAATTCCAAAATTTCTAAGGTGTGGTTTTGCAAATCTTTTCACGTTATTTTTTAGTCAAACATACATACTTTTTCCACATTATTCCCAACTGTGTGAAAACGAGTATTTGATGTAAGACTTTTCACATTTGATGCAAACCCAAACCACGTAAAAAATTAAAATATTTTGCTCAACTGTTGTAAAATTTAAAAGCAACACCAACACTGACATTTCAGCCAACTAACAGTTACACTGTCATCAGGGCAAATGGCAATGGTTTGTTATTATCACTATGTCATGCAGTCATGCACGTTCAGTGCTTTCTGTTGCTTTCTTTTTCTTGTTGCCATTCGCCCTGATGACAGCCTAACTGTTTATTGACTGATATGCCAAAATAAATTTTATAACAGTTTAGCAAAATATTTTATTTATATCGTGTTGGTCAGTTCTGCAATACACAATTGGCTAATACCCTTGTAGTTTCTCTCTAAATCAGACCTTTTCCTGAGTTTGATGATTGCAAGACATGAAGATGGAATTGCAAGACAGTTGCAGGTTCACATTGAAATACTGCTGCACCAATTACTTATAAATATTGCCAACTGTTGAAGTCCCAGCATTGCCAAAATTTTGGCAAGTTTTGTTCGGCCATATCATGCCAGGCAATTGAGCAAAAGAACTGTTTAAACCTTCTAAAGATGCAGAAAGTCTTGCAGTTTTGATAAAAAAAAGCTGGGAAGATTTAGATTTGAACTTTTTTGTGGGTGACGTCATAATTGGGGCAGTTTAGGGTTTTCTTGGATGATGTCATCAAGGCCATTGGCCCCAAATGCAAGGGGCAATTTTTGTTTCTTTTTTTAATCTAGGCAAAAATCTGCATCTTTGTAGTCCTTGATTAGTTTCTAGCATTTGTGGTTAGCGAGTTATGGCCTAAAAACAACAAAACTGATTAATTAGTCCCCTAGGGAATAAATCGTCAATTTTTTGGCCATAACGTGCCAATCACCAGAAAGGAATGACCATTTCAGGTCAGAACTCACAAACTGGAAAAGTTACACCAAAACCTTAGACCTTGTTGCAAAAGGTACTACAGAGCAAATCTTATATCAGTTTTCATGCATATGTGATGTAACTAGTGTTTCCAATCCGGGGCAAAATTTTAAAACCCGGGTTCCGGGTAGCTGAGAAAAGAAACCTGGGAAAACCCGTTTCTTCAGGTTTTGAAATGAATGCGATTTTGAGCGATAAAACTAAATCATTGTAAAATTACTACTGTTGGTCCCTGGGCAATTTATTAGCGAATTATTAACTAAGTTAAACACAGTTTTTCAATGATGTTTATAATACTGACGCATGACAATCAAAGCACACTTTCATCATTCAATGTATTTGAGTTTTGTGACAATAGTCCCGTGGCTGAAAAAGCTCTCCCTGGTTCCACTTCTTTCGTTTGAGTGAGTTCGTCTTTTGTCCACTGCTTGGCCACGCTAGATTTCAGGGCAGGTGTTGAGCAGCCATTCGGTTGTCTCAATGTCCAGAACCGTCAGGCCATGCAGTCCATGGGGAAGTCGATGGATTGGACATTGGAGGATGACATGGTCGATAGTTTGTTCTTCTGTGCCACACTCACAGGCCGCAGAGGAGGCCATACCCCATTTGTACAAGCAGGAGCAGAAACGTCCAATACCGGTGCGGAGGCGGTTAAGCCAGACCCAGGCTCTTCTTGGGAGGGTTATTCTGGGGGGGTTTACCGGAGTCTTGTGGGGTTGTCCGCCCACTCCGTATTCTTTTGATAATCTGCCCACTGCGCCGCACGTATATTGTTGTTGTCAGAGAACTCATGAGTTGCTCTGTAACAGGTACAAATGGGTGTCTCGATTTGAGGCGCCGTGCAACAGCACTCGTTGGACGGGTGAGTGCTGAGTGAAGCAGATGTCCAGGCATGGCGTCCTAGAGATAGTGCGGCTCCACTGCGACGAAGCTCAGCAGGTTGGATGCCTGTGAGGATTGGAAAGTTGTCCGCTGGTATAGGATGCAGGCATCTGGTTCTACTGATTTGGGCTTGATTGTAATTAAGGCATGGAACAGTTTTTTCAAAGTTGTTTGACCTCTTCTTTGTAGTCTCAAAAAGACTCCTTTTTCACAATTTGTGATCGGATCTCTTGTGCCGGAATAGTTTTTTTGTCTTTACCCTCAAGGATTACATGGATTCCATGATTCTGTGCTTTGATTTCAAATGGTTGATTAAATTTTTGGTGCGTGAACCACCTGCGTTTGTCTCACAGAGCACAACTTGCACTTTGGCGTTGGTTGAGCCTTGTTTTATAAGAAATGGCTATAAGCTTCTGATTTTCTTTGATTAATAACATCTTTAAACTGAATCTGCATGATTAAAAATCTACTTACAGTTGCTTCTATAGGAAAGCCAAATATTTTGTAGAAAGGTATTGCAAACTGAAAAGGAACGAAGCGATTTTGCAAAGAATCACAGCTTGTATATGAACTAACGCATAACTGCTTATAAATGAACTAACTAGGAACTACGAACGACAGTATACCTTTGAAGAACTACCTCATGTGGTAGTTATTTAATTAGGTTAGCGAAAAGACTAAAGGTCGTGTAGACACTATGGTGTGCAAAATGACATCACAGAGCAAAACCCGCACCTCGTGGCTCATGATAATAGTTGAAAGTTCAAATGTGCTAATTTGGCTGTTACATGCGCCAATCTGCAACTTCAGTATTATCAGAATTACTTATATTTGAATGCAACAACAAATTTAGGTTTTTTGAAATACCCAAGTTTAGTAGTTAAAAAAAACCAGGTTTCGGGCAGTAGAAAATAGCTAAAAAACAGGTTTCGGGTTCAGGAAAACCTGGGTTGGAAACACTAGATGTAACTATGACATACTATATGAGGAAACCTGATTTTTTATTCTTGGAATAACTGTAGGGATTTTTTTCAAATGCCTGTGCAGTGAAGAATATGCATGTTAAAAAATATCTTTAACAAATGTCCCTAAAGAAGCTTGACCGATGCATTAGCACGCCAATATATATCCGCCAGTATGGTGATGTTGCTGATGTGTCATATGGGCAAAATTCCACCGATATATATATAGTGTGTGTAGGCACCGAGTCCCACAGTTCTAGCTGGGTGTGCGACACTCCCACTAATTTTTCACTTTTTGGTTGGGCAGTCCTTTGTTAATTTTGACATCATGGATTTCACACTCATGTAGAAATTTAAAACTCAGTGCCTATCATACACAGTTTTTATCATAAAAAACACTACGCTGTTGTGCTGCACGGAGTGTTCGGAAATCCAAGTTGCTATTTCTTCTTTGATTGATTAACAGAAATTCTCTGTCCTGTTCCTTTTGACGTGCAGCACTCCAACTACCACAAGTAGTGCATAATATATAGACCACTACACAATTGTCCCAACAAACTGCTCTATGATGTAACACTAGCTTGTAGGTTTTGCGTGGTAAGCAAGTGACTGCCTGCAAAAAAATCAGGGTGCATTCTGTCATGGTTGACAATTATAGTAACCCAGGTTTGTGCAGAATTTGATGTTGTACAGTTCTTTATCACAATGAAGTGATGGTTTCATCATTGTTTGTAATGAGACACGCATTGTTGTTTAGGTACTCGTTAAGATCTGGAGATCTGATTTTTGGATGGATTCCATAACTGTTGTTTGTATAATATGCCAGCTGGAAACAATGTGACTCTTATCAAGTATACACCAAACAAAGTTTGTTTCCATATGGTTTAGGCCCAATGTTCCATGTGGCCCTTTGGAAGCCCTTTATCACAGGCTATAACAACAGGCTTTAGATTTGCTCTTGAGCTTTCGAGGTATCAACTAACTGGGTGCTGCTTTTATGACCTTGCTATGATTCACACTTACCCTACACTTTTAAAATACCCAGCATAGAGTTGCACTATACCATCTGATTCAAGAGAATTATTACCCAGTAGTCAAATTTCAGCTATTTAGGCAGGTGCAAAAATCTGCTAAATGATAAATCCAGAATGAAAAGTGTTACCATTTGATATGTGATCATGTTGACTTCTGTTATGTGTTTCAACAGCTGTTAACACCCAAAAACTCTCAATATTGATACTAATTTTGACTGGATCGCATGCAATGCGACTAATTTATTTATTACTAATTTTGACTAGATCGCATGCAATGTGACTAATAAGACAATTGGTGGCAGGCCGAGGCCTGATTGATGCCTCTTGTCTAATTGAGTTAGTGGGCACGATATAAACAAAAGCAATCGAATAAACAAAACAAACAAAGAAAATGGTAGCAAACAAACAAAAAAAGGAACCAGTCACGAGACGGGAGGGCAAGTTGTATAACAGGATGCACAAGAAAGTGGACGAGTCAACAATGTGAAATAAGGAATTCAAAGTGCCTACTGTTCTTCAGGAATTGAGACAATGCTGAGAAGATAACTACTGTTGGTTTAAATAATTTTGGGTAGCCAAACAAGAGAATGTGGATTAGAGTTTTATTTGTGATAGTAGAATATTGTGGCTGATTATAAATTTTTTCATTGAGCAAGGTATTTTTTAGTGTTAGAAGAACTAAATTTTGGTCGTGTAAGGTCAAATTGCACTGCACGAGCAGGTGTTCAAGTATTTCTCTTACCCACAACTACACTGTCGACCAAGGCAAAACAAACAGCGTAATGAGGTAGCAGATGGATTTGACCCATGCAAGTACCAAATATTGCATTTCTTGCCATGGTAAAAGAGGGTGATACGGTTTTTAAATGCTGCAAAACTAGAAAATAATTTGATGTATTGTGGTAGCAGTTCCCATTATGTACCAGTGAACACTTGGAGAAGGGAAGCTGAAAATTGTTGGCATGACGAAATGAGTAGGCTGAGATTTCTCCTAGGGTCAGCAGTGAAAACGAGTGGAGGACAAGAGAGGTAAGACCAGTTTTAACTTCATAAAAGAACAAGAGCATATGGAGTTCTCTCCTGTTAGATAACAGAATGAGGTTGAGATCTGAAAGGACAGCGGCATTACGTGATGTACGAAAACAACCTAGTATTATTTTGGCAGCCTTTGTATGTATGTTCTCAAGAAGCAAGCTGTCCAATGCTGAGCAGTATGGCAAAAATCATTGGTAGTAATTGCTGCATATACGCATTACATTCCCTTTTACATATACTGCAATGCATCTTTTCTTGCAATCGATAAGTTGGATCCAATAATTTTCTAGGGACATGTGAAATAGATTTATTATACAGCATTGCTCTTCAACCTCTTTTGTTATGGTGCACCCTTGAAGATCTTTTGACGAACTCATGCACCCTATTTACTGACACGTCCCCGCGCCCCTCAACTATTTGCGCCCATGTCTCTAAGTACCCTGGCCTAAATAAGCAAGTACCCCAATTCAGCAACTCAGCTACATAATTCAATTGATAATGACTCATTGTCTGTTGCTTATGAATCACAAATAATCAACTAAATACAACAATTAGCTTAACATGGTCTGATGCTTACACACCACACTCTAGAATGTGGAAAGTCTAAGTCAAATCCTGAAACTCATTGGTTGGTTAATGGTTCATTTCTAGTATCTGTTTAGTGTGGCAAGTTTGTGATGCACCTCATGAACCCTTTCGTAGTGGTTCACCCCACGCATATTTTGGTGCACCCTAGGGTGCACCAACCGCACCATGCACACTAGTTGAAGAGCTCTGTTATACAGCAAGCAAGTTCATGAAAACCTTCATTCAATGTTTAACTGCAGTTAAAATTACTTTGTCTTATGCCTATTGCATTCTGGTGAATGACTGCCCATGGTGGAACAAATATGCAATCTCACAGTAAAAACCTCCATGTCACCTATTACACCTTTTCATAACACCTTATGAAAAAGGTGTTAATTTCATATCACCTCATGAAATTCTGCATTACGTTTGCAGGAATTTTACCTTTTGCTAAATTTATTGTTTAAAAACATGGAGTTCTTTATTTCAACAGATATTTGATGCCTCAATTTTGATATGAAACACTTCGTACACTATTGGAATTGCAAATTACCAGGCAGCAGCCATGGTAATTGATCCTGTATTCATGTTGTTTAAAATACAAAACAAAAAAAAATGTATAATAATTTTTTGTTTCACCAAACTCATACACAATTACTTGCATTTTTCCACATTTTTTCGCCTTTATTTCTGATTGTAACTCTGATTGATAAAGGTGCTTAGATTAGGTGCCCTGAAAAAGATGTATATCCATCTGACAGTATACATTGTGGTTGTGGATATAAAATGATGTTACCAGAGTCACAAAAACTGACTATCTACGGTAAACAATTGTCGTGATTGTAAAACATGAGTGGCAAGTGTGCAAATCTTGACACTGTGGCAACAAGCAACAATAGAGATCACCTGACAAGATCACTCTATTATTCCTTGTTCGTGCCACATATATGGGTGTTATTCTTTGAGCACATCCCATTCATGGTGAATTGCACATTCAATGAAATGCCAACCGAGAGGTTGCAAAAAATCCCTTCCTTTTTACAATAAATTTTTACCAATTGCATGTTCTTTTTGTAAAGGTTGCACCTGACACAATCTGTTCACAGCACCATTTTGTTGCAGTGGTAAAGCCTGAACGGTAAGTATACAAAGCTTCACACAGTGGCAGCAAGCAACAATAGAGATCACCTGATGAAATTATTCTATTATTCCTTGTTCGCACCACATATATACAAGTGTTATTCTTTGCACACATCCCACGCAATGCTAACTGAGAGGTTGGAACACAATGACACTACAACCGCAGTAAAACTAATGTTACGAAAATGTTGTTGTTAAGTTTCACAATGGTTGAAACTTTGTTTGAAAAGAACTAAAAAATCGCACCAAGCGAAATTGCTGACCTCTTCGAAATATCAGACTAATTCTTATATATCAATTGCTTCTTAGAGTAAAGGATTAAACCGGCAATTATGCTTTTTCTAACCCTAAACCCTGCAGACTGTGTAAAGGAGACCTGAGACCCATCATTGTAGGTTGTACTTACCGATGCTTGGCTGCTAAAGTTTGTATGAGACCCTACATCGCAAGGCTGTGACAGTTACTCCAGTCATCCCACGTCAGGATAGGCATCCCCAGGAATGTGAAGCCACGCATTCTTTCATGGCCCAGCCATACAGTGAAAAAGTTTTTCTAAAGCTTGATGTTAAAAATGCCATCAACAGAATCTGCTGAGGCACAGTGCTTTAAGCAGTTCAAGCTCATCTAGAAATATATCACTTCATGTAAGACTGCTATTCTTCAAATACACCCCTTTTCATAGAGAGTTCTGCCTTGATTCAGCTACCAGTGTACAATAAGGAACCTCCTTGAGTTAGCCCTTTTCACCCTCACCACCCACAGAGTTACATCCATGGTTAAATCTGACCAAAATGTTAGGCAGCTTGATGGTGAATGTGTTGGTGGAGATCAGGCCCATAGCCAAGGGAGCATCAGGAGCAATTCCCCCCAAATTTTGTTGTGCTCTGAATAATTTGTTTTAAACAAAAAAAAACAAAAATCTTGCCCCCTAAAATGGGATTTTCCCCCCAAACCTTGAAACCTGCCTACAGGCCTGGTAGAGATCCGTGGAACGTGCTCAGCAATACTGTCATCATGAGCTATGTACTAGTTTCAAATGGCCTGCAGATAATTAATTCTAGATGTGAGCTACCCATTATCAACCACACAATCAACAAAGAGTGACTCCAAACAAGTAAACTCTTTCATGATCAATTCCCATCCCTCTCAATCCTAGACTCCAAACATTGGTAATTATCAGGATTTCTTCTGCATCAGGAATCTGCCCCATTGCACTTGACATCATCAGAGAAAACCTTGAGTGAACAGAGCCGCATCCAGCACTTTTTATCTTAAACTGTCTCTCAATCTCTAAACTCATAAATTCACTGCACAGTGCCCCACAATCGTGAAAATATATAATCTTATGTCAAAACATCAAAAGTATCATATAGATTCTAAACTATCAAAGCCAAAACTACTACAGTTAACAGCGGGAGCCAAACTGACGACCCTTTGCATAGTAAGAAACTTGAATAGACACTACCCACTTGACAGTTGAATAGGTACATAGTGCTGGTTACATCACGAACTCAGATTCATATGTGGCATAAACCCAAATACATTTTTTAAAGCCGCATACAGTTTTTTAGTCTTTTGAAAGTGAAAACCACTACTGCACTAGATACGGTTGTTGAGACACTACCTTTTTTTTATCCACCTTCTTTATCTGCTTACATCAATTGTCTGATCCTTTTTACAAATCTTCATTTTTCTTCCATTATATAATGCTTCTACAGGCTAGGTGTAGGATGATCACCAAATGGAATAGTTCTTGGTGCCTTATTTCAGTGTTAGGCTAATCCCTTTTGCGTATCAACCACACTTTTAACAATTAAATGAAAATCCTGCACCATGAAGCGTTGTGTAGAAGCATTTATATATGCCTGTGTTTTTTCAAACATCGATACGGACCTGGTTTCTGGAAAAACATATAAATTTGAAAAATACTATGAGCCTATAGAAAATATATAATTTGTGTGAATGTTCCAACAGTACCAGATCAGACGTTTGCTAGTGCTACCGGTTAACAAACTAAAGTTGTTCATTTGAAACTTAAATATGGCCATCTTCAAACATTACACGAGCTGATAAAAAATGACTTTTTCAAAATACACCAAAACCTTAGAATGATGTACATTACACAAAAAATCGCAAAGCTAATGCGCACAGCCTGACGCCAACAGCACTACAGGGAATGGGAAGAACAACATACAGTACACTCTCCTCCGCAGTCACCTGTTTCCATAGCGTTGCAAAATATCCTTGGCGCCATGGCAGGAAACGTGCCAGCGCGAACAATTTCATACAAGCATTCTTTACTTTTCCTATGTAGATCTCGGACACGAAGCAGAATCGCAAAGACTATGGGTAAAACACACAAGTACAATAAAATATTCAGTTCACATAAGATACAAAAAACGTGCTAGTTCACCCATCTAGGCAATCGAAAAAAAGAACAAATACGAAAACGACGCACAAGCGGTGACTAGAAAGGGCAACTTTTTTGTCGTCTTCCAGAAAGGTCAAGTAACATTATCAATACTTCAGCACAATATTCCTTAACTAACCTGAAAGTTAATAAGGCCATAGCCCTATACCATGCTGATGGAAAATGTGACCATCGCACAGTCAGAGATGTTTTTCTTGAAAGCAGAAAGCAAATCCGAAAACCAGCGATGTGGCGGGGTCTAAAGATGGCATGGGCGGCTAATGGTCCGGTTTTTGGGCGGGCCGCTGAGGTTGAACGAGCGGGCCGCTAACAATATTTTTAGCGGTTGGATTTCACCGAGCCGCTACAAGCCGCCCACCAATTTCGAAAAAAAACTTTAAAATTTGTTTAAGGTAGAAGAACCACTTAGTGGCAATAGAAGTGAGTGAAACCACTTGGAATCTACTTGGCATGCTGCATTTTCAGGCAAATTTGCTTTTCCCATATGTCAGGACTCTGCCAGGGCGACTGGCAGGCACACTTTAAGAAATTTTCGTGTATGGTGACAACTTCTTGCATAAGCGTGGCAGTCAGCAATATTGGTGCTGAGTGGCTTGTTAGAAGGAACGTAATATGATACGTTTTGATGGCGTGCTATAGGTGTTTTTTTATATATGTATCAAATCACAATCGTTTTACAAGTAAGGTTGAGGGCTTTACGTTGAGTTTCAGGTTTAGAGTTTTAGGTTTAGGTATTTCGGTTTGGGGATTTAGGGTCATGGTTTTAGGTTGAGCGTTTTAGGTTTAGGTTTATAGGTTGAGAGCAGAAACGTCGCCAGAAAGTCTTCACTACGGGAGTTTTACGTTTGTGCAGGGGCTTGACATTCTAAAACTGACAAAAACTCCACTGATTTGTACAGTGATGTTTCATATTACAGATTGGAGGGGCTAAGCCCAACATCGTTACCTTGTGGCAACGGGTCTGGTTGAGGGTTTTATTTTTAGGTTTAGGGTTTTAGCAAGCTTTTAGGTTTAGGGTTTTAGGTTCAGGGTCTTACGTTTAGGGTTTTGGGCTTACACACTAATCCAGATATGTAACTTTGTTTATTGTGTTTGCAGCATTACATGACCACTTCAACCAATCATGTTCCACAACAGGCAAAATAGCCTCAGTAGATATTTTTCCTCAGAAGACAAAATAGGCCCGGTAGATATTTTGCCTCAGAATGCAAAATAGAAAAGTCTGCCAATTGTTTAGCAGTGTTGCAACCTCTCCGGTGGTGTTGCGTTGATTGTGTGATTCACCACGAACGGGATGTGCGTGAAGAACAACACCATAGATATATGTGGCGCGAA
>JGI24021J15306_10009759_pt1 | contig 11875 bp, 7 predicted proteins | sample Ectturendosymbi1_FD_15306 | JGI IMG/M metagenome (IMG submission 15306)
AGCTTCACACCGTGGCAGCAAGCAACAATAGAGATCATGCTCGCAATCTCTCTTACTATTGCTTGCTCGCGCTACACATATGATGGTGTTATTTTTCCCGCACATCCCGTTCGTGGTGAATCACACAATCAATGCAACACCACCAGAGAGGTTGCAACACTGTCAAGTTTGTGTCATTTATATTTTCTTTATTTGTGGCAATGTCTATTTTGCCTCATGTGGCAAAAGTTCTGCTTGATCCATTTTGCCTTTAGTCAAACACGATTAGTTGAAGTGGTCATGTGGCAAGTGGGCTACAATATGCAAAGAGACAAGGGTTTAGGTTTATGATTATCCTACAGTTTACACAATGCAAACAAGAAGCTGGTAACAGCTTTCCAACACTGAAACCATAACAATACTTGTCCATCAGACTAAGCTGTTGCAGACGTCACAACCAACTGAGCAAGTCATGCATTCCAAAGTTGTCTTGAACATAGAACATAACAAAATGTCAGTATTGGCCCCAAAAAAACCTTATTGGTCAAGCTTTATGTTTCTTAAATGTGTATTGTACGCTATACTCATGATGTTTTTTTACCTTGTGTACCCTTGCCTCCGAATGCTTTCTGCATTTTGCTTCTTGTTATAACTTAAGTAAAATGTGTTGGTTTTGATTCCTTGGTTTTTATCATTGGCTTGAGCATTGTTGCAAGGGTGCATTTTTGTGTAACAGAAATAAAGATCCTATAGAACAGGTGTGGCCAACACGATCGATCGGTCAATCGCCGAGTCTCAGTTGGTCGATTACACCTGATTTTTCATTGAATTGACAAGATACCTAAAAACACTTTTCAATCAATATTTCATAAAGTACGTAAAAATGAAAAACGTTGCATTTTATGACATTTTGTACTTGTAACTTTATTACCGACTGGTCAATTGTGAGTTATCAAAAAATTTTCTAGTCGAAGACAAGTTGGCTACCCCTGCTATAGGGCATCAGTGTTTCTATTTTTGTTTCAACACCAGGTCGACCCCTCTGTTTCCATCAGTATGCCAAAGAAAACACAAAGTAAATATAGCTGCAATTCAATACGAACATAAAACATGCAATAAGTCATAAGTATGCATATTATATTTTATAACTCATTTCACCAGAGGCTGCAATATGGCTGCAAACATATGGACCTTTGAATTGATGAAAATTAATTGATAACAACATGAACTCATTAGGTATGACTTACGTGCAATAATTTTTTATAAGATAATCTGCCACATAGAGTTAAAAAAATTAATCACGCATCCATGCCATCACTTTTGAGAATTCTTTGAAAGGTGTAACTAAGGCAAGTGAAGCAGTAGTACATAGTGTATTAGTTTTCATGATGAGTGACCAGGATTAGGTCAAGTCGATGGCAACCTTGTTTCATGTAATATTTCATACAAATTGGCTGTAGCACCTCTGCTTCATGACATATAATTTGGCCAAAATCATTTGAAGACCCCACTGGGTTGGAATTTCCTACTCACCATGCACTCTCCTTTCATAAACAAACTTTGAAGTAATTGAGTTGGCTGCTCTGCTACAAGAACAAATTTAAAATTATGCCAAGCAGTGTCCAGAGGAGAAATCTGCCAAAATCATCTTTAAATCTACTGGACTGACATGAAATTCAATTGGTCAAAAAAGCCTAATTTCATAATTTGGTCTTTTTTCAAAAATAAAAAAATCCAAAAGCCAAACTGGCAACAGTGAAAGCCACCATGTTTTCAAATTCTGGATCACTTTGCAAGTAAGGCTGCTGAATGCCATAATTTCAAAATGTGATTAGCAAATAAAAAGCCACAGTTAAGCCACAATGAGAGGTACCATGTAAACACAGCAATGNAAAACTTAGCCAAGTCCCCCTGATGCATAGAAGAAAGGTTGGTTCCCCANAGTACAAGAAAGNCACACTGCTACTTGGTCAGAAGCCTTCCCATTTATGCCAGCAATATATTTTNAACAGCGCCCTTTATGCAGGCTTTGTAGCAGCAAATGTGGTAACTGCAAAACGTAGGGAATATGATGACTTCTCACACACCTACATATTCAACCAGTTACAATTGAGACCACCAGTATTTATTGAAAGTCCATTGCTTCTTTTCTGAATAATCGTGAAGACAACTTTTTGACATGAATTGTGACCCCAGAGGATGACAGCAGAGCCTAATCTGACACAGTCGTGTCTCCTCCATAGATCATACCCAGCTTGCTTACCAGTATTACTGCCTTCCACTCACCCCCTATTCACTTTGCCTAATGTAAAGTGGATATTGCTTTCCGAATGCTTGCTTCTACTAAGTTTTGCTCAACCACCTCAAAGTGTTATTTCGCTTAAGACCTACCTCTTGCAAATTGCGCATTGTTTTTTATTTGTTCTACTGTACACTTGCTATCTTGACTTTAGCCCATTGGCCTGTGATGAATCTGTCGTGCTCTGATTTATTCAGTTTGGCTTTCAAGTACTTGGCAAAAGAAAATAAAGTTTGCAGGGCAAAATATAAAACGATATCAGGTATTACCATATCTACATGAGCCAAACTGGATTTTGTGGTAAATGCACAACTAATTGTCATGTGTAAACCAACTTTATTTAAACATTAGTTGAGTTACATAATACCTTGTTGAATTATTTTTGAAGTACCGTATTATAATTTTCAATCAAAACTGTGTCATTTATTTATGGATAATGCCAATAAAGCTTAAGACTGAATTATTCTCATCATTTTTCCAACTTCATTTTTGGTCGATTGATGAGCATAAAACTCTTAATTTAGGTGCATAGTGTTTGCCAACAAATATGTAACCCATGTGTGGTGAAGAGACAATAGACATTTCCACATTTTGTGCCTCAAGCACTGAAAGGGCATATCTTTTTATTATTGGCTTGGTGATATTTCAACATTTGAAACAAATCTAGAATTAAAAAGTGATTTTTTCATGTAATTATTTTACCATTTTAGTTCTGGGACTACTGTTTTGATTCCAAACTTTGTTTTCAAAAATCACTTTTATTTTAATATTTAATTTGAGGCAAGGTAAAGATTTTTAAGTTTGCCTTTACAGGTCTACTTAAAGATTTTTTGTTGCATGTGATTGTACCTAGATGGTTTTTACAACTTAAATGAATTTCTGAGAACCTGCTGATTTATTGCATTGTCTTCATTTGTGTGGTAATTTGAAGATGTAATGCTTTTTTGCAAACATGGATATATGTCATCCTTAATATGTATGAATATAACTGCTGAAAAAGCATTTTCACCTGCAGAAGTGTTGTATAAGGTTTTGTTTTGAGGTTGCTATTAGAAGTAAAGTAAAAAGATGAATGAATCCCTATGGTTTATGGCTTTAAGTAACAAGTTTAATTCACCTTTTGTGACAATTTCAAAGACTAAATAAACAGTTCTTTTTTAAATATATGCCTTTGACTCACATTCCCTAAAATTATAAAACTATGACTTACTTGCTTGTGGAGGCATAATAAAACCATTATGTCAAGACTTCAAAGCGTTTGAATAAATATGAGATAACAGCTGTTTGCTTGCGTTATACATGCTGGCTAGATCAAGTTGCTGCTCTTCCTATTCACAGGCAAAATAAGAATGGCTGGTTTCATCACTAGGCTTGTCACAGGCCTGCTAATATATGCTATAGGTTTATTTTTATGTCCTTTTGTTGTGCTTGGTTTGTTTATTGCCATTCTTACAAAAGGACCAAAAGGATTTTGGAGTTGCTTTGAAACCAAAGATCATTCCGAATTTCCAGCAGGTATGTATATCATTAACACCTATCACAATCTTTTACATCATGTGTCCACTTTGCATTGATGACCGAAATTTGAAAAGCACGAATACCGTATCTCGTTTTTCAGTGACGGTGAAAAAAACAATTTAATGTTTCTATTCAGTTGCCAAAAACCCCAAGTTTCGTCACGACTTCGTGCGAACTCGATCCGGACTGAAGTTTCAGTATGTTCACTCTGGTTCAAGAAGTAATCCTTTGATGTTGTGTCTTCACGGCTTTCCCGAATGCTGGTGCGTATGCTTACTTGACGCAAGCAGCTTTTGCGTTGTTGCTTTCTGGTCTGCGTAAAGACAGAATGGTGACCATAGCCCGTTTACTCGATTCCGCAACCTTGTGTCGCGTATTTTGTGTAAAAGGTAACAAACAATACCATTTACATATGAAAAGAAGACTTCGCTTCTGTTTTTATCACGCAAGCTGTCGTCTCGCCAGTATCCTTGCTTACGTTAATCGTCCCACTTCGTTAATCGTCCATCCCGTAGCTTAAGCCTTTCTTGGTAGTACTGCCAACTGCTAATGCTCTCTGTGTAAAAGCTCTTCGTATTACGAGATAGACATTAACACATCAATTAGATACAAAAGACCCTTTCCGGTCAATCTGAAAGAAATAATTAAAGACAACTCAAATGCACAACCTATTTATAACAGAAGCACAAGCAACACAAAAAAGCCACGCCATCGCATTTAAAAAATTTGGAGAAATCAGTATACGCTGCAAGCGAGAAATAAAGTGGGCCAACTCAAGTACGTAGAAAGTCAAAAAAAGTTCACTTCAAAATTTCCGATGGGCGGTAAATCAAAGTTGTGGAAAATCTAAGAGTTTTCTATTAGTTGTGCATCACTACCACTTACGCAGTTGCTTGTTCACGGAAAAAGTGGGTGGTTGTCTCCGAAAACATATGAGTTTTTTATGTACGAGGGCGGTGCGTGCGTGTGCGGATACAGTTCCAGCAAGCTTGATGAAGAAACCGCTGGCAAATCTAGCGTTTGTCTGCTGTTTCATAAAAGAACTGGTTGGTTGTAACGCAGCTATTGATATGCATTTTTGAAATATTTGCCAAAACAAATTATCTACTTCAGTAATTCGTACTGATAAACTTCGCAGCCAAGTCAGAACCAAAACTAGTAAAACATCCTCTATACAACTCAGTGGTTAAGAATTTTTCTTTTAATATTTTCACTACCAGGCAGATAATGGTGAAGCATCAGTTTGACAGCCGCACTTTCTTCATTAATGTGCGATACTTGAACCATGGGTGGCGGAACCTTTTTCAAAGTGGACGGGCACAAGCAGGCCTCTCGCAAATGCAACTCCAAAAATCCCTAAATCTGCCGTGGTGCAGCATAAAATCGGAGTGCCAATGATAAATGTTAAAAATGGAACCAAATATGTTTTGCAGAATAAACTGAAATAGTTCATTTCATACATTCTCATACTTTTCCAAAAATCCTTAAATCCCTAAAAAATTCAAAAATTCCAATTTAGGGACAAAATCCCTAAAAGTGAGAGTACTGGACACAAGTGCACGTCAAAACAACAATGGAAACCTTTTGTGGTTTGAATTGGCAACTGTGACGTCACAAGCATTTAAAAGTGGTTTAAAACTGGGGAGGCCAGGCCCGCCCAGAAAAAAAGTGGGGGCCTAGGCCCATGCGGCCCCCCTGTTCCGCCATCTATGACTTGAACGTGTCTCAACCGCATCCACCACATCGAATCGCTTGAACTTGCATGTATTGCTGTTGTGCACTGTCGTTGTTCCATTTCTTTCCATCAGTTATCTGTTGCAATGCTTTGTCGCAGTCGGAATGATCGTCAAACATCAAGCTCACTTTGTGAGCACGCATCGGTGCCGCAATCTGTTCATCAGAAAAACTTAGTTGAAGGTGACATGTCTATAAATCCTAAGAAAATATTTTTAACTTCCCAGTCAAGAAAGCAAGGAAAATAAGACGAAACGTATACAGCAATCAGCGTTTTATGCAATACATGCCTTCTGCAGTCTGCTTGCAAGCATTTACACAGCGTGGGGCATGATTGTTTCGGTGCGGCATGTGGTTCTTAATTTTGTATTTCTGTTGTTCCGACCTATCAGCAACGACAAAGCTGTCACAAACATATATGGTTGATCGAAATAGCAGACCAAAGGTTCAGGTGGTTACTGTCTTTGCTAAGAAGGATGCTAGTTGCCATTTAGCGAAAAGCGGTCAAACTTGTCACTGTGTATATTTTCAGTTGCATTATAATTTTAAAGCGTTGTCGATTAGATGCGGTTGTAAAAAGATCGCTTTACCCAAGCAGCTAGACCAGGGGTTCCCAAACTTTTTTCCATCTCGTACCACTTGGGCTTTGTCAGTCAACGCGTACCACTTTTTCCAGAACAACTAATTTTATCGAATCTTAATTTATTCAGAAGAATAATATACATTAAAATAACAATAAAAGGCCACAACTACATTTAATGAGATTTTTGTTTTTGATGAATGCGTGGCGTAAATTTGCTAACAGCGCATCGGAAGTCATGATCTTATGATAAAATAGGAATAGCAGGCTATAGGAAAATTTGTTTATTTGGAAGCAAAGCCCAATATGTAACTAGAAAGCTGTGAATACATTTTTTGTGAAAAAATTGAAGTTACTCGCGTACCACCTGGAAGACCTTCGCGTACCACTAGTGCTACGCGTACCACAGGTTAGGAACCGCTGAGCTAGACCTATTGGTTTTCACTGCACGAGGTGATACAACTGATGAGATGAAGCATCAAGTAAACTTCGGTGCTACAAGCGTCGCTAACAATGGATACTCGTTGATAGACAAGTCAGACGCGTTATTTCAATCCAAGCATCAAACATAGTGTTTCCAATTCGGGACAAATTTTTAAAACCCGGGTTTCGGGTAGCTGAGAAAAAATAAACCCGGGTTTTTTCGGGTTTTGAAATGAATGCGATTTTGAGCGATAAAACTCAATATCATTTTGAAATTACTACTGTTGGTCCCTCCACGATTTATTAGCGAATTATTAACTAAGTTAGCCACAGTTTTTTCAATGATGTTTATAATACTGACGCATGACAATCAAAGCACACGTTCATCATTCAGTCTGTTTCTGAGTTTTGTGACAAATTGCCCGTGGCTGAAAAGGCCCTCTCTGGTTCCAGTAGTTTGGGTTTGATTGTAATTAAGGCATGGAACTGTTTTTTTAGGTTATTTGACCTCTTCTTTGTAGCCTCAAAAAGGCTCATTTCCTTTTGTCACAATTTGTGATCAGACCTCTTCCTGTTCGGGAATAGTTTTGTGGTCTTCACTCTCAAGGATTACATGGATGCTGTGCTTTGATTTCAAATGGTTGATTAAACTTTCCGTGCTTGAACCACCTGCGTTTGATTCACGGGGCACAAATTGCGCTTTGGTGCTGGTTGAGCGCTGTTTTATAAGAAATGGCTCTAAGCTTCTGATTTTCTTTGATTGCTAACGTCTTTAAACTGAATGCGTATGATTAAACATCTACTTAAAGCCGCTTCTCTAAAGGAAATCCAAATATTTTGTAGAAAATTATTGCAAACTGAAAAGGAACAAATCGATTTTGCAAAGAATCACAGCTTGTGTATGAACTGACATGTAACAACTTATAAATGAATTAACTAGTAGCTAGGAAACTACGGCATACCTTTGAAGAACTACCTCACGTGGTAGTTACTTAATTAGGTTAGCGAAAAAAATAAAGTTCGTGTAGACACTTAGTACGTGCCAAATCACCTCACGATTCGTCTAAATAGGTTAATTGAACGAAAGTATAAGCGGACCAACCACGAACGTACGATGGTTACCGAGCAAACCTGCACCTCGTGCCTCAAGATAATAGTTGAAAGTTCAAACGTTCTGATTTGGCCGTGACACGCGCCAATCTGCAACTTTAGTGTTATCAGAATTCCTAATATTTGAATGCAACAGCAATTCCGTTTTTTTTAGTAGTTGAAAAAACACGGGTTTCGGGTAGTAGAAAATAGCCAAAAATCCCGGGTTTCGGCTTCGGGAAAACCCGGGTTGGAAACACTAATCAAACAATGACTGGCCGAAGCTAGGGCGGTCGGTGCGGTATGGTGGAGACAGTGAACTCCGTTAGTACAATGGCGGCTCGCATGTACGCACTGCGGAACTGCAACATCTCCATTTTCACACAGTATTTCTTGTTTGATCAGTTTGTTTTAATATTAGTTTTGCATGCACAAGGCATGTTGACAATGTGTCTTCCCTGGCACAAGGCCAAATATTAGGCATTTAATTGTTTTTTATGGGAAGCACTGTAAATTATGAAATCTTGAAGCTGTGAGCGCTCACAGCGCCGGTATCGTTTTAGAAAAGTATAGGAAAGGTTGTGGCCTGTCAATCAAACACAGCGAGCTAGGAACTGTAAGCCTGAAGCTGTGGTTTACGCAGCGCTGGGCTGGCAAGTGCGGAAGCAATGTGGTTCCTGTCGTCGAGCAGTGGCAGGCTGCAATATCGTTGTTCATCCTGGGGCTGGTGAGAATAGCGTGCTTAAATTGTAAACTCTTTGAAGCTTTACAAAGCACCGTGATATGACACATTTTGTTAGACGTGGACTGGGTCTTACTTGTAGTGATTACATTTAGTGCGGATTTTTATTCGAGACAGCGGAAAGTTTAAGTGAAAAAATATGAGTGAAACCACGTGACGTCGCGCCTTATTGCGCATGATTTTTTGAGTGTCAGTGATCTGCAAAAGCTAATGTTATCTTAGATGTCACTTAATGAAAAGTTTAAAGTGGGACTGCACAACCTTTTCGCTGTTTCCGGCCGCATTACGTGTTATTTTTAGGAATTACGACCGCCAGTGGATGAGTGGGTTGAAATTATTTTTACTTTGTTTGCATTAGTTATATGTTCTGCTTCCACACACTGAGCCTAGCCTGCTTCTACATGTCTGTTTGGCGTCTTTCTACAAAGTACCCGCGTGCAGTAGATAAAAAGTTTTTATTAATGCACGACGGCGATAACTGACATTTCAAATTACGTGTCTACAATCACATCCATTTTTATCGACGGTGGCAGGTTGTGCACCCCTGCTTTAAAGATACCAGTGCCTCACCAGTCATTCATCCCATGGCATTTCACTGCAGCAAACCAATATACAGAAGTCACACAACTGGTTCGTAGAAAGAGCTGTCATACGTCATAACAGTCCACGCCGCCGAGGTAAACGCGATGCTGTTTGGGCTTTGTAAAATCATTGTTAGGAGAAGTTGCAGAACCACCACGAATCACTAGGAGCCGCCATTGTGACGTTACACATCATTTTCAGTGAGCTGCACAGCGGTCAATTGAAGAATGGCTCGCCGTGTGGTTGACGAGCATTCCTCACACCGCTTTATGCACTTGCATGGAGACGGTGACATGTGCTTTTTCACAAGTTACTGGACGAAGCAAGTGCTTGCCTGAAATAAATATTTCGTTTATGGTGCCGTGCATGCACAGGTGCTCAGCGTTTGATCGAAGAACGTTTAACGTCATTTGTGCAAGTTTTTGCTGATATTGGAGGAAAACATTTTGAAAATAAATCCGGGACCGATTTTTTACACATTGAAATTGAAAGTGGGTTAGGCTTGCGAATTTTCCAACTCTCGTCATGGGCGTCGGAAAGATTTATCCAGGGGGGCACTAGGGGATTTTTCCGAAATTTTTCTAAGGGGGGGCCAAAAGTGGTGAAGTTTCGTTTTTGTCACTCGAAACTAAGAAAACAACTTTTTCTCGCAGAAATTTTCAAAATCCCTGCCTCCCCTTCCGACGGCTATGGCTCTCGTGATCAGCCGTTGCAAACAATTTATTCTGAAACCGTGCGATTTGATTACAAATTAACCTGCCCGTGACTCACGTTTCCGTTCTTTTTTAGTCACATGTGATTGATTTAGTGTTGCAAGTTTAATTTGCGACTTTAATGCGCATTTTTCATCGTAAACGTTCTTTTGCAGGTACAGCTACCATCACATTCTCGATCACTTCAGTGACAAATACCACGTTGTCGCGGTTCACCTGCGGGGTTATGGAGATTCGGACAAACCCAAATGTATGTCTATCATAATATGAAAATTTGAAACAATGATAGCTTATTAGTTTTCGTGTCTGGCAGTGGCCTTGTCCCACATAGTGCTGTTTTCTTTATCGTTGTAACTACGTAAATCTAAACTAATTTTGTGTGTCACTGTCATACATAAGATATGCGCTTGTTACAGTAATACTTCAATGTTCGCGATGTTAAGAATTTGTCAGTTCGAAAGAAGGATGTGATATTTTTACGTAGTTGCTAAGCTTCAAAGAAACTCAATTTTGACTTGAAGGATATTTTCTTCGTATTTATTAAAACAGAACTTCACTGATGCAAAAACAGAATTCTTTTGAGTGCAGTATTATCTAGTTGACAACGTCATGTTGTAACGGATTTGATGAATCCAGACGTGGTTTTAGGTGTTGTATGCGTTTTATCGTGTACAATTGCCATATACCATAGTCTGCAGTGAAAATAGTGGGAAGCGCCGGCTGTTGCGTGCTACAGGCTGCACTAGCTGAATTTATTTCACATTATGTCACTATTTCTGCACTTCATGTCAAAGGTGCAAATGAAATCATCGGATTCATAAAATTTTAAGATTTTTGTATTTTGTACCCAAATTCATTGCTTGTAGCTTCGTTTTTTATGAGTTGTAAAAAATGTTCTGATTTTCTGCAAGATCAATTTCAGGAGATGGTTAAGTTAATTGCATGAGCTTTCAAGCCTGTGCTGCAGGCTACCTTGTATCATTTCCTACGCCAGCGCTTTTCAAACTTTTTTATGTTACGGCACACTAACACACTTCTGAATTCGGCTGCGGCACACATACTTTATGAAATCGAAAACCTACTTTTCGCAAACCTTGCAACGAGAGCTACTTATTTAAAACACTCTTACAAGTTCACATACCAAATAACATCAACTAGCCTAAGTTAAGATGAAAAGTTAAAACCCGAAGCAATGCAACGCGGACCGAAAAGATTTGCAGCATAAGGTTTTGTCAAGACATAAAACTTTCGCGGCACACTTCAGCCACTTCAGCGGCACACAGTTTGGGAAACACTGCATTAGACCCAAACCTAATAACAGCAGGTCTGAAACTTTTTGGGAAACACTGTCCTACGCCACTCTTTCAGGTGTCCGATCATTGTAGTGGATGTTGTGGCTCCATTCAAAGGCCTTTACGTTTTTAGTGAGGTTTTGCTGTCTCAGTTTCTTGTACTGCATCAGAAGCGTGCTGTGTTTGTGAGTGAGGTTAAGTAGACCAAATTGCGAGTGATTGGATTCCGTTCGTATCAATGCGTAATACTCTGCTCACTGGTATCGCTTGAAAGGTTTTAAATCATGAAACCTTTACTAGACGACAGCCTTTAAAACGTTCTAATCAAGATATGTGTGGTGGAGCCAGGGCTGTGGAGTTGAGGAGTCGGAAGGATTTTCAACCTGAGTAGTCGGAGTCGCAGAAAAGTTTAACGACTCCGACTCCGGGCTGACCTTTAGCTCGCCGATTGTGACTGTTTGTGCCACAAACGTGCGAATGCGTCGCACTTAGCGGCAATTTAAGCAGCTTAGCGTTTCAACAAAAAATGATCATGGCTATTCAGAAAGGCTGCAGCGCACTAACTTGCATAACTACACTCAGGGGCGACTCCAGGTCAACAGGGTCACTCGGTCTAACCACGCAACTTATACTGACTGAATGCAACCATTCGGGGCTTGCATCACTGAACTTCCTATTTGCTCTTATTTTGGCTGGCACTATCGCTGCCCTGTGACGTTAGTACGCAACAATGAATAGTGAGAAATTCTCATGAGAACTCGTCCATTGTTAAGTAACGTACGTCACAGAGCAATGACAACGCCAGTTAATCCTCTGGGTACTAGGCTCATTCATGTCAGCCCGAGTTACTTGACAATTTATCGTTCGTTTGAAATTATTCTCTAATGGGGATCATCCATTGGATTGGAATTCAAATCCAATGTT
>JGI24021J15306_10009760_pt1 | contig 11874 bp, 6 predicted proteins | sample Ectturendosymbi1_FD_15306 | JGI IMG/M metagenome (IMG submission 15306)
ATAGCGGCAAGTTGTTTGCTAACGTAAACATCTGTAGCTTTTTACACGCTGCATTATGGTTCAATCAGCAGGGGCGTAACGAAGGCGCAAGGGGGCACAATTACCCGTGCGCCGAATCACTCTGGGGGCGCTAAAAATCCCAACAATGTAACGCGTACCTTCTTCAATAGAGTACATTTGCTTCCGGAAGACCTCAGGTTCGAACATAGGGGCGCCAAACTTGCTTCTTGCGCCAGGCGCCATCTAACTTCGTTACGCCCCTAGCAGTAATTCAATACTCCTCTGCGTTGTCCATGTATATGCAGTGAGGAGTTGTACAATTGCATAGTTACGTAGGTCATAATTCTTTGACCTAATCGAGCACGTTTAATGCATTTTTGTCACATAGCGGCGAGTTGTTTGCTAACGTAAACATCTGTAGCTTTTTACACGCTGCGTTATGGTTCAATCAGCAGGGGCGTAACGAAGGCGCAAGGGGGCGCAATTACCCGGGCGCCGAATCACGCTGAGGGCGCCGAATGATTGCGGGGGCGCCAAAAAATTCCAACAATGTCATACGTACATTCTTCAGTACAGTACCTATGGTACCGGAAGACCTCAGGTTCGAAAATGGGGGCGCCAAACTTGCATCTTGCCCGGGGCGCCAGCTAACCTCGTTACGCCCCTGTCAATCTGAAGATTAGTTCCGTCAAGAAACCCATCCACTCGTATGTTGCAAAACTAAGATGCAGACAAACTGCGGACTCACGAACTGCACTGGCAATAGCCCTGAAACTGGGTTTTCGTTTTCATTTTGGAGGTTGGTAAAATCTTGAGTCAGTAATAAGTTTTCCATATTGCATTCCTATTTTTACTGCTGCCTTTCCTTTTCGTTTCAAGGCGGTCGTCGGGCATTAAAGAAATCAACTTGTAAAAAAAACAGACCATTTCCATACAGCACAGCAGCAAGTCGAGAAATGCGAACGTGACTGCGTTTGTGAAGGCTGGGCAATTCTCACGCGGCAAAGAAAAAACGAAACAGTGGAACTTGCAAAACAATAGTATCGTTCACGCTATTCCATAAGAGGTTGGGTAAAATCCGGCACGTAAACCCTGAAGTTTAACTAAGCAAAAAACATTGTTTCTGTTTCTACTTCCATGGGCACCAAAAAAGGCGCATTTATGGCAAGGGGGCGCCACAGAGGTTTGGGGGGGAAGTTGCCCCAAACTGCCCCCCCCCGGATCCGCCACTGTCTGACGTCATGTTAAAACATCAGAAGTGGAAACACTGGTATCAATGATCCCGAACTTCTGGGGAAGTCTCGAGGTAGCCGTAGCCGCAGCCGAACTGCCCCTTTGCTTCGTCATAAAGTGTAACGTGTGGTGGAAACGCACTTTTCTTCCAATGGTTACTATCGTTGTGTTACATCATAAACATATGAAGCTATTCAAGCCATTTACACCACATGTTATTGCGTGGTCCGTCACAGGGTTGCCAGATTGGCTTTTCTGACGCCAAATTTCACAAATTTCGCTTTTTTTAGAGGCACTTGGCGTCAAAAAAATTGTTTGGCTTTTTTCTTTTGAATTTTTGGTTATTTTGGAGGCAGTTGGAACATACTATCAGACTGGTGTTTTGGCATTTTAAATATCTTCCTGAAAAGTGTTATTAGGCTTTCTTAGACAGTGCTTGGTGTATTTTCTCAAAAGTCATCTGGCAACCTATAAAAAACATAAAGTTGTGGCATATCTGGCATCCCCTAATGCCAAGGTTCGAGTGGAAACACGGTAGCAAATGTGGAAGATGAGGATTTGGAATTGTAGAGTGTAGAGGCAATGCTATATTCTCTTTATTCTCCAAAAATAAAGAAAGAAAAAAACTAATTCTCTTTATTAAAAAAAAAAAATTTTCGAAAAAAATAATTCTCTTTATTCTCCAAAAATGTCCTACAATCAATAGAGAATTTAAACTTTTGCGTTTATTTAACAATTTGGCTTTTTTACACGGTTTGTTTTTTTTCCAGACATGGTTTGTTTTTTTTTCTCAAGAGATGTTGGGCAACCCTGGTCCGTCAGAAAAGGTTTTAATCAGTCGATTCGTAGAGCGAAAGAGCAGCAAACGAGATTGCAGTGTTTGGCTTGAGCTATGCCAAAATCTGTAATGCCATCAGGAGCTGAAAAGCGCAAAGCTTCTAAGAAGAAAAAGCGCAAGGATCTGGCAGTGTTAGCTAAAACGCCGCGACTCGCTTTTTCTAGCAAAATTTTCAACCAGCAACGTTAAAGCAGTGGCGTTAACCAGAGCACCTGAAAATGAAGGGGAAAATCAAAACATTAGCTTGAAAACAACTTACGCACTCAACCTGGCTGGCCATTGTGACATGTTCTTTTTCTGGTGGTTTTGTTTGTAATCTCTGGTTTCTGCTTATTGTTCGAGCGAATGTTGTTTCTTGCCGAGTCACTCTCTAGCCTGTGAAACATTTTTTCTTAGTAAAAATACACTCTAGTATTCATAGCATAAATTCTCATCTCGCAACTCACTGCAGCCTACGTGCATTTGAGTAAGCACATTCTCGACTATCGGAAAAAACAAACGGAAACCTTGCGAAACAGTGAAAACGTAACTTTTACAAACGATGACGTCATGAAATACGTCATAGGGGCCCTCCAGTAAAAATTTCCCCGGACCCCCCTACCCTTTAATCCGGCTCTGTTCACATCATAAGGCCACGCCTGCGGACGATAGAACTAAAGTACTTATTCGATTAAACCGATGTATAACTTCTACCCTCGAAGTCACTCACTTACTGACTGACTGCCACACGGCCAGAGGACGAACGAAGGATTGCAATTAAATCAATCGGTTTTGGGGTTAACCCCCCTTGAGCTTGATGTTTTATAAAAACTTCATTACCTGCACAAAGGAGATTAATTAATTCGCATATTTTTTCCTTGTTAATTTGTCGACTTTATGCAAATACCACGGAATGAATTTGCATGCAAAATTCAAGGAACATTGTAAATGGGCCAAAAAGTAATAATTAGGTTTTGATGGGAATCTGAGTCATCGTCTGCTTCCAAAAACCATCTCACCGCTTTTGCAGACCTTTCGTCCACTACGCATGTTTAAGATTGTGTTCCGCGATAGTTTGTCTTTATTTTGTCTGCTAAGGCTGATCAGCACAAGCGCTGACCGCATTGGCTACATTACCAATTTCTGCAGCATGGCAGAACTGTTGCACGAGCTCAAAAACGGCAGTTTTTAACAGAGAAGTATTAAGGCATTTGATCATGTCTCAGCAGGGAAAGGTTTGCTGGACTTCTATACATAACAAAAAATCTAAAGTTGTCTTGTTTTCTTGCGGTACTTCATGCGCATTCTAAACTCTTGTGTAGTTTAGCAAGATTCGATCTAGCAAACCAGGGTGTGCTCCAGTCAGTCCAGCTGCACACTTTCTATGCCCCACTGCTAGTATTCGATGAGACATCAGTGCAGCCTGATTTTGCCGTTGTAAATTGCTCTGACGCAGTGATGAGTGTGTCTTGCTTATCTATTTTAATGCACAGCCTGATATTTTTGCAGTTATGAACTGCTGTGTCGTAGCGTTGAGTTTATTTTCCTCAGATATCCTAACCTGGAGTGCTGATAGTCTATATTCAGTGCAATGACACATAAAATAGGTGGGTGCGTGTGGAATAATATGCATATCATATCAACAAACTTCGCCAAAACGTTGGTTTGGAAACATGAATATGACGTCAATTTGTGACGTCACAAACAGCGCACACTAAATGCAAATAACCACCACATTCCACTGAATGAAACCATTCATGAAAATTTTCTGCTTACGCCACTGATCTGACGCATTGCCAAACTTTTAGCTATTTTTTAAATAACACAAAAACAAAATTTCATCATGCTCGCTTTTGTTCTCTCTTTGGAGCAGTGGTTCTTCAACTTTCTTACAAATCTTACCCTTTTATCAAACGAGATTACCAGATTTACCCTCCAATACACTCAATGGTGGTCATTTATTCAAAATATGAAATTATAAAACTTACAGTTAGGAATGATTTATAAAAATTTATATTGGCTGCAATTTATGGTTCAGTAAATTTGCCCCCTTGGAAGAAGAAATTTGCCCCGAGTTAAGAACCACTACTTCGGAGTGTCACGAGTGGTCTGCGGGACGTCATCTTTCCTTGCTGCGGGCTCGGGGCCGCGCGATTACGTAGTAGTGAATGCTGCATACTGCAGGTGACACGTCGATGGCAGCACAGCTACTCCTTTTCATTCATCCATCCATTAACGCCGAGTACGAGGCTGGACAAGCTGCAAGTCCGCTTTTCAAGTCTTCAGTATGGCCGATTCGGGATCGAACTAACCCTCTTCAGTGGTTCGTGCTCAATCTACTGTGCCACTTTGCCGGTTTTTAAATAATAGATGTTCTCTTTTAAAGAAAATGTTCAAAAGTCTTCATGTGGCAAAGCTCTGTCCACGCAGCATGTCCGCATTTGCTACTGGGACTGTTGTTTTTCGTGCTACATTGAAATATTTGCCACTTTAGCTCAAGCACGATGAATAGGATTTAGTAAAACTTTCGAAGCTTCACGCGTGGAAAGGGTAGTTACTTCTTGCAAAAGTTCAGCAAGCTGCTTTAGCTTTCCTGCATAACCGGTAGTGCTTGCAGCCACAAAACAAAAAAAAAACAGTCGAAAGGAGTCTCCTTGAAGAAACACACCCGTTGAGAGGTAGTTAGAGCATATATTTGATTTACTTTGTAAGGTGGCTTCTACTACCTCAATCAAATATAAATCTCCTGTATTTGACAATACACGTACTTTGCTGCAGATGGGCTTCGCTTCTGAGTCGATCGTGGGTTTGAAGTTGATTGAATGCGGCATACACAAGGAAAGTCTTGCGCTTCTTGCGATTCCATTAACACCCTTGCAAATCGTTTTGCCTTTAGTGATTGCCAAGTATACAGCAGGTCCTCGGCCAATGGATGTTTTTCTGCGAGCTGTGAAATACAGGTAACTTACGCACTGAGTATCGTGTCATTTGCGATTTATGAAATAATAGCTCTTACATTTTGCTGTACTTTCTCTTGTCGGTGTGTTAGTTTCCTTGTATTAGCGATTATAGTGAAAATATTAAGACGTTTAATGCGTAAGCCAAATGCATCTTTCAAAATTTGTTACTAACCAGGCTAGTAAAATAATGATTTTGAAAGAGTCATCAAGAATCTTTTTTTATTTGAATTAAAGTTCGACTAATTTATAACACCGATACACATCACATAAGCATACGGGTAGCCTTTTGTCTGAAAGAAGGCAGAAGCCGCTTGCCATAAAATGCATTTGTTGCTTGTTCCCCAGTCTCTCACGCCGGCTGTGACTTAAGTTTTTCGTGCAAATCAGACCTCTAGCGTCTGAAATTTGACGGGTTTACACTATTATTTTCTGTAAATAAAGTGAACAGTTAAGAAAAGCGGTAGTAATTTTTTGAACTGCTATATCGCTAACAACGCCAGCGCCTTACCGTGTTTGAAGCAGAATATCGCTTAATCCAAATTTTCACGATCCGTATTTGTCGCTACTCTGCCTGCTGATTTATATTCTTTTAACCTGACGATTTACTAACACTGCCCTTAATCACCCGATTTTGACAAATTCTTCAACAGCAGGGGAGTGTCTGCCCTGCGCACATACCTGTCACGATCCAACTTTGTAAGAAAAACTTTTCTTTCGCTTTCTCCGCAGTAAGTCATAGTTCGTATGTAACTTGAGAAAAAGCATTAAAAAAGCTTTAAAACGTTTTGGGTGTTCTGGATATAATTTGAAAGAAATCGAGGGCGTTTTGAGGGAAGTTTATTTAACAAGTTTATTTAACAAGCCCCCATTATGACGTCATCCACAAGAAACCACAAACATAAAACTAAATCAAAAACAAAATCAAAACCGGAAGACTTGACGAACCCGTAGATGGTTTAAACAGCTCTCTAGCTCAACCTGCTGCTGAGTTATGTTGGCCAAAATTTGCCCTGAGAGGGCAAATCATACATATCGTGTAATTTTTTTATTTCTGTCGAAAATTGGGTTTTTGAGCATAATTTTGGCACCAAATATGCTAGAATTCTCATACGATGTACGAACGTACATTTACAGCACTTCCAAACGAAAAACAGCAGGAGCCGTATCACAATGGAAGATTTTCGGTAGGAACGTATATATACATCGCTCAGTAACCGCAAGTTTTCCCTCACGTATATATGCGTCGGCCGGTAGCGAAAGTTTGAAGTTTATCTGGAAGAGGTGGCGCGCAGCGACTGTAGATAACCACCAGTTGGTACGCAATCAGAAAAAGGTTGAGACCCACTACCGTAGAGTCTCTAGCTAATAACGTGCGACTTGGTCGTACTTCGGTCATGATAGCAAATAAAGGAATCTTGGTGCAATGTTATTTACGGATTGCCGTTTTGGATTCGCTTTTAATTACCTTACAACTTTTACAAGGCTTTTATTTATCAGATCTTCGTCTTTTATTTTGGTCTTTTTCAGGCTATTTTTCACAATTTGGTTTGCTGTCGTTGTGCACTGGACACCGTCGTTCAAGCTGGAAGATGGAACTTATCCTTATTCATACTTTGTCTTCATACTTGTTACATATTGCATGCATCAGGTATATACTCAAACCTTTCAGTTTCGTCTTTTATCTCTTAACGTTCTGAACATGTGCTATTATTAAAGTTTTCTTCAGTTTTGTAAGTTTGCCTTTTGAAGTTTTCCCAATTGGTTGATTTCGCCAAGTATGCTTAACATTAAAAGGAAGAAATCATGCTCTCTTCTATAAGAATCTTTACCTTACAACCACTTCTTTTTCATCCGGGTTCATCACCTTAAGATGATCCTGTTTCTCTCGACTAATTCAAACATCAAGTAGACCTTTAACTTGATTAGTTTTTTCGCTAACTTTGGCGACGCTTTAAACACATGAGTCCGTGCCAAGTAGTGCGTTATAGTTTCGACATTAGATACTAAACTGACTCGACTGAAATGTTGTACTTCCATTTTTGTGGGTTTCCCGACTTGAACACGCGGTTGTGATCTTACATGCTGTGGTGCGCTTGCAATACGACCAGACTTGTTCTTGTTGTTCAGGTGACCCTTTACAGCATGTTTGTTGCAATCATGGCTTTTAATGCGAAGATTAGCGATCCTAGAATAGGAGGATCGTACATGACTCTCCTCAACACCGTTGCCAATCTTGGAGGTAGAAAGATTGCATGTTTGAGTTATATTAATGTGTTGAACTCAGTGAAGTAATTGTTTCTGCATTGTTAAGTACGTTAGATCAACACGCACTGTTGCTTTCATTGTGATTATGGATAAAAACATTGTCGCTTAACCGCGCATGCTGCAATGATGGCAAACAAAATGTTTACTCGAAGGCATGTTTATGACGTTTCATGTCAGCGATATTGATCAACACGCTGCGAGTTATGATGCAAAATTTAAAGCGTTTTCGTTCGCTTTAGAAAACACCATCGTTACGCCTTCTAAATATAAAAAAATAGCTTGGTGGTTTGTTTCAGGCCGTACCCGTGTTAATAGTCGCTTCAAATCAAAAAAGTTGTGGTAGCCAAACCTCTAGTTGTTTTAGGTTTGTACGTTCAAGACTCGCTGTTTTTTTGTAGTTTTACTGTTTGTGTAGTTTTACTGCCAGTGGGTGTGGTAGCATTTTGAAAGCAAAGCTTTTGTTTTTGACAGCGACCTGCTGATTGTCATTTTGTTTCAAGGTAACTGGCCGAGTACACTGGCGCTTTGGTACGTCGATTCGCTCACAACAAGCAACTGTGTCGGCGGTTCGTCTGGCATACAATATTGTACGAAAGATACTAAAGAGGTGAAGCACGTTACGCTTAGTGTTGATCAACAGTGAGTTGATCAGTATTTCATATTATCTGCGTTCGAAACAGACTGTGGTAAGCTGCGTTTAATTTTCCCGTAATCACGATAACGACTGTGTTCAAAATACAGTTGTCCGCTTGACGTTGCGGTACACACGTTTAAAAGCCAACCAAGTCATATCGAACATGAAAACCAAGTTTTGTTTAATCAATCCTAGAATTCACGATGAAAACACAGGATATTTGGATGCAGTCAAGTGCATAGCTCAGTTGTTCTTGCCTGATTCTTATGGCTCGGGCCGCAGAAAATAAACATCTCAATTTGCATTTGTTCCCTACACATGTTCTAATTTGGGTTCTGGAATGATGTCAGTCGAACTTCATGCCGATGGCGCATGGTTTTGGTCAGACTGGCATCGTCTCCAAAGCAAATCTCTTCAGTAAAATAACGATATGCGTGCGATTCACAGCTGCGTGGTTTTGTCCGGTTGACCAGTGTTTTCAACAGTCCTTAGCTGAAGAGTTGCGTGAAGGAACTTGGCGTACAAGCCAGTATTCAAAAACATTTTAGGCTAAGAACATTGCCCACTAGATGTCATCCCCGCACCTTTGTTATTGAACTGTTAGCCCTTAAAAATTTGAGTCACGTACCACCTTGTATTGGATTTATTGCTGATGCTGTTCAAGACCCACTTTCCACATGACACAGTTGGTGTTTGAAGATCTTTACCACTCGCTGAACACAAGGCGAGGTAATGATTGGTGTCTGCATTTATTATTTATTATTTTTATTTGATTTCATCAAATTTTCTAAAACAAGGCATGATGGTATAAGATCGTTATGNAACCATCGGTGTTGTTCTGGAGCCTTCTGGTAGAATATAACTTCGTAATAGTTGGTAATTGAGAGATCCGGTGTTTTTGGAAAACGCTACTACTTTTCATTATTGACCACTCGGTGTTCGTGTTTATTGAGCGGAGTTGGAGTTGACCGCTCAAACACAAACTCCCGTGACTTGCGGAGCTTTGATAAACGATAAACNTTTGCNAAGAAGTTAGAACAGGATGGATGTTTTAATTACGGTACCAAAATAAAGAAGTACATTGATTCGTGGCATTTAAAAATACACTCTTCAAGTAGAAGAATGGTAGAAGAAAAACGCTTGAATTAACTCTTTCGTTGAGCACTGAAGCGCATAAAGGTGTTTGGACTTTTCCTCGGCGTTTACATTTAAATATTTTGTCCGCTTTCCCCTGAAAAAGTCATGACGATTCTTCCTGGTATCGGTAACGTAGCAAGGTTTCCAAAGATCATGAAAAATAAATTTTTTTGGGATGTTTTGCCATGAGTGCAAGTTCTCTCTCTCTGTCTTGTGATAGGCACTGGGCCCCATTTTAAGTTAAAAACCGCAATCGCTAGCTCGGTAAAAAGCTCACAAGAAATCATCCGAAAAGGCGCAGCAATTGCGATAACAGCAGAGTGACACTTAACATACCTCCACAACTCACGAACAACAAAGTTGTATTGCTGAGCGATGGCACGTTTTGATTTGGTAATGGCATGAAAGTTTGGCAAGGGTCGCAAGGACGCCATCATGAAAAATTGAAATGCATGCACTAGTTGTCTCCGTGATCAAAGAACTCATCGCTGGTTCAACCTCCTATCAGCAACGATCAGACAATTTTAGCTCCATTGAGGTTATTATTAAACATCTGGGAGGTGTTTTGTGCGCTTTGACGTCATTTCCTAAATAAAGGATTAAAAAAGGGCCGCTTGTACTCTGATCTTCGGCATCTGTACCCATCCCTGATCGGATTTTAAGACAAAAATGTTTGCTTATTTTGTCACGCTCAAATCGTAATGCAATTTCTCTTTCATTCTTACGTCACAAAGATAGCATCAACGAACCGAAGACGTCACAACCGCTCTCGTTCTCCGCGTGCACTGCGGTTTTCACCTGAAGTTTGGTAATCATGCCCAGTACTTCAAAAATGATGTCCTATTCTATGGGTTTATTCTTCACTGTGGCCAGTAGTGTGATAAATGTGCCCAAATTATCGTTCGTTTTGCCGGTTCAGTAAATTTTTTTCTGGCTTCTACCGGTGGTTTTAATAGATTTCAACCTGACACACTCCTACTTAGATAGCAATAGAAAAGCAATAAAGCGTATGAAAGGACGAAAACCTTAAAATCAATAACGAATAATGCTTCAAACAAGATACATGTATGTGCGAAACGCTTCTATTTGTGTAATACTTGCTAGGAAATACTGCTGTAGTAGCTGGCACGTGCTTTTTTCAGTTTTATTCTCTTTTAGAGGATTGCTGGCGTGTGTGTACGTGCGCCTCCTCAGTTCTGGATGGTGTGTAAATGCTTTCCGTATTTCGTGTGTGTTACTAACAACTTATATGACATAGACCTAGACTCTTAGATAAAGATGAATACAAGCAAAATGAGACACGCATGACTGAACAATACCGACGACTTACAAATATCGTCTCGTATTGTATTAAAAGAACAACGTGGTTATATTTTGTACAAATCATGTCGCGGGACTGATTTCTGCGATTGATTAATCATGTTCCGGGAAAAGTTTTGCTTTAAGAATATTATTGAACGTTTAAATGAACCATTTGTTTGTGTAAAGTGCGTCCGTTGGCCAAGTTCATGTTTAAAAAGCTTGCTTATGCAGGTATATGTAGTTCGCTTTGAATTGCACGATGTGCGAAATGAAGAGCTTTTCGTGCTTCGAAACACATTTTTGTTCCGCCAAACGACTGGGTTCATTTGAGTCCGAACGACCCGTATGTGTTGGGGTGAAATTGCAGTTTAAAGCGAACCACCAGAGCCGTATCAGCCGCACTCCATACACCCCATTGGGGGGGCACGCTGTCACAGGGGGCCCAAAATTCCAGTCCGTCACCACTTAGCACCCGAGAGAAAGCTTCGATCCCCGAATTGGAATATGAAGCACTAGAAACCAGTGAAGTCAGGGGGCACTTTGAAAGAAAAGTGCATTGCAGTTGTTTTGGGCCCCTTTGAAAGCAAGGGATTTTCACATTACAACTATTGGGGACCCTTTTGAAAGCAAAGCAGCCCAATTATACATTGCAGTTTCTATTGGGCCCCATTTGAAAGCAAGGTAGGCTACTTTGCACATTACAGTTGCAAAGAGGGCCCGAGGCAAGTGCCTCGCTTCCCTTCCCTTAAACACACCATTGTACCATTGTATAAGCCTGATAAAGATCTTATATGAGAATATGAAACCGATTGAACACCCTCTGCTTCATCCGATAAGCGTAGTTTCTCACCTGTTGTGCGCATGTAAACACTGTAATGTAAAGTTATCTTCAAATTATTGAATACATTGACGTTGTTGATGAGTTTACCACTTTAAAAAACACAGATATCACGCAATTTTTCATAATAACCTAGACACACAGGTCGACTAAAAAAATAGACCTGGCTGGAAAAAACCCTCAGTGGGAGCCCTGGTCACATGCGGCAAAACGCCTACTCCGTAACTTGAAGTGAACACTTGAAGATTTATTGCCGTGTTGTTGTTACGCAATAAAGACCAAGAGTACAACAAACGGCTAGCAAGTTTCGCAACCTGCCTCTGCAGCAAAGGAGCGAACTGCGCACTTACGCTAAGCCTGTCGGGGGCTTCGCGGTCACCACTTTGCCGTGATGGGCCTCGCGTTCATTTAACCGCCCGTGCCTACATGCCTAGTTGTATAGGTCCAGAAGTTAGATTTCCACTTGATCAACGCATTTTGTGTAGTGATTGTTGTAAAGTAAAGAAACGTAAGCTACTATGTCTATCCCTCTTCTCTTTGTACTGCATAGCAACAAGATACCTTTGGTGCTTACGACCAAAGTTACACATTTGGGCAGACAGCCAGATAGAGTTAATTGTGTAGTTAGATGTCTATTTTGTGGGGTGTCCCAAAACAGAGTAGTGCAGTCAGTGGCGTAACTAGAGGT
>JGI24021J15306_10009764_pt1 | contig 11871 bp, 6 predicted proteins | sample Ectturendosymbi1_FD_15306 | JGI IMG/M metagenome (IMG submission 15306)
GTTTCGGATAAAGTGAACTATCGCGGAACACAATCTTAAACATGCGTAGTGGACGAAAGGTCTGCAAAAAGTGGTGAGATGGTTTCTGGACGCAGACAATAACCCTGATTCCCACCAAAACCTAATAATTACATTTTGGCCCATTTACAATGTTCCTTAAAATTTGCATGCAAATTTATTTCGTGATATTTGGCATTAAGTCAACAAATTAACAAGCAAAAGTGTACGAAAACAATTAATCTCCTTTGCGAAGGTACTAAAGTTTTTGTAAAATGTCAAGATCAAAGGGGGGTTTTAACCCCAACCCCCTTGCGTACGACCTTGGAGCGCAGATAAAACGCCTTGTATAGCATGAGAATTTGAGCACGTTTGATGATGTTCGGTAGAGGAAATTCATCGTTCGTTCAAACGAGATAATTGTTTGCTAACAATCATCTTTATAAACAGTTTCTTCTGAATTCTCCAGTTCAGGGAGTATCTAGAACAAATAAAAAACTTACCAAACACCATGGCGCGGGCCCTCAGAGGCGCGGGGCCCAATGCTACATCGGCTTAAGGCCGTAGCTGTATACACCCAACTATTTTGCTTTTGGACAAAAATCATTTGAAACATGAAAACGTTTTCGTGAAAGTTTGCTGCACTATATTTGATTACTTCGTTTTGTGAATACAAATTTTCCGGAACTAATCTTTTCACAGAAAATTTTTTTTCTGGCAGTGACGCTGGGCTATTTAATGCTGCTGCACCACTTAACTCTTTTCTGGTACTAATGGGGTGAAAATTATTTTTTGTACTGTAACATTTTGTTGTGCTTCGTGGTCGATTGAAATAGATTCGCGGTCCACCGGTTGAGAAACGCTGGGATTTAGCAATGCAAATGCTCAACATCTACTGGTGTTCACCGACGCAGCGAAAACAAATAATCTAGCTGTAAATTTAAACTATAGCTACAGTAATGCATGAAAGTCAACATAAGATTCTCACGCAATTACTTTAGATGTTCGAAAAATAGATCACACTAGCCTAACGCCTTGATTGTTACGAATCTATTTTCGTAAATAACTCTGCGATCACCTTTTCATAGACATATCATCCTAATTAATACAGACTATAGAATGTAGTATACCGGGAAAATATTTTTTCAAACTGTTGTGTTTTTCCGACTTCAAACAACAAATGTTGCCGCACGACTTTAATGGTGCGGACATACGTTTTACACTCGTGCTTTTTGTACCAGTCCAGCTTGCCTTACCCAGCCCAGGTTCACTTTCTTTACGCTCGTTTTGTAGTGCTTTTACAACAAAGTTTAATTTAATAACAACTTTCTGTTAATTTGTTTACTGTTGCATCCAGTCATATATCTGAAGCATAGTAAACACCTTGTGGATCATATATAATAAGGAGGAATTTTGTTTGAAAACAAGCTTTGAATAACACAAAGCAGAGCATATTATTGCACGACAACCAGGGGCGTCACGAGGTTAGATGGCGCCCGGGGCAAGATGCAAGTTTGGTGCCCCAATGTTCGAATATGAGGTCTTTCGGAAGCAAATGTATGTATTGAAGAAAGTACCTGTGACATGGTTGGGACTTTTCGGCGCCCCCCGCAGTGATTCAGCGCCCCCATAGTGATGCGACGCTCGGGGAATTGTGCCCCCTTGCCCCTCCTCGTTACTACCCTGCTGAAAACAGAATGCTGTTGTAAGAAACTTTTCAACAGCATTTTTTCCATGGAGATTGGTAAAGATGAAAGATTAATTGTCAGTGACAGATCATAATGCTTCGGCATTAATGCAAACTAGAGTCCTGCGCGGGTTGGTTAACCCCCGCGGTTGCGGGTACCTGAATTTTGGCGGGGAGCACCCACGGAGTATGCGTGCAGGTGCGGGACGGGCGCGGGTTAAACTTGGTACGGGTCGGGGCGGGTGCGGGGTAAGAAATTATTTGTGTCGATAACTGAGTCTTGATCCGATATGCATGTGAAAGTGACGCGAGCAAGAAATTCGTTGCTACAGAGCTTGTGGTGCAAGGGTGTAGCGACATTCTCCAGTGGTGACGAGACCCAGATTGGAGTTTCCAGCTCTCATTGATCTTGCAAGAAATACGTTCTGCGCGATGGTGACTCGCGCTGCTAGTGAGCGAGTGTTTAGTATGGCTGGGCAATGCATGTCGTGAACAGCAGAAGAGCAAATGTAAAGAATTCGTCAGTGATCCACATAGGCCTATACTCTTATTGAACAGTGCTCCTGAAGGTATGTAACAAGCGCTGAAGATTGACCAAAAGGTTTCGCAGTTTTAGTGTACAGTGTTTTGCCAAAGAGCTCCTGATGCCTTTTAAATCAACCACTGACTAAATTGCCGCTGGCGATGAAACACATTACATGCGTTATTAGTGGTTTTCAGACACACAGTGACAGGTTCGGGTTTGTGACAGAAACAGCGCGGGGGGACGTGGGTTGGGAGAGTGTGTGGAGCGGGTGCAGGTTAGAAGTTTGCGAGTATGCGGGGCGGGAGCGGGCAAGATTTCTCAAATTACTGCGGGTGCGGGGCGGGTTTAAATCTTACAGGTGGGGGCGGGAGCGGACAAAACATTTCAATCCGAGCAGCGCAAACCCACTTTCGTATACAGTACTCTGAACATCGCAAAATAGGCTGCATCTTGAAGGTTGCCTGCAGTGAGGAAACGTCTGCTTGTCTTTAGGTTTTCGTCTCATCTGAAATGAAATGCAATATTATCTTTAGGTTTTCGTCTCCTCATCTGAAATCAAATGCGATATTAAATGTAGGACTCAATGAACCTCCAAGTTTCATGGGTCCCTAGCAACCATTTCTATGAAGAATGCAGATGTCTGACTTTGTGTGGAATCAATTACTTTTTTTCAGAATTTTGATAGCCTTTGCTATAAAACATTTGCAAATAAGTTTTCTAGAGTTGAGATCATCAAAAGTATTTTAACACGCCGTTTTCAAAAGCAATGCAACTGTCTTCGAATTTCAGTTATGATCAGAGCATCTTTCGCTCCTCGAACAAGAAAGAAAAAAATCCCATTTACAGTACATAACTGTTAACGTTCATGAATGTCCACTAACGATCAAAATATTCAGTGTTTTAAAGTCCTTGCTTTCCAATGGTCTCACACTTCCATAAAGCACGACGCAAGATTGCGTGGTAGTTTGACACTCTTTGGAAAAAATGTCTGCGGCTCGTTTGGTCATGCATCACGTAACTCGGTACAGCTGCTTTCGGTTGTTTGTTTGTAGGCTTTAACCACTGACTACATTTCCACTGGATGAAACACATTGCATGCGTTTTTAGTGGTTTTCAGACAAGTCTGCAAAAGTCTGTTTCACAGCGTTTCTATAATTGTTCGAAAAAGTTTTTTACTGCTGTTGTCAGTTAGTTGTATTTGGTTGCTTTCACTTTGTTCATAAGCTTATAATTGTGGGATCTTGGCTGTATAATGGCGTAAGTACTTTCACCCTCTTTCTAAGAAAACGAAAGCACCACAAAGGGTACTGTGAAATTTTTCGATTTTGATCAACTTTTTATTGTCCAATGCATGTGTACTAATAGATTTTTGTTTGTATAAGTTGCCGCCAGCTTTTTCAGAGTTTTCACGATCGTTTCAACACCTCACTTGCTTCGAATCGCTCAAAGTTTTGTCAAAGTAATACAAAGTAGACAAATATTGAAAAAATCAATTTATTGCTGAAAAAATTAGTTTTTCAAAGGCCTCAAAAATTTTGTTACATGCTTTTGAATTTATTCTAGTTAAATTCGCAGTGCTTGTGGAACATTACAAAATCTGAAAAGATAATTAATCTTTTAATCTTTTTAAAGATATGCGTTGGTATATCTTCAATTGGTTTGATTCACGAGTGTTCTACATATGAGCAGTAAGGCTTTTTGAAATATAAACGCTGGACGTGTGACCAGAGGCAGCGTACATTTAACCGTTTGCTATTTTTTTATGATCCTGAGAGAAAACTGTTAGTCGTTCAACAAGTTTGCAGTGAAACAATTTGTCTAGCCACTAATGTCCAACGCTTCGTTTTTACAACTGTGTCAGTTGTTTATGGAGTTCACCAACTAAAGGCCTACCTCTAACCTCTAACCCACTATTGGCCTGCTTCTAATCACTGCGCTTATTTCGTAACCTGCACTTTATGCTCTACACATGAAAGATGTTTGGCTGACCTTCCCTTCTCGCAACGTACTTCGCTATCAACTGAAGCCTACATAGTGTATTGGTTTCACGTACAGAAAATATTGACTTCCGAAATCGTTAAGCTCGACAATCCGAGTCAATTGTAGCTAAAGAAAGAGTCCACCGGACAACATTTTGTTGCGAAGCAGGTGGATCGCACCATTCACACATTCGCATACGATGCGATGCCTTTCACAATTCCCATTCACAACATGCTTTGTTGTGACTCTGAAGAATAAGAGGATGTTTGCAAAACATTGAAACATTGGCTAATGGCGAGTTCTGGTGATGATTGTAGCTCCTTAATCAGATCTTGTTTCTAAAAGGAACTGATAAGCACCCTGATAGTGCGTGTAATATCTGTTGGCGTAAATCGTTTGCTGAAGGTTTACACTGACACAAGTTTTACGGAATGTAGAGGCAATAAGGTAATACACATTTACAAAATATATAACCGTATTGATTCTTATCATGCGTTGGTGCCCGACAAAAGCACTTTGTTTCCCTTTAAATTTCCATCGCAGCAAAATATATAAAATTAGGTGAATTTTTCAGGGTTTCTTGAAGCACGGCTGGTTTACGAAAACTTGGTTTTGCGAAAGCAGTTAGTTCGACTGTTGCGAAATTTTGGAACTCTCTGGAGAACTTCTCACTGCTTTGAGGTAACTACTAAAATATTTCTAAACTGCTTATGACTGGTTATAGTGACTTTTTGAAAAACAATCGAGCCGCATGAAGAAATGATTTATGTCTTTCGAAGGATGTAACAAATTTTTGTTCACTGAAAACACGATTAAACATACGTCGCCAATTTTACTCTTTTTCGCTTTTCACTATGAAAGGGGTGGTTCCCGTGGGGGCACAATTCCACGGGCGCCGAATCACTGGGGGGCGCCGAAAAATCCCATAATGTCGCAAATACTTTCTTGAAAACAGCACATTTGCTTTCGAAAGACCTCGGTTTCGAACATGGGGACGCCAAATGTGTTTCTTGCCCCGGGCGCTATCTAACCACGGTACGCTACTGTGCACATGGGAACGATACAGATGTTGGGAAAATTAACATTCAGCTAAGGGGAAAAAAGGATGACTTTTCTAATGTTATGTTTATCAATTCCAGCGAAAACTTTCTTGAGACATTCCTAAAGCAATTCTTATATCTTGTTCTAATTCGAGATTCACTCAAAATGTCACAAGCGCTATGTGAAAGCTTTGCGACATTAAATTCTTCAACGTCCTGGTTTATAAAGCCAGTGTAATGTTCACTCTTAACAGTCATAGAACAAAGTAGGTATATTTTATTACTTCATCTGAAAATATAGAAAAGTTGCTCCTTAGTCTTTTTACAGTGGAGTGGTAGTGGTTGCACTTGACTCAGAACATATGGCCTTCCTTTAATGAAACAGGAAGCAATTCACTAAGGTGTATAATTTGCCCAGCAAAATCAGTGGATGCACCAATTAAAGGAAAGTGTTTCGTTAGTTTGTTTGTATTCTTTTGAGGCAAAAACTACACAACTTTTTTTGCATTAAAAATCAATTTTGTGTTTCGAAAAGCATAGTCCCTGAAAATTGCAAGTATCCTGGAGATGAAAGCCATTCAGGGCCTGAGTTTGCACTGGGCTAAACGGGACAGTTGCCTAGTGCTTCGCTTAAATGGAGGCCAAAAAATTGTTGAAAATGTTTTGAAAACAACGGTGAAATGTAGCAATTACTACTAGGCCTACAATTTTTTAAAATTACAACAATGAAAATCGTTAAACAACCTTTATTGTTTTTGGTACTTTTGGTATTCGATCTATTTGAGTACTTTTTGTATTCGATCTATTTGAATAAGACTCTAAGAATGGAGATGCGTATACGTGAAACCTATTTATTACAAATTTGCCGATTGATTCCTTGCTTATCTCACATGTGGAGAGTATCTATTTGGTATTATAGAGTAGTGGCGGATCCATACCAGACGTTTGGGGGGAAGTCAAATAAGGGGACGCAAAAAAGTCTTCACTTGTTTAAATGCCCCAAATTCTCTGTGAATATCGTTGGGTATCACACAAAAGTGTTTTTTCGCTCGAGTCGAATGTAGAACTCAAGAGAATAGTCAAGCAATAAAAAGGTCAAAACTTTTTAACGAGGTTCTACGAGCGTATAAGTTAAATCAGGCCCACAATCAGGATGGGGGCAAAACGGGCAATTGCAGCCGCCTCGAAGTTTACAGGCAAAGGTGATGCTGTCATTTTGATCTATGGTTTCAGTGGAAACCCCCGGAGCAAACTATTGACTACATCTATTGCAAGTTGAGCTCCTTGTTTCTACATGTTACAGTTTATTCGCAATAACAGCTTTGAATAGAACGTAATTTATGTAGCCTGCGTGTAAACAATGCTTATTAGAGATATCGAGAGCCAATTGGCCAACCACCGTTTTGAGCAAATTGGCCAACCAACATTCTAGCTTTTAAAAGCGCAATCCAAGTTTTGAACAAATCAACTTCAAACGTGCGCAATCCCGCACCAGCTGCAAAAATAACCGTCTTATCATCAACAATTGGCTTGAGGTTTGCTGCAAAAGCTTTCGAGAAATCAACCGACTGGATTGTTTCATCTTTTTGCAATCATTCAAACTAGCACACATCTGTATTCAATTAACTTTGTCTCAACAATGTTGAAAAACAAGGGAATCAATCGAGCAAATTATTTTTATAGGGAATCGATTTCACATAAGACAACACAGCATTAGTCCTAAAATCTTACTGATATGAAATCTTTTTTCTTTATGAAAGCTTGACATCATGTTATTTGGTGCTTAACACATGAAGGCGACAAAAATTTAGCGTGATCGTGGTGCTAAAGGCAAGCAATCACTTGACGCTTGGTATGGCTGTATTAGTCATGAATGTGCATCAATGAAAATTTTCTTCAATACCAACTCTGCATGTTTAGCCCAAGCGAATTGCAAAAAAACAGCATCATGTAATTTTTGACTTTGCACACGGACACAAACCAAATTTCAATGAAACTGCAATAATAAAAAAATCAACTACTTGACGTTTGATAAGAAAATTTTTGTTAACGCTAACTTCCAACGGAAATGCCAATTTCTAGGCCAAAAATTATGTAACTAACTTAATGAGGACCGCAAATTGAATGGCTTACTTTCATTTTACAGTAGCAAACCAAAGCTACTGAGACCATTTGAATACTACATGCAATGATGTCTGGTGCTTACTCCCAAACTGTGATGCTATTGGCAAGATTAGTGATACTGGAACAACAGAAATATATAGCTAAAAATCAGTTTAGTGCAGACGAAAGCATGAGTAAGTAGAAATCAGAAAACTAGAAATCAGCTTTGCACCGAGGTGTTAGAATACACTTGGAAATCTACCAGCGCGTAGCACACGAGAAACAGACACTAAAGACAATCTCATCGAAAATGTCGAATTTAACACAAACAAAAAAAGGACTAGGTATCAGTGTAATGTACATACACAATAATAAAAAGCTTACAGGACCGCATAAAACATTCGACTGGGCCGCATGCAGCCCGCAGGTTGGACATAGCTGGTATAGGGTGTATTGTATGTTTAGGTTTCGGTTTACATTTATGGTTTAGTTTAGGGTTTAGGGTTCTTTGGGCTTAGGTTTAGGGTTACGGTTTTGGGTTTAGTCAGAGCTTGGCAGTAGCGAGGTACTAAAATAGCGAGCTAATTTTCCATGAGCGATAGTGGTGGGGCCACTCTCTTTTGAAAAAAATAATTCATGTGGTAGCGAGCTATCACCATTTTACCGCTACTGCTATTCGCTACTTTGGCGTGAGTGGTGGCCAAAGGAAATGTTCCTTCAGCACACGTTGATAGTAACTGCTTTTCTCACTGTTTTGCACTGATTTGGAATAATTTGTTTACGGTAAGTTAGCAGTATTAGGAAAGATTTAACTTAGGTCGCTTTTGACCTGATCGATAGGTTCCACGCTAGTTCGGTAAAAACTCAGCATCAGCGACAAACTTAAAGTAGTTAGGGCTTCAAAGCATTGGCTAATGCTACAGGTAAAGCCGCGTATGACTGAATTGAATGCTTGAAAAAATATGGCACTGAGTTTAACATTTCGTTGCATGCGTAACAACGGTTTTTGTTTTAGAAGTAGGCCTATATATCAATACAGGCGCGCAACCTGGGGGGGGGGCATTTGGGGCATTTGCCTCCCCCGAAATTTTCAAAACATTGCATAGAAATTATGACAATTGTAGAAACTTTCAAAGAATAAAGATTAAATTTTATATTCTAATCATTTCTAAGAAATCTTATTGGAAGTTTTCTTTGTCTTGCTCGTTAATTATCTCCTTACAAGATTTATCTTGAGACAGGTTATCTGATCGAAAATTTCGTAAATGATTGGTATTAAACCACAAATATGCTGGAACTGACAACTTGGGAGATAGTTTTAAATGTTCGTATTTTTTAAGTATTTTTTATCCATTTGTTCGTGTGCTATTTTGTCTTAGACAGGCCTCAGTTTGGCCTTATGAAACTTTATAACATTAGGGTACTGTTGAACCGTGCAAATTGCTGAAACTTTCAAATTGATAAGAGAAATCTTGACATAGCAGTTACTGCCTCGTCAAACCGCTTGTTCTTCCACAACCTTTTGATTATTATTTTTGTTAGGGGCAAAGCGGATCACCATTATTGACGTAGCTGATCACCATTATTGACGTTTCTTATAAAAGCGTTGTTTAGCTGCATTTTCGGTTCGAAACCTGATAGTTTCTAACTAAATTTAGGTTGAGAACTGTTTCACGTTTTGGTGTCTTTCTGGGTTGATCCCAGTACCACGGCTTGGGGAAAAGGTCTAGTAAAGTGTCATATGAGTGCTAGTCAAGTGTTGAATGTTCCTACCTACTAGACCACTTTGGCTCCAAATGACGCTTTACCAGACCCTAACTTTTGCAACCAGTGCAAGTCCTGAAAGCTCATAACCCTACACCTGCTTCTAAAAACTTTCACACAACTCATAGATGCCAGAAAAAGCCGTTTTGGTCCAAACACACCTGATCCGTTATGCGCCAAAGGCGCAAGACACCTGATCCGTTTTGCCCGAAATGGTAAGAGCCCCTCACAGTAGCGGACACAGGCTAATTTGGTGGGGGGGGATGCGATATCGAATTGCAATTAACCCAATGTTTCACATGACCATGTTGCGTAAATCAATCACTTTCGCATACGTACACCTACGAGGAAACATATTCAAGCTTGGCTTAGATCAGTGCTTCTTAAAGTGGGCGGAATGGCCCCCTTGAGGAATTTTGAGGGGCAAGGAGACGAAAGGGGGCGAAAACTCTCAACCACTAATCGATCATGGAGTTAACTTCAGTATCCTACTATTATGACTTGTTAGTTTCTTACAAATTTTAATTTAATATGATCGTTGGAGGTTGTTGCTAAAGCAATTAATCCCTTAAATTTTTATTCTGGATCGTCTATGTGCCCGGCTACAGTGTGGATTATTTTCACAAGAATTCTGAATGTAATATTAGCGTCGTAATACTATTGCAACCTCTCCGGTGGCGTTGCGTTGATTGTGTGATTCACCATGAACGGGATGTGCGTGAAGAATAACACCATTGTATATGTAGCGCGAGCAAGCAATACTAAGAGAGATTGCGAGGATGATTGATCTCCATTGTTGGTTGCTGCCACGGTGCGAAGCTTTGCGCACATGCCGCTCGGGATTTCCGATCGCAACAATACAATTGCTTAGTTCAGCTATTTAACGGTTTGGTTCAGCAATTTAATACTTTCTTTGAATAAAATTCTTTACGTTTACTACCTTGTGTTTGCTTTATCAAGCTTGGGGGCGAAAACGACGTGTCGAGAGTGAAAAGGGGGCGATGCAATAAAAAAGTTTAAGAAACACTGGTTTAGATGAAATTTGAGTGATAAAACTGGTCAAACTTCAACGCTGCATCGCTACGGAACCAACAAGCAATGTGACACATAACAACGATCTGACGTGATCACTGGCGTCGGTGCAGGTACATCGAGGAGTGGAGATAAACAGTTCACGTGACGACATAATACTTATTCTCATTGTAGGTTACGTTTGTTACAGCACAATCACCGGTGGCAGTAGCCAGCATTAGTGCAGTAGTGCTGTGTGACTTGTATGTTGCAGCAAGTGAGCGTAGTCACTTGGATGCGGTTTAGATCGGTGCTCTTCAAATGGGGAACCTTACAGTTTTTAATTAATTGTCGTTTGGAATAGTCTGCAACACCCATAGTAATTTGCGCATAACATTTGTTATTGCAGGTAATTTTGATGAAATAATAACAAAAAGTGGGTTGATTCTGTTTATTCTGCAACCGAAATCAAGAGAACGGAAAGAAACAAACAATTCGTAATGAGTGAAAGCACGAAAGCAACGAAAAAACGAAAGCGAGAAAGCACGATCATTCATGGGCGTCCGCAGATATTTTTCCAGGGGGGGCAACGTCGACATTTTGTTTATCATTTTCAAATTGCTGACGATCAGTGTTCCCTCTAAGATAATTTTACACTAATAAAATATTTGTTTTAGTGAGCATGATTATTTTAGGGCTGAGTAAGTGGAGTTTTCACTGAATTACAAAATTTGTGAAGTATATAATAAACATACACAATCTTATAAAAATACGTATGAAAGACAGATTGCATTCAAATAGCTTTATGTTTGCATTCTTTTCCATTGCTTTGGAATGCTGCAAGTGCGCGAGAATAAGATTTCGCTGTGCAACTGTTCTGGTGGTCCTGAGGAAATGCCTCATGTTACGGTAACAATCACAAAAAACGCTTCGTTGTGAGCAAAAGCCAGGTATATTAGCATTACGACAATTTACTCAGCAGGTTATCTGCAGATTTTCAACGCAGGACGTTTCTTTTCAAGTAAGCATTGCCGTGATATATATTGCCATGGTTTTCAAGGAAACCACAAATTGTGACTTTTTTTACTTAGCAATCAGGGCCGCACCTAGCTGATATTTTCAACTGAACTAACAACTGAACATGTTTTTTGAGAATTTCGGGGGGAATTTCCCGGTTGCTCTCCCCCTGATCGCGGGATCAGCTAGCACAGTGGTTCTTAACCTTTTCTCCATCACGCCCCCTCTGAAGTAATTTANCTTTGGCTCACGCCCCCCTTACTTTAAATAAGTTGTAAAACAAATGTATCTCTTGGTAAATTTGTTTAATTTTAAGGTTTTGTAACAAACACTAAGTCCAGTGTTTTGTTAAGACGTTTTAGGGATCCGATTTGGGTCCCTAGAATTGAAAATCGGGTCCCTAGAATCAGAGAAATCGGGACCCTGCAGGTCCATACCGGGTACCTAATATTTCCCTTAGCAAAAACTCTGCTAAGTGTGTAGAGTACAAACACACACAGTCTGCACAATGCAGATTGTTGAAACAGACACAACAGAACAATTCATAGCGAGTTTGGAAGTAGAACAACAGGGTTACAGACACTATTCCTAACATTATTGTTCACTAACCCGAAACACTTGGTACAACACTACATCCAGAGTAGGACAGTGAGTCCAACCCTGGTCAAGGCCAGGTAAAGTACGGAAGTATTGTGGCATGCACACACCCTCAAACGAAAAAACACTGCAACGTCCGAGCACTCAGT
>JGI24021J15306_10009767_pt1 | contig 11870 bp, 7 predicted proteins | sample Ectturendosymbi1_FD_15306 | JGI IMG/M metagenome (IMG submission 15306)
CAGTAGCTGTACATCAGTCTTCCAGTAACTGCACAATCTAGCAGTTGTTCGGTAGTTTTATACTTTAGTTTCCAGCTTGTCCTACAAGTTGTTGTGACTTTAAGTTCTTTTACATGTAGAGAACAATGTGATTGTTCTGCTACATTTTCTTTCATTAGCGCTTGAGTGGATTTTGCTTTGTGACATGGTGTTTGGTAGGATCTCGCCAAACATTTGTGACATGGTATTTGGCAGGATCTAGCAGTTTTTTTTATGACGCGATTTAGCAGGTTTGGGTGCCAACCACCTGGCAACACTGCTCACAACACCTTACTATAGTCAATTATGAATTATGACTAAACAATAGCGCTCAGTGATGTTACAACTGGCTAGTCGACACGCTTGCCCGCATGCCGATCGCACTTGGCAATTGCACTGAGGTTGTTTACACGGGACAGGAGTAGCTGACTAGCTGTTAGTCTAAAATAGCCACAATTAAAGTCATTGCCCAACGCCGAAATAATAATTGGTTAAAGCAGATCCCCTATGAGTTTTGTAACCGATATTAGTGATATCGGTGTGTGCCCAGGATTTTGAATAAACAAGAAAAATGGAAAAGTGCGTTCTCCCGGCCTGCAGTCTCCACACATCGGGTACGCGACACTGTCGCAAAACGTACTAGGCATTCATGATGATACCGCCTCGAATGGCTTGTCAAGTGAAGTTATTTGAATATTCTCTAACCACCGTAACAAGAGACTCAAGCAATTGAGCCTACCATCCAATTCCAAACTTAAATCTTCCGTTGTTTACCGTTGTTACGTCATGCGATTACGAGTCTATTCCAAGTTCCAACTCCTTTCGTCACGCGAACTTTGTTATTCACTGATTTCTGCCGCGCTGCTATTGTGTAAAGCGATGTGGTCCAACTATTTTTGACCTACGGGCCATATTACGAAACGTGACAACTCGCGCGCTACTTCTCATAAAATGATGTATGAAAAACAGATTGACAAGCTAGAAAAAAGAAAAGAGGTGAGTGAAGTCTGTGTTTCATTGAAATTATTACACAATAGCAATAAAAATGTATTACAAATTAATGCAATGCCTGTGGTTGAGGCTCCTCTGACACTATCGTACCTATATCAATACCAATTTGTTAGTGGTAGCAAGTCGGAGACTATTGGCAGTGCTTCGCCTGACATTCGATTTTTGTTTTGGATTTGACTTGCTTCATAGTAGAAAATGTAGCCCACTCTCACACATTTATGTGCTTCTAAACGCCGAGTGCATTTCTATTGCAAAATGTTTCAGTTTGGGAAACTTATGCTGATTATATCCTAGAAGCTCTCTACGGTCTAGCCCAGGGGCTCCAAACTTTTTTGTCAGAGATCCTCTACACAATAGTTCGATGACCGGACATCTTACGTAATAAGATTGTTTCGGGATATGTTACATTCTACGAAATCAATAAACTTTTTGTAAATACATTATTTTTTCATTATTGACAAAATGTCTTCGCGGGCCGGATGTAGCCCACGGGCCGTAGTTTGGCGCAGAGATAGCTAAATATCTCTGCGCAGAGATAGATAAATGCGCAGATATAGCTAAATGCGCACAGAGATAGCTATCTATGCACAGAGATAGCTAAATGCGCACAGAGATAGCTATCTATGCACAGAGATAGCTAAATGCGCGCAGAGATAGCTATCTATGTGCAGAGATAGCTAAATGCTCGCAGAGATAGCTAACTCTGCACAGAGATAGCTAAATGCGCGCAGGGATAGCTATGTCTGCGCAGAGATAGCTAAATGCGCGCAGAGATAGCTAACTCTGCACAGAGATAGCTATGCCGCAATCACTCTTCGCGTTCGATAGTCATTTTGTTCAATCGTTCACAACCTAGTATGGGCAGAGATTCCACGCCGCTATCACTCTGTTACTGCTTGTTCACGCCACGNATATATATTGTTATTCTTCGCGCACATCCTGTTCGTGGTGAATCACACATTCAACGCAACGCCACCGGAGAGGTTGCAACAGTACTAGGCTACTAATTTTTGTTCTGTCCTGTTCGTTCGGTCTACATCTTGATTAAAAGCAGGCCCGTAACCAGCTTGGGACATAAGAGGGGCGAAGAGTTTTCTAGGAGGGGCCCAAACTTTTAAACTATGTCCAATAGTTTTAAGCTATGTCCAACACATTTTTCCAAGGGGGCGAAAAAGCTTTTAGTGTGGGCTTCGCCCCCCTAGTTACGGGCCTGATTAAGACTAATAGGTTCTCCTTTATGAAAATATTGCGAAAAGAACATATCTGTGACCGTTTGCGAAAATGTTGTACCACGGTTGAATAAGCACGATGACGTCATCGAATGAAAGTTCATGAAAATTGCCCCCCCCCCGAAATGAAGAGCTGATTGCGCCCCTGCCAGGAATTAAGGTCACAATGCGTTTTTTTCATATTGGGACTTGTTCTAGTCACATCAGACTGTGGAATTTCTGCCGAGTGTGGTGTGAAAAGTCAGTCAACACCAGCGCATCGCATATTTGTGCATTTTGTGAGAATAAGTCCTCGTGCAAAAACGCAAATTGTGACGCTTGCGGACTTTTTTGTGGCACAAACAATCACAATCGGCGAGCAGAACAAAAGATCAGCCCGAAGTCGGATATTTTTTAAATAATTTTTACCGACTCCGACTATTCTAGACCCAACTCCTTCCGTCTACCCAGGCCTGGTAGTGGTAGGAGTATTAGTTCACGATATGTTGGAATAACGCGCTCACTTGCTACAAGAAGGGCACAAGTAACACCGAAATTGTTAATGTGTATTAACAAAGCACAGCCGGAGCGGAGCCGGCTACCTCTGCCAACTTCTAGAACGTTTAGTTGGTGAACCTCTCCAACGATGCGCAACGTTTGACCGAAATGGTCATGTACATTGGTATTCTGATCGGAACGTCTGTCAGTGTCATGAATTTGTTTGCAACGGTTTTCTGTTGCGGCTTCCTTGGATCGGCTGCCTTCAATCGTGGCGTTCTTATCTTCTTCACCAATACATGTAGATTTTTATATTTTGGTAAAATTTTAACAATAATGAATTGAAAAATTGAATTTGTCTAAAATGTTTTTAAGTTTAATTTGTTCCCAAAACAAATTTGTTTGAAACACTCGCTTAGTCAAGTATTGATGCCACACATTTTGCAGAGCACTTGCTTCAGAAAGCACAATCGTGAATGATGGATTTGTTTTTGCAATAGAGCTTTCTGAAAGCTGTTTCTATGTTACAATGGGCCTGTTTCTATGTTACAAAGTTTGATGACTCTCAGAAAAGAAATCAAAATGTGGAAAGTTTGAGTAGTATGAATGGTGAGAAAGAATAGCACATAAGGTTGCTTCAAGGATATTTACAACGTTGCGATCAGTCCTAAAAAGATTTTCGACCTGTTTTGTGTATGGACATCGTCCGCAGTGCCGGATCAACAATAGTAGCAAATGTAGCAGTTGCTACAGGCGCCGCGCTTTCGGGGACCCCGCGGTCCTTTGTGTTAAATTTGTTCTTTATAATATACAAGGGTCGATATTATCATTTAGGTGCTCGAGGCAAACTCTCAAAAAGGGGGTCTTATATTTCATACATGCTATACCCCAAATGTTATTTGGCTAAAACAAGTTAAATTTTTCATTTAGTCGTGAAAGTCCATTTCACATTGCAGCTCGTTTGAAGCTATTTGGTTTTGAATTGTTCTTTGTATGCACATTAAAGGTGTTTGAGAGCCCTTCTGGCTCGTAATTTTTGCTTTATTTTGACAAACATATGACTTGCTTCACATCCTATTAAATATGGCTCTAGTAGAGTGATTAAAAAGCTTTTTAACAAACAAAACTAAGTGTGAAACTCTCAAGAGGGGACCCTCACGGCATCTCTGAAAAAGATGGGCCCGGGTTGACCGCCCCGCTTACCTTCCCGAATATGCATCCCTGATTACATGTATAGAATTTTTTCAGTCCAAGAAGTCACTATTTTGCCAAATTTTCCATAAGCAACTGAGCGAAGGTTTACAATTGAATGCTGTTACATTAGACTACTGTGATTAGAAAATTAAAATACTTTGCAGTTATCTGCAGCATGAGACCTCTCGAGCAATGAGGCCAAATTGCAGCAATTTCCAGATGTTGCTTGACTAATTACATGACATTGACCTGTTCTATATACTGCGCTACTTTTTTAGGACTTTCAAAATGACTTGGCCAGTAGTGCCAAATCTGGTGTTTTGCCCTCAGAGCTGGGGTTTTGTGGGTTTTTATTCTGACGACCTGGGGTTTTCAGAGTTTAACTGCGTAGCTGTGATTTAAGATAAGGTATGGTTTGACATACTTTCATTTCTAGTCTCATCTTTCTTTATCTTGTTTTATCAAAATACTTTAGTCTTCAGCATAACTGATAAACGATAAACAAGCAACTGACTTTTCTGTTCAAACATGTTTTTTAGGTGTCAATATTGGAGTTGTTGAAAAAATCTGATTGGAAGCCATGGATTTCATATCTATTCACTAGTCATTGGGTAGTGTATTCGGAGTCTTCTTTTACAAATGTGGGAAATGATTTGCGCATTTCGAGAGTTAAATAAATGCGCAAATCGTTTCAAACCTGTTTTCTGGGGGTATCTATACAGAATTGTTGAAAAAATCTGATTGGTAGCCCTGGATTTGACATCTATTCACTAGCCGTTGGACAGTGTATTCGGAGTCCTTTTTTACAAATGTGGGATATGATTTGCGCATTTATTTAACTCTCGCGGTGACCAATTGCAGTGGAGAACGGCCATTTTCTAAACTTAGGTGGTAGAATGAACAAAGGAGCACCATTAGACAAAACAAGCTGATCATCCTGATTCTAAACACTCTTTACTCTTTAGTAGAGAGTATAGAGCATACACTTCTATGTAAAATAGACACTACCAGTATGATACACAAATTTGCTATGGAAAAATCTAGAAAATGCCATCTTAAGCAGTAGATTACTGCTTTTGACAATCGACTACGACGTTTATACTGAAATTACACTGTCTAGGTTAGTGGGTATTAACCGGGGGTCAAGCCTCCCCAAGGGGGCTTCAATAAATTTCTAAGCGTGGGCGAGCCCTTACGCGCTCTACAACATGGTAAGTTTGATTAATAAGTTTACCAAGAAATGAGTTTGTTTTTACAACTTATTTAATGTCAAGCAAAAGACAATTACTTAAGGGGAGTGTTTTAGAGGATGAGTTAAGAATCACTTTTCTAGATATAGCATAGCAATGATCAAATTTGTTGATGGGTCTAGAATCTAGAAGCTTTAATGGTGTCTCTGTACTGTACTTGTGAGCTCTACACTACTGTATTCCTTCTTGGTAATGAGATACGTATATTCGTTTTTGGAAGAGATATGTAGCCCATATTGTCCGCCAGTTGCTATTGTATTTAGGACCAGGTTTTTCGCATTTACGAAATTTAGTATGCCTAACGGTAGTCACATGGATGCCTACAGAATTTATGATTTAACAGTTGTTCACCTGGTCAAGTGTATTTTTAAGTTCGGGTCCCGCGCTGTTAATATGCTACAGGCCCCGTGCTACCTTAATCCGGCACTGATCGTCCGATGGAAATTTTTTTCTCATAATGATTCAAAGTTTTGCTTCGAATGTAGGAGGCAAATTCTTTTCGGATTGAAAAATTCAGCAACTTGCAATTGATTTGGTACTAGTAATCCGTAGCGAAACCTACACCAAATGCACGGTGTTGATGGGCGCTCGTAGACTACTTGTAAAACCCAAAATTGAGGTAAAAAGCGAAAAAATGAAACACAGCGAATCCTTTTTTCTTCTGAAAAATGACTGAGAGGTTTTTAACGTTTATATTTTTTTATTAAAAAAGTAGGTGGCACTTGACAAATTGACAAATTTTCGCCGAAATGTGTCAAAATCACCGACAGAAAAGTGAGCATGATGAACGAAATTTTGACATGTGTCAAACTTATCAAAATGTACGTCTGGGAAAATAATTTTGCGAAAACTATAGGTTTGTGCGAAGAGAAAATTTTATGTTGAATTACCTTTTATAAACACTTGCAACGTAAAGCCAAGAAAACGTTTAAACGAAGTCATTTAACATGTTTAAAAGAGCAACAACGCTAAAATAAAAAGTAGCCTCCAACCAAAATTGGTGTCATAGCCATATAACGCTCTGCACCACACACAGATCTATGAGGCTTGTCATTAAAGACATGGAGGTATATTGCTGTCAACCGTGGCTCCTTAGTAGGTCAGATGACTCATGCCAGATAGTTTAGTGGCTACACAGCACTTGTTGACACGGTTTCGCTTATTTCTGTTCTAGATACGTGGCATCGTAGATCGTGTACCTTAAAGTAAATAATGGTGTTGACATTGCACTCACATTCGCATGTTGTGTTTTCATTAATAACAACACATTGCTTTCGAAGCATGAAGTTTAATGAGATAGCAAGCTCATATTTTTCGCATACACCGAAGATATGAGATGAAGCTAAGCCTGCTTTAACTCTTTAAATATCCACGACAAGTCTGAAGTGTTTTATATTTTGTAGCATGCTTGTTCACTCCAATTTGAATAAATGTTAAACTTTTCTTAGTCTTGACTGAATGCATGCAATACCAAGCTAAATTTTCAGGCAACCTAGTATTAAAGCAACGAAGTTTGATAAACAGCACCTGACTTAAAATAACTCAACGTTTGTGTTAAAGGTCTAAATCTATCACAGCGAATTTTGGTTCTATGCAACATGAAACGTGGGTATCAATGAAGAAACCGATTGTGATTTTGCTAGCCTTACCAAACCGATCATTTCAATATCTGCACGGTTTGTTTCTTACTTCTTTATAAAGGGGTCGTATGGGCACAAAACGTAGCGACAACTCCCAATTACTAGTTTCCTGATATCAGGAAACACTTTTTTCCACGAAGGACAAAACAATACTCGTTAAATATCTACAAACTTGGTTTGAATTTCAATTTAAATTCATATTCGCAGAATGGATGTTTAGGGATTTTTATGCAAATGCATTTTTACAGAGCTGTAGGATGCGAACGCGATGTTGTGCTGCTATAATGCTATATGACCCCCTCTTGGCTCTTGAACGCTTATGTAGAAAAGCATACGTTTTCGAATGCATTAAGAAGGAACTTGCTGGAAGAACCATTCTGTTCGTAACGCATCAGCTGCAGTATCTGAAAGATTGAGATGAAGTGATAATTCTCAGTGAGGGCGTAGTCGCTGAACACGGAAAGCACGAACACCTCATGCAACGAAAGGGAGACTACGCTAAACTTATTAAGTATATCAGGACGAATTTTGGATTGCACAGCAGGCCCTTACGCAGATTAGAGTGGCTGAAATATGTTCACTAACTTTACAAAATAATTTTTAGCATTGGAACAGAGAAAACTTGCACGTCTAAAGTCGTAACACGAGATGACTCATCCTTGCTATATTTGAATTTATTTATCTGCATTTTAGGAAAAGTCTACTGCAAAGTAATGCATTTGTGACAATACCTTATCTAAACGCAGGTTGTGTCACAACAAGTTTTTAGCTGCTAAAGTTGTTTTTACTACACTTGCAGTGTAGTGTAGGCGATATCTCGGCAAAGTTATTGAATAATAAAAATTGAAATAAAAATAAAACGCAAACAGTAGTGGTTTTGATTAAATTGCTGTTCATCAAAGACCTACTTGAAACAAAGATCTCCTGCTATAAACGTTTACTTGGTTCATGATAAGCTTTCAATTTTCATCAGTGGTGTAACAGCTAGGAAGATTTCAACTTATATTTTTCAGGAATAATTCTTTTACTTTGTAATAGTTTTTGCATTTCAAAGCATATGCCTTAATCCATTTTGCATTTCTGTTTTTACAGATGCTTTATACAGCTTTCTTTCTGTACATCGAGTTTTTCCACACATGTTTCTGATTGCCCAGAAGTTTTTGCTTAGAACAAAGCAAATCAAATCAAAAAGTTGTGTTGATTAAGAGTTGGCGGAAAGACTCCAAAAAGAAAGAATTGTAGCATAAAGTTTAAGCCGCATGAAATATTGGTAAATGAAGATCTGGAGTTGGAGACCTTTAGTTTTGTTTGTAAACAGTTAAAAATATGGTTAAATTCAACAACGCGTAGCTTGTCTTGGCGGTTAGCGTCAAATGCAAGCATAAAAGCGAATGCAGGAAAGCAAAATGTTGAGAGTTTAATTGGTAATTTGACTTGAACATGAGTAGAAATGCTTAAGCATCAAAACTTTTGTGTCATTTAAGTCTTTACCTTTCATACATAAACCAAATCCCTATAAGTCTTGACAGATTTACGCATGGGCCAAATAGGCCATGACCTGCGCTTTGGGGATCCCGCAAAACTTCTTTCCATGACGATCCATAACTAACTCAAAAATTGCGAAATTAAGCAGAGGCATAACCTTACAATATACTTGAAAACGTGCGAAAAGGCAGACGTTCAAATGAAACTTCAAATGAAGGCAAACTTCAAATGAACAAGCAATCAGAAACATGAATAAAGAATTGGTCAAACTAACTGATCCTACAAGAAAGCTTAAAAACCAAGATATTCTAACATGAAAACAAGCTGAGTCATCTTGAAGAAAAAAAGTACATCTACACAATGTGATGGTTTGGAACATAAACCTAATCATCTTTCAACTTGGTAGACAAGAGCATTACATAAGAAATGAAAATATTCTTATTTATGGTGTACTGGAATATATAGACAACCATGATCTTGTTTTCAGCAGCGGATAGGCTCAAATTTGATATCCAAGAAATAATATACAAAAAGAAGTAAGTCGGCTAGAACAAAAAAGGAGAAACAAATAGAATTCAGTTTCAGTCATCGAAAGATTTATGTCATACAAAAACGAAACGCGTTTCTTACAAGCAAACGAAATCTCAAAAATATCGAAAGAAGACAGTGTTTGTCTGTGAGGATCTTATTACTCTAACGTAGGACTTTTCGAATTTTTTTCGTTACGGCACATTGATAAATTCTGGTTTTGGACGCAACACACCTACTTCATGAAGGCGAAAACCTAATCTTCGCAAATTTGCAACGTAGGCTGTTGTGATGTGACATACAGCAATGTAACGGACACAATTACTCATTCAGACAATTGTGATGTCACATATGTCTGTGTAAGTATGTTACGTGTTGTTGTTTCTGAGCAATAGGTGAACATCACAGTGAAACAACTGCGTTAACATTAAAAACTTCAATGCAAAGCAATGCAACATGGACCAAACATTTTATAAGCTATTTGTCAAAGCATGAAACTTACGTGGAACACTTCGGTCGCTTTCAAGGCACACTGGTGTGCCGCGGCACACAGCTCGGGAAGCACTGCTTTAAGGTACAAACTACTGAAGTGTAAAATCTCTGCTCTGATACATTTACTTCTTGCTACACCTGAAATGGCAATACAAAAGCTAAGCTCAAGACAACTGAAAAAGGGCTGACTTGTTAATCTCTTCATCACTTGACTTGATAATCTCTTCAAACACAGAATAGAAATTGATCCAATACGGATGGACTGTGAAAAACTTTTAAGCATCAAACGCTACCGAAATGATATATTCTTCGGTGAACTCTGAATACTATCATTCATTAAGAGCGACTACTTACACTTAGACATCAAACTTACCAGAAGCAAAATATATGCGTAAGTGTGATTATTTTACCTGTCGGATGCTTTAACTGTTATCAACATCAGGTTCCCAGCGTTACAATACAAAAAATGTATTTCCAGTCCAAATCAAAATGAACGACTCTAGTCATTGTAATACACAATTTTCTTCCTGACTGTCAATGTTTAACAAGTAGCGACAACTACTCTGAAAGCGATTTATCACAATCTCCTTCGCAGTATGGTACACACACTGACTTCGTGAGCCATGTTAATAAGTTGATGTCGAGATATCGAACGATCCCCAATTGCTATATTATAGCACTGTTAGAAACAAGAATTAAAGAGAATTCTATTATACTGTATAACCACTTCCAGATTGCACTATCATTAGCGAAAACTCCCAAACACAAGTCGTGGGTGTAGTTGCCTGCATAAAAATAATTCAAATAATTTTCAAAGACATGACATCAAATTCAAAATGTGTAGGTGCGAAAACATATGGTCTGAATTATTGGGAAGTAAAAAGTGTCAGAAACACAATTGTCGGAATAGTGTACAGGCACCCTCAATGCAACATAGATGAGTTTTCTCAGTCGTTATCTGAAACCATGGGCATCGGGAGGATTTTTCCAATGGGGTCAATAGCGGATTATTCCATAGGGAAGTCAACAGTGGTGAAATTTCATTTTACCAACTAGAAACTAAGAGAGCAACTTAGTTTACTAAAAACTCACAATATAAAAACATCAACTTTCGAAATCCAGAGTTGAGTCTTGACCCCTTTGCCACCCCCTTCCGACGCCTATGTCTGAGACAATAGCAAAAACAGCAAACAACAATTGCGAATACTATGTATTAAAGCCAGTGGTTTTCAACCTGGGGTGGCGACCCCAGTGGAGGTCGTTTGCCTTTTTTCTGGGGTCGCGACAGCTTCTGATAAAAACATTCATAATTACTTCTAGATTTTATATTTCTTATATGGAACCACTTTTTATCGTAGCCAAAATAAATGAACCACCTGGCAAAAATGATACCTTGCTTTCCTTTTCATTCAAAATTGTTGTAAGTGTGATTGTGACCACTACAGTACTGTTGTGTGTGGCAACGCACGAAGAACTTTGTGACGTAAGAATGTGCTACGTTTGTAAATTAGATGTTTGATTGCGGTAGCTGTTATGGGCGTTATTCTAGTTTTCAAAGAGTTGTGCTGTGGATTGATTTATATACGGCACGGGTCTCTCTCACTGCTGCCATATGCATCAATTTAAGAAATGAATCTTTGTTCAACATGGTGATATCGTACGTTATTTTTTATTCATTGTGATTTTCTATTGTGAAAGCACAACTGCATTTCGTATGTCTGACTGGAGATTTTCGGAAGGGGGCTGTTAAGTAAAATTGGGTTGCAACATGGGTCCCTGCTTGGTAAACCACTGTACCAAGCGATATGAACATAAACCTACTTGCAACAAATGATAACAAAGAACAGCAATATTACGAATACTCAATGCAGCCTTGGTTCGGTCACCCATGTTGGAAGCTTTTTAGATGGGCAAGAACAGCTTTTCCAATGTTTGTTGGCAGCATATCAACATTGTCAGAGAACCAACCTTTATTCTAGCGTTTAGCTGTTCCAAACGTGTCGTTTGCATCTTGCCACGGCACTGCTCAAGTGGTCGGCCGTGTTGCTACAATCAGAGCCGGATTAAGACTCCGCTGGCCCTAAGGCATATTTTGATGGGTGGCCTGAAATGCGGATATTTCCGGCTCAAAAGAAAAAAAAGTTGGACCTGGCAACAGAAAATATATTACACAATATTTCAGAACAGCCAACATTTTTAACAGTAAATTTGATAGGTAGCCTTCATATGCCCAGCTAGATTACAACTTTGCGCGCTTTTGAAACAGTTTTACAGCTAATCTTTTGGCTTTTTGGGTGGTTTAACCATTTAGCTGCTTTAGGTATAACTAAGTGCCTAGCTATATGGGTTCGGTAGCTATACCAATGAAACTGCCTGCAGGACATAAATCCCAGACAATCCCCTGCTTTTAACCTCTATTGTATTTTCGGTATCACACAGAATTGAACACAACAGGAATTAATTTCAATTAGTCACTTTTATTATTTAGACGAATATAACAATCACAAGAAGATTCACTCACCAAAAAGTAATTTGTTTCGCAACCA
>JGI24021J15306_10009768_pt1 | contig 11870 bp, 10 predicted proteins | sample Ectturendosymbi1_FD_15306 | JGI IMG/M metagenome (IMG submission 15306)
ACTTTGGCGATATTGGCGGCATTGGATTCAAATCTGGTCGCCAATCTCGGGCTGTGAAAATACAGCCCTTCCTTTATCTGCACCAGTGCAGCTTGCAACAGAAGGCTAAGCTGATGAGCTTTCTAGGGTTGGCGTTTGAAGATGTACGGCAGTAGTTGGTGGATCTCATTCTTGGACAACCAAAGACATGACTGGTTTAAATCATTGAAATATGAAAATTATTGTGAAGCGTGTGAAATCTGGCAAGCTTATAAGCATTCAAGTAGACCTTTAATTTTTTGGTAAGGTGAACATTGCAGCTGCAACTGATGCAGGATACAAACTTTTACTGGAAGAGCATAACAATCCAGATAAAAAACGAGAAATTTTGTGTAAAATCATCAACTGTTCAAAATTTTTTGGAAAATTTAAACTTCATTTGAAACAACATGATTAAAGTACCAGCTCAAAGAAAGTGGTTCCAGCCTAGGTCTGCTGCCATGACACGGTTTGAATAAAGTGCTAAGCTTTGTCTTGTTAACAATAGCGCCTTAGTAGTCGAGCGGAATGTTCAAAGTTTATTATGCGAGTGGTGCGGGTTCGACTTTCGCCTTTGCAGCTTTGATGACAATGGTTATGAGTCATACTTTTGATGGGACCGGTTTAATTCTTTTGTGTAAGTGTTTACGCTTTAGGGTTTGGTTTCATTAAACTAAAGTGAATGTTTTCTACGTATGAATAAGGACAACTGAAAATTACGAGTTTGATAAGATTAGGACTGCTGGAGTGACTGGAAACGCCACTAATTATGAAAACAGCCAGGGCGACAATCCCATATGTTCAACCAGAGATGAATTCTCGCAGCCCTCCCGGCCAATTTCACCACGAGCCGCCACTGGTAATCAGAATCAGCTGTCATGCTAAGATCTACAAATAGAATAATTATTGTACTGACAACTGGCTTACACTGGTAATTTTGGGCTTGATCCCAGAAAAACTGAGAGTGCTTACCTTCATCTTTCTGGGCCCGGATACGATGAACCTCTTGTACCCCTCTCGTAGGCACTGGGGAAACGCGGTAACGACGTATTCCCACTTTTTCAAAAAAGAAAAGGCGTCTTATTACTTTTGTTGCGGCACTGAACTACAATGGTGTGTCTTAATCCTTTCTGCGCAATCCTCTCGGCAGAAATCTTTTCACAGTGTGGCATGCTTTATTAGCCTGAGCGATACCTTACTTTTCCAATTGCAGTGGCACCATTGATTGCACGTGATGTTTTCATTGCGCCACTTGGGTTACTATGACGTCATAACTGTTCGACAGGGAGCGCACCGTCGTTTTATCATGTGAAGATTGTAAAGTAGATTTTCTTGTAGTTTACGTGTTAGCAATAAGAACGAAACAATACGAAGCATTTAGAAACTCACTTGAAGGATTACTTTTTTCTTCTTGTACAGCAAGGGTGGCTTGAAGTACAAATATCAAGGCGGAAAGAAAGCAAGTGATTTTGTAAAATTTATGAAAAAGTAAGTTGCCTGTGATCTATCTAAAAAGTGCACATAGCGTTTGAAATGATGTCTCGGAGTTTCGACTATATTATTGAGAAATAACCTTTTCAGGGCTATGATTTCGAGGTCTTTACATAACTGTCATTCTGTGTGATCCCGAAGAGATTTTTTTCATTCATTCACTGGCTGCGTGGTTCCGGCCGCCTACCTTTTCGCCATTCCTCAGAAACATATGTCAAGTTGTGATTTGACGTCAACTCCGTGGTGTTCTACAGTAATTGCAAAAAATCGTTGTGTTAAAAAATGCTGTCGTTTACATTTCCAAGCTTTTCACGCTACAGCGTCATTACGTAAAGCTCTTCAAAGACACAATTTCGTGCTGCAAGTGGAACCTACACAAACTGCACGTTTTGCTAGCGTAGGTCTATTAGCAGGCTTTTCGTGCCATCGTATACGTTTCTTACTTGCATGATAAACTAATTGTATCATCCGTTGATTGCTTTTCCAGTTGAACAAAAAGCAAACTACCTTTCTGTTCGATTTGCAAGGAATCATTTTAAAACATAGAATATTTTAACACGTGTTTCAGGTGTCCTATGTAAAGGCAAAATAATGGTTTTGCAAGGATGCTGTGAAAAATATGACAGTAACGAAATAAAAAAAAAAAACAGGAAAAGTAAACCTCCTGTCGTTTTTTTAAAACCCTTCACAGAATTCGAAACTAAAATACATTGAAAGACAAATTTATGCGTTTTCTGTTGATGTTTGCGTATAGACCAGTCCTTGGCCACTGTTGGATTAATTATCAAATTAACTTTTAAAATACAACAGAAGTACCAGCAGTAGGTTGGCGTAAAATATTTTGTTCATCCAAACCCTCTCTACCAGGCCCGTAACTAGGGGCGGCGCAGGGGGGCAAAGCCCCCCTAGAAAAATTTTTGCCCCCCTGGAAAGATGTGTTGGACATAAGTTTGAAACTATTGGACACAGTTCAAAAAATGTGGGCCCCTCTCAGAAAACACTTCACCCCTCCTGGTGTCCCAACCTGGTCACGGGCCTGCTCTCCACTATGATTTTCTTAATTCACACACAAGTCTAAAGATAAGAAATGGTATCCCTTTCAGTCCATACAAAGGAGAAATTCACTTGTATTACAGTAAAACATTAAAAATATCATTCACATCACGTGCGCGTGGAGTTCATAGTCTCGGGTTGTAAACGACCTCGAGCAAGTTCAAATCGCACCTCAATTTCTTCCTAATATCGGGAATTTGTGATCTTGAAACTGGAAAGGCGCTTGCATTAAATTCAGCATTCACACAGTGCATCGCCTATGACCAGAACCCAGGTATAGATGGAAACTTCGCGACGTGTACGAATCATACCAACCAAAGCGGACCATGCAAATGGGTTTAAGAAATTATTGTTGCCCTCTTGCTCATGATATGACCACAGGAAGTTTTTCTTTCCTGGCAGTTGACAAACATCTTTGACTATTTTCAACTTTTCAAACTACACTGATTTTGTAAACGTTTCTGTTGCATGCAGTATCGTTCCTTGCAAAACCCTTGGTTATGATTTGCATAGAAAATAAAAGAATGATTGGATGACGAACACTGCTGTGTCCCACACTACAGTACTCCAAAAATATTTCGCACTTTCTCGTCTTTTTACGAAAGTTTTTATCGTGAAATACGCTTTAAAATTCTACGAGATTATCTTGTTGCTAGGATTTCATAAGTGCAGCATCTGAAAGCTGGGAATACCAGCCACTCAACTATCATTTCAATTCTTTACTCAATTTAGAAACGTTCCTGTACCAAACTATTGTTTTTCTGTTAAACATTCTTAGATTACATATATTCTTTTCTTCCAGACCTCGAGAGGAGTTGGCGAAACGAGTAAAACCAACTTCGTGGCAGGACATGGCTGCTGAAGAGTACGGAGCGGTCGTTCATTTGGGCAACAAAACCTATGACGAGTTTATTGAATCGCACGTAAGTACTGGTGCTTCCTGTGTTTTGCTGTGCCGTGCTTCAAAAAACATAGAAAAACAACAATTTGAGCAGTTATCGAGTAAATTATGAAATGTAGAAGATTTTTAATTGCCGTTACCTCGGGAAAATTTTCACTGCAGCGAAGTTTTATTGTCTTAGTCACATTTGCTGTTGGAAAGTGCTTCGCGACGTTTGAAACTGAATGGTTGTCTTAAATTGTAGCGAATGCCTGTGTACGTGTGAAAAACCTATGCATTTTGCAAAAAAACTGCAGCGATAGGTGGCAAAAGGTCATTTTTGCCATAACTTGCAAACATGGAAACAGACAGGGCTGTCGCCAATGGGAGCCAGAGGTGTCGGGCCCCAATTGAAAGTTACGGCAGCTCCATTTGTAATTTGATGTAACAATGTAAGAAGTTCCTTAATGGTGAATGTGGAGCTTTTTGTTGAACTTTGAATATTTTTGCCTTCGTTTAGTAATTCGTTGCTCTTTACAGCCATTTACTCTGATCTTGTTCCATTCACTTCACTACGAGAGATGCAAGGCTGCCAGAGAAATTTTTCGACGAGCTGCTGACCTCCTTGCCGGTGATAAGAGGATAGGTCTTGGTGCTGTGGATTGTCATCGCGAACCGGAACAAGGCTGTAAGTAACGGCTGTGGAAAGAACACACAGCCCAGAAAGAGCGATATTTGTTGCATTTTTCGTCACCAAAATGTACAACTAGTAGGGCTTCGTTGTACTCAATCGTGCTGAGAGATACTTTTCGTCGTTTAATTTGTCAAAGCACGGACAGAAACCTGGGAATAAAAATGCTCTCCACCAAACCAAGACTTGCGTAAGCAAAAATATTAATCAGTTCTGTTTTACGTGAGCTTCATTGTTGGTTAATTCTGCAAAAACGTCCAGCACAAATTTCCAATTGTTTTCGTTCTGGCTGCAAATGGTAACAGTAATACCAGCTTACAGGTAGTTGTATTACTTTTTGAATCAGCAGTTAACACTCAGCTGTGCACAGTGGTGTAGGAGGCGGGGCTGCAGGAGGTGCAAGCGCACCCCCAAAAGTTTTGATTTGTTAAAATTCGGGCAAAATCCCGGAAATCCGTGCTAAATTCGTGAAAATCTGGGCAAATTCTATGAAAATGTTCACAAAGTACATGAAAATCTGGGCAAAATACCTGAAATTATGGGCAAAAATGGCGCCCAACGTTGTTTGATTTTGAAAAATTGGCGCCCAACGTGTGGAGAATCACATGATCCCGTGAAGACGTTTTTTATTTTTGGAGGTCATCCCAATAGAAGGCGTTCATGATCTGTGCGACAGAAAAATTCGCACAAAGATTTTCCCAAAAACCGGAAGACTTTTCGGACACGTTTGGGGAAATTCGGGCAAAAATCTTTCTCACCCCCAAAAATTTGCCTGCTTCTACACCTATGGCTGTGCAAAAGAGTTCCTAAACTGTTTTATTGTTTCTCGTAAGGTATTTCGATCGTTAAGTTATGACATCTTTCGATTTCGTAGATAATTCTCTAATCTTTTGATTCTCGTAGCTTTTCATTTTTGGAATCTCGTAGCTATTTTCAGTCATAAATTTATGTCAATTATTTGAATGCACCAACGGTTTGACAACTAATGTTATGACCCTGCGAAGAGCTTTAAAACTTTGGTTTCGAAGTTACTATTTCATGTACTGTTTTGACCTCTAATGGAAGCAATAATTTGTGCGCAGTGGTTTGTTATCACAAGAGCATAAGACGATTTCCACTGTACAAGTACTACCACAACGGATTGTTTCTGCTGGACTTGCCCGTGGAAAGCACTAGAGACATTATCTCATTCATTGAGATGAAGGCAGAACGAAGTGATAAAGATGAACTGTAGCGGAGAAGCAAAAGTCAAAAGAAACAGGCAATGGCGATGATGTGTGATTCGTTCTCTGAAGATATGTCTGTTTCAAGGCTCATGGCTGGACAGTTATCATTTTCTTACTGCTCTGTTTGTGCAACCAATCCAAGTGCAATCAAAGTTTTTTGCCAAAGGACAAGCAAAACGTGCTGTTTAGCTGCTTAGTGAATAGTCTTTTGGGACGAGTTGTGGATACTTCGGTTGCAGGACGTTTACTGCGAACTTATGTGCTGAAATGCAGTCAAACCGTGTTTAAGGTCAGATAAGTCTTGAATTAAGTTTTATGTCAGTATGAAAGGTCTATGCCAGCTTTGACCAACCCAAGTGGCTTACTGAGCCAAAACGTAAGTCGCTATCTTGACCAGGGCCGCACATTGAAAGACATTAAATGAGGGCCGCGCATTGAATGGCTTACTTTGAGCTTACGAAACTAAATTTACTTTAACCTAATGCACTGAAAGTGTTCGAATCATAACTGCAATGGTAACAGATGTGACAAAGTGGCTCTGAGGACCACCTGTATCAAAAACGTTGAATTCAAATTATCAAAACAAGGACAGGTTGTCACTATGTAGGATACTTTTACTACAGCGTAAACCTAAACTGGGCGGCACAAAGCCCTCAACTGGGCCTCATGCGGCCCGCGGATCGCGGGTTGGACATAGCTGGTCTGTGCGAAAGACAAGTGCAATGATCATTCGGGAAAAAACAAACTATGCTGTGTAAACAATTTTTTAAACAAGTAACTTTGCTAAATCTTAAACTTTCCAAGTAGAAGGCATCGAAATTAAAAGTTTTCAACCGAGTATACATTGCGCAAAGTTTCTGCCGTCACCAGTTCCTTCCCAACGTACTGTGAGTACGAAATGAGATAACTGACTCTTTAAAAATAATTATGTGTGCAATTAGAAAGCACTTAATAAAAATCTTATGATCAGGACTTTGGATTGCTCCTTTAAACAATGGAAAAACGACATAAATCCGAAGAAACGCAAAAGGAAAAATAGAAGAATCCTCACATAGATAAAAACCTAGGCTATATAATCTGCACCGTTTGTGCGTTTCCAAATTTTGTGCAAAGGAAATGATGCTAGCAAAGTTGGCTATTTTGCGTCTTTTGCTTCAATTTGCATTGCTCGTCAAGCAAGTTCAACACAATTGAACTGGCTTGATCGTTTTTATAGAAGTCACGTAGCCATGGGATAAAATCTTTTTGACACCGTCGGTAGAGATGGCACGGGCCGCTAATCGTCCGGTTTTTAAGCGGCCGCTGAGGTTGAACGAGCGGGCCGCTGATGATATTTTTAGCGGTTGGATTTCAACGAGCCGCTACGAGCCGCCCGCTGATGTTGAAAAAACCTTTAAAATTTTTTTGAGTTAGAAGAACTACTCAGTTGCTATAGAAGTGAGTGAAACCACTTGGCATTGCTTTGCCAACGTTGCATTTTCAGGAAAATTTGCTTTTCCTATATGTGAGCACTCCGTCTGGCGCGACTGGCAGGCACACCTCAAGAAACCTTTTGTGTATATGGCGACAACGTCTTGCATGAGCGTGGCAGTCAGCAATTTCGGTGCTGAGTGGCTTTTGGAGGGAACGTATTACGCAACGTTTTGATGGCGTGCTATAAGTGCTTTTTGTATATTGACCAAATCACAATCACTTTACGAGTAAGGTTGAAGGCTTTACGTTTAGAGGTTTAGGTTTATGGTTTTAGGTTTAGGTGATTAGGTCTAGGGATTTAGGTGCATGGTTTTAGGTTGAGGGTTGTAGGTTTAGGCCTGTAGGTTGAGAGCAGAACCGTCGCCAGAAAGTCTTCCCTTGGGGGATTTTACGTTTGTGAGGATATCTTGACATTCTAAAATTAACAAAAACTCCACTGATTTATACAGTGGTGTTTCACATTACAGATTGGAGCTTTGTTTGGAGGGACTAAGGCCAATAAAGCTACTCTGTGGCGATGGGCCTGGTTGAGGGTTTTAGGGTGGGGTTTTAGCTTTAGGTTGGGGGTTTATTTTTAGGTTCAGGGTTTTAGGTTGAGGGTTCTAGATTAAGGTTAAGGGTTTTAAGTTTAGGTTTGGGGTTTAGGTTAGGGGCTTTAGGTTCAGGGTCTTAGGTTTAGGGTTTTAGGCTTACAGTAGGCTTAATCCAAACATGTAACTTTGTATATTCTGCTTGCAAAATGACATGACAACTCCAAGCAATCATGTTCCACAAAAGGCAAAATAGTTTCAGCAGATATTTGCCCCGGAAGGCAAAATAGCCCCGGCAGATACTTTGCCTCAGAAGCCAAAATTGACAAGTCTGCCAACTGTTTAGCGGTAAAAGCAATTGCCGTAAAATTTCTTATGGGCGAATTGGCGTTGCAGAGGAAGCCGTTATAAACGAATTGGGCTGCATAGAACAGATTTACATAAGATTTCAGGCCCCATTCGGATTAAACTAAAAAGTTAGTTTCAGGGCAAATTTTTTCCGCCCCCTCAGTAAAATGCCTTCCCATACGCCTATGATCATAGCAAACATATGAAACTAGTCAAGCCATTTACACCACGTGTTATTGCGTGGTCCTCCAGAAAAGGTTTTACTCAGTCGATTTGTAGAACGAAAGAGCAGAAAACGAGATTGCAGTGCGTAGTTAGCGCGATGCCGAAATCATTTGGAGCTAAAAAGCGCAAAGATCTGGAAGTGTCAGCTACAACGCCGCGACTGAATCGCTTTTTCCAGCAAAACGTTCAAGCAGCAACGGTAAATCAGTGGCGTTAACCAGCAGACCTCAAAATGTAGGTGAAAATCACTACATAAACCTCGAAGCACCTTTCACACTCAATGTGGTTGGACATATTGACATGTTATTTTTCCGGTGTTTTTGTCTGTAATCTCTGGCTTCTGCTTATTGTTCGGGTGAATGTTGTATCTTACCGAGTCACTCTCCAGCTTGTGAAATACTTTTTTTTATTAAGAATACGCTAGTGTTTATATCATAAACTCTCTTCTTCTCACAGCTAACTGTATCAGTGGCGCATCCAGGTGGGCGGCAGTTTGGGGCAACTCCCCAAACGTCTGTGGCGCCCTCTGGAATGGCGTCCATAGGCGGATGCTGCAGCAAAGCATGATGTGAAAATTTACAAATGCTTGAACATTGTTTAGTTTCTTAGTAAAATGTTTTATTTTAGTTTTCTTGTCATCTTAAATATAGGAATTCAAAATATCTACATACTGTACTCCAATGAAGATACGAACCACATTTATCTGATAAGGCTTGTTGTTATGAAGCGTCCCGGTTTTCAATCACAAAAATATGGCATACCTAGTTCCAGCTCATCTCTCTCGTTGTACAACAATGAGATTTGTGAACTCACACAAATTATAACAAAGAATTCATTCAAATTGGCTCAGTTGAGGCTAATTTAAGTGTGACGCAGATGTCTTGTGAAAGTGTTTCATTCATTACGCAGTTTCTCGAAAAGTGACTCGAATCCATCGAAATTTCTATATTCAGTTTATATCGACTGGCACCAGAGACAAGTCCTCTGTGGAAACATTAAGGCAGTGGTTTTCAAACTGGGATCGCGGCCCCGCGGGGGTCGTTTGCCTTTTTTCTAGGGCAGGGGTGGCCAACACGTCGATCGCGATCGACCAGTCGATCGTCGAGTCTCAGTTGGTCGATCGCGCCTAATTCTGCATTGAATTGACAAGATACCTAACAAGAGGGTTTTCCAATCAATGTTTCAGAAAGTACATGAAAATGAAAAACGTTGCACTTTATGACATTTTGTACTTGTGACTTTCTTGCTGACTACCCTGACTGGTCGATCGCGAGTTACCAAGGAATTTTCGAGTCGATCCAGTCGAAGACAAGTTGGCCACCCCTGTTCTAGGGGATGGCGAAAACTCCTAATAAAGTTTTTCATAATTACTTCACTATTTTATATTTCGTATATGGAACCATTTTTTGTTGTAGCGAAAATAATAGAATCACCTGACAAAAATGATGGTCTACTTTTCCATTCAAAGCTGTTTTAAGTATGATTATTATGACCATTACAAAGTTTTGAGTGTGATTATCATCATTACAACACAGAGTGCTGTTACGTTTAGCAACGCACGAATAACTTTGTGACGCTAGAATGTGCTGTGTTTGTAAATTAGATATTTGAATGCGGTAGCCAACTTGAGAGTTATTCTAGTTTTCTAGTTTTCAATGAGTTGTGCTGTGATATGGAGTGATTTGTATACGGCACTGGTCTCTCTTACTGATGCTGCCATGGCACGAATTTCATAATTGAGTCTTTGATCAACATTAGTCATTGCGATTTCCTAGATTTTCTATTGTGCAAACACAACTGCATTACATAAGCCTGACTGGAAATTTTCGGAAGGGGGTCGTTAGGTTAAAGTGGGTTGTAAAATGGGTTGCTGCATGAAAAAGGTTGAAAACTAATACATTAAGGTGGCTTCTGCCCAAATTGAACTTTACTGCATTTGCTTCTGTTGAAGTTCTGCGTAGCGCATTGTTAGTGTTTATGACACAACTACAGTCTTTCACGATGAGACTGCTGGTGTGATTGCGTTATAGAAGTTGAAAGGCTATTTCAATTAGGCTATGTGCTCATTGCAGGTATAAAATTGCATAAGTATTTTGAAGGACACTTAGCGTGAAAGTACAAATATTATTGAGTAAAAGGAAAAAATCTTGATACAAATAGCAAATAATGGTTTTAGAGGGTACTGAAAATGGTAATAGCTCAAAAAATGACCCCTAGACCCCTTGTGCAGGGATGTAAATAACTGCGTAGATGGGACAATCGCACTGAACAAACTCTCTGGTCAGTTCTGGTCCTTCTCTGAGGAATTAGTGGCTTTGGCTTTTTTTGAACAAGAGGTGTCAGATGACATGAAGCGACGAATGGTTGCAGCATTTGACAAAGGTGGAGATGAAGATCCTCCCAAACGTGCCCTGAGGAAAGGCTTTTCAAAAAACTGCTTGGCTGATGTTGTAACAGAAAACATATGTTGCTTATTCCTAAAAATGAAAATGGATCAAAAGTGTCTAATGGAGGACACTAATGGCTCATGGAATGATCAACCAGGCTATCTGATGGCCAGAAAGTTGGTACAAGGAATCCATGTCACAAATGACGATGCAGAGCGTGGGGTGGTACTTATTGAAGAATGCAACCGGCTTGTAACGCATGATGAAGATCAGCTGCAGTTCCTCATGTAGATTGTGACAGAGCATAGGCATGCCTTTCCTGACAGTAGAAAGAGTACACTACTCACTGGGCAACAATGAGTGGGGTGGCACCCACGATACCCTCCCTCTGAGCAGCTGATACTCTGTAATGAGGGGACCCAGATATCAGCAAAAGTGCCTATTTATAAGAATCTTCATTGCTCATGTGCAACCTCTAAATGTTCTTCTACCTTGGAGTTTTTTTACGTAAAATAGTTTTAGCCTGAAAGGAACACAACCATCTCGGTTCCCATGGTATTTTTTACTGTTGAATTTTTGCTATGCATTTAAGGACCACCCTAGTGGGTATATACTGCAGCAGTAGGAGAAATTCAAGCACCTTGGGATGGTATTCACGGGTGATGGAAGGTAGAACAAGACTGTTGATGAAGCAAACACAGTTCTGCGTGACCTTCACCGTTTGGTTGTCACAAAACCGAAGTTTTCAAACACCGCAAAGTTGTCAGTTTTTAAATCGGTCCTTGTTCCGATCCTCACCTATGGTCATGAAACTTGAGCAGTGAATGAAAGAATGCTAATCCAACTGCAGGTGGCAGAAACGGGATTTATGCGAAGAGTTCACGGAATGACACTCTCGCGGCGAAGTGCGCAGCTGTGAAATTCGTAAAGCCCTGAATGTCGAGCCATTTCTCCGAATTGAGAAGTCCCATCATAGCCGGGATCTCTGAATTTGGAGAGCTGGTCACGTGACCAGTAGGCCTCAGGAAAGATTAGCGAGGCAAGTCCTACTGGCTACACTCACGGGAAATTGACCTCGAGGTCGACCAAGCACCAGGTCGAGTGACAACATCTCCTACCTTGCTTGGTCCCGTCTTGGTAGGATCCAGCAGAACTATCTGAGAATACTGCTGACCAAGAGGTTTTTCGAGTCTTTCTAGGGCTGCTACCCCCGTGACCCCCCAGATGAAACGCGAAAATGGGTGATGGGCACGAAAATGGGTGATGAATAGTTATAAATGTCTTGGTGCTATGTTGACAACGGGATTAATGCTTTCCTCGTTATTTTTAATGTTTCCACTTTTTCCCTCACGTGTTTCTGCCGTTTATTGGTACATATCAAAATTATTTTAGGACGTTGCGTAAGGTAATTTGAATTATGACTTCAAAATTTTTGATAGGCACATGTATCGCAACCCTTTAACGCCCACCAAAACCCATATATTGGCCCTAGGTTTTTTGGTTATAACTCGCCAGCTGCTGCAGCTAGAGAGGTGTTCAAACCCTCTA
>JGI24021J15306_10009770_pt1 | contig 11869 bp, 10 predicted proteins | sample Ectturendosymbi1_FD_15306 | JGI IMG/M metagenome (IMG submission 15306)
AGTATTCGTTTGAATGTCAAACAATGTATGGTTGTGTCAGGGATATCTGGAGTTCTAGATATTGGGAGCCCCCTAAATGGGGCCCTTAGCTGTAGCCAGGTGCGTAGCCAGGGGGGGAAATGGGGGCAATTGCCCCCCCCAATCAGAAAGTTGAACCAAAATTTTTCAGTTTAATCAAGTTTGTGATGTGTAAGCTGAATAAATACTCCAGTGAAAGTGCAACTCAGCGAAACTCCTTAAGGAACATATCCTACTCAGCTTTTAGTGCAGGGGTGGGGATCCTGCGGCCCGCGGGCCAAATGCGGACCGCGGCAGCATCTGGTATGACCCGCATCAAAATTTCCGTTACCCAATTTAGAGCACTGCACCGCGTCAGAACGAAGCCACGAAACCCCATAATAAGCATGTACTTGAGGTAGGATGTAATAAGAAGCCTCCATCCCTCATATGTTAAGGTTCATTGCTCTATAATGAGAGGATAAGTAACCTCTTTAGATTCAGCAGTATTCTAATAGTGGGTTCGCTTCATTGCTGAATCAAGGCCCTTTATCACAGAAGCAAGTCTGCTTAAAAGACCTACTTGTCTCTGATACTTCTCTATTCATTCTACAGACGACACTCGTAGGTACTTGCTATCTCATAAAGTTTATTGTTTCATAAAGGAGGCATAATAATAAACAGACAATGGTACTCACCAATAATATTGCTTTAATCTTGTACACTTCTCGACTAAGAAATCTCATGCAATTTTCTCTTAATAAATTTAATATCATTAGTAAGCATAAATTAATTCTAATCTATGTTACAACTGTGTCCTAACTTAAACCGGTTTGCCTATCTTTCTAGCTGCTGTCACGCTTCGACTCTCGATGTTAAGCTCTGATTGTTCAGAGTGTTGCTACAAACTTCTCAATGGAAGTTTATCATTAGTCAAAGCGAGTTGCAGTTTCTTTCATGCCTGAAAGTTTTCAGTCATTCATGAAATAAATTACATGTCTAAACAATTACCATTTCACTTTACGATTTCTCACAACGTCAGAGCCTGCATCGTTACGTTATCTTACATCCACGCTGGACAGCATACTACTTTAACAGAGAGTAAATTGCCCAGTAAACTGGCAGGGAACCCAAACAAGCTAATTGCTTGTCCATTTTGGCAGAGATTTCCTCGCACAAGCCATTGTCTAGCCTGGCGGGATCCTGCTAGGACTAACCAGTTACAAACCCTAAACTCTGGTTTGCCTTCTTGGTTTTCGGTGTCAAGCAGGAAGGAACGCATACAATTCCCTAACCGAGCCGTATTTAACCTGAGGGGGTGCACCCTCAGGCCGAAGGCAAGAGTTATTCTACTTCTTGGTTTCGGAATCATCAGGAAGGAACGCATACAATTCCCTAACCAAACCGTTTCAACTCGAGGGGGAACATCCTCAGGCCGAAGTAGTTGTTTCACTTCTGAAGCCAAACCTTAAGTGTTTGAGAGACAGAAGGAGAGAAACTGGTCTCAACCGAAGTTATTTTCAACTGATTTTTAGATGCGAATTCGAGGTCTTTTATACCCGAATTCTTGGGCATTCCCCATTCAATTGAGTATCTTGATTGGTTACTAATTAAATCTCATTAAGTAATCGCTTTATGATTGGCTAAACCGGATATTTGAATGCGGCTTGATCACGTTTGACCGCCTTACATCATTAACGGTTTTATCGAGGCAATCACGTCTTCGCGTCACGCTTTTCGTGACTGGCTTCAGGATCCGTTGATCGCATGGATCGTTCTGATTGTTTGAAATCGTTTTGAATGTTGTTTGGTTGGATTCGAGGTTGGGACGTGTTTCCAGGCTTGGCTTTTGTCCAGCAGTGCTTATTTTAGGCTTAGCCTCTTGTACAGCAGTGCTGTACAGCAGTACAGTATTTACACAGTACTTGTGTCAGGCAAAACTTGCCTGTAACACTTTGTTGGGTTTCTAGTTTTTCTGTTTCAAACGTTATGGCCTAAAAACAATGAGAAATCGATAAATAGATGATTATTAAGTTAGTGCAGGTTTTTTAAGATGGTTTAGGGACCCGATTCGAGACCCTAGAATTGAAAATCGGGTCCCTAGAATAAGCGAAAATGTTCATCGGGTCCCTAAAATCAGAAAAAATCGGGTCCCTACTATCAGAGAAATCGGGTCTTTACAGGTCCATACCAGGTACCTAACATTTTCCTTAAAAAACAACAACCTTGAAGTGGATTAATTAATTAATTATTTCTTTTAGGCCACACATTTTTTTTGAACCAGAAACGTTAGAAAGCCAATCAAATCCTTAAAAGACTCGGATTATAGCCTAGTTTCCAATAAAAACTTGAGTCAAAACATTCCCTCTTGCGGTTGTCACCGAAGACAGGTAACCTGAGTCAAAATTTTGGTATCCGGTTTAAAAAATTTTAGGACAAGGGCGGAGTCGGAAAACGTGACTCCGGCCACCTTTGACTGCCAGAGCCAGGCAGTGATGTCAGGAGCCGGAATGTAGGAGACTAGGGGTGGACTCCGGTTGGAATCGGAGTTAATTTTTTCACCAAAAGTCGGAGCCGCAGTCATTTTTTATTTTGAGGTTAGTTTGGTTTTGCCCCATCTGTGCCGTTTTGATGCATCATCTATTTTACAGATTTTGTTTGTTGTAGCCTCATCTTGTGATCAATAATATTTAGTCGTCATTTAAAAGGCTATTGCGTCAGATCAGAGACGGAGTTCGCAGAGCTAGTAGCTCACTGTACATTTCATTCAAATAGTTTGGGATTTGAAGTCTACGACGCTAACGATGCTTACTTATGGTAGCAAAGAGATGTGCTGCATATTATTTGTGTGGTGTTTGGTCCTAATAATGTTATGTTGTGTCATGATCATTGATTATTGTGATTGCAGGTTGTTTGCTTTACAAAGCAGGTTTTCATCTTAAATATAAATGTGCAAAACTGCTTCACAGAAGGTACAAAAATTTTCATACAACCTGGATGTTACAAAGGTTTAGTTGGTGAGTCTGATGTGTGTAACTGTAAAAATTTGCACAATTTTTTTTCATGGAGATATGTTGAAAACCCATTAGCTCATATAAAAAGGTTATAGCATTCAATTTGGAGTGTGAGCAGGAGTCATAGTGGATAAATTCCAAAAATTAAATATGTTTCGGAGTCAGAGTATATGCAACCAATAAAGGAGTGGAGTCGGAGTCGAAAATAATAGACTCCGTACACCACCGGCACCTGGGTAAAATGAATAACTATGGGATTGGTAGTAACTATGGGAAAACCCCTGAAACGTGAGGAAGGTTTTGCATTGTTAAGTTTCAATCATCACTTCCTCCTTGGGATCACGGCACAAGGGCCAGGGCGACGCGGTTGAATCAGTCGCAAAGTATTTACTAGGAAATCTATTTCACGTCAGTTATGCGTCTATAGTCCATTTTCATGTAAGCAAAAGGCTACGGGTGAGATGATGAAAAGATTAAAGCAAGAATTATAGAAAGTATGCGGAGTGTAGTTTCAAACACAGGCTAAACTCATAAAATGAATGAAGCTGTTTGTTATCAATAAAAAAAGCCAAAAGCCAACTATTACTAATGCCAATTATAGAGCGGCTGACTGTGACCAGCCGCTACGAAGGAGTCACCCAAGCATTGTTTGGCGGCGCAGGTGGTCAGTTGCGTACAGTTAGGAACTGCTGGTCAATGCTCTTGGACTGTGAGTTATGAAGCCTACTAGGTACTACTAGGGTCTGACCACCAGCATGCAGACTGGCCTAGTATGCGGAAATCGGATAAACAAACACCATTCATTGAAAAATATAAAAGAAAAAAAGTGATTGTATTTCTTAGGCCTCCTTGAATGATTTTACCAAATGTCAAGCAGATTCAACGAAATCCGAATTCTTGTTCTTACCATGTGGTTTTCTTGAGGAAGTAGCTACGGAACCGCCCATGGATGTTTTATTTCAAAACTTCTTTGACCGCACCGCCTCACATGACACCGTCTGAATAAAGTGGTCAGTTTGTCACTTAAGCGTGGTGATCCTTGTAGTGTAGCAGATGCGTTTCAGGTGTGATGTGCTGGTTTTTGGTTTGCCTCTTAACTTGGTGACTTACATTTTTGTAGTAGTGAATGGTTGCATGTGTCAATTCATGGGACCAGTTTTTCTTGAATTTTTTCAAAACTTTCCAAACTTTTGATTTAGGGCTTACATTTAGGGGTTAGTGTTAACATTAGGTTAGTGTTAGCGTTAGGTTAGCATTAGTTTAGCTTAGCGTTAGGGCTAGGGCTACAGTTATAGTTAGTTTTTAGCATTACCTTTTGCATTTGTGTTTCTACTAAGCCTTCTTTATTCTTGTCATGCATTACTGTCACGTTACAGTAGGTGGTTAAATGAGGTTTCAAATTTATTAAAATCCACAGGTGGTTCTGCAGCCACTTCTCTTGTACCAACTATGCGTTCACAGCATTTGACCCAAAAAAACAAAATTCCTATTGCCTATACAAAAATTGCTCAAACTTGCTCCTAGCGCTCCACATCTTGCTCCTAGTGCTCCAGCCTACACAAACAGTGCTCAGACTTGCTCCTAGCATTGCCATCAACTTTAAACCACGATAGGAATTTATGAAACTGTCAAGGGTCGGCCAACGAGACAACCTGTTTAATAGTTTTTTTCGGTGTCCTAGCACCTTAACTTCAATTTGCGCGAAATTGTTTACCGTTTGCGCCAATAAACTCTTTCCCTTTGCGTGCTTTTGCAAATACTCTCTAATAGCTTGTCAACTTTTACGAATGCACCTTTTTCTTTTACATGTTTTTTTTAGACTTATAAGAGACAGTCCACGTATGTGTTTGGCACCTGAAAGCAGACAAAGATTTGGTGCTGGTTTGATGTGATCCAGATCTGTGTGAACAGCATACTGTATCTACTAATAAGCCACCAAGCAGTAAATTTTAGTGAATTAGATAAGTAATTATCATAATTTTTACTTAAAAAGTTGGAAAGAAATAATTTTGACATTTCACTCCTGTTATCAACTAAAATCAACAATTTTTTCATGGTTTTTACATCATTTGTATTGTCTGCTTACTGGTGCTCTCATCTGCATACTGAGCCGAAACATGGTGGTGGCATGTAAGTTGGGTTATGTCAAATGAAATTGGGTAGTGAATGATTCAGATGATATAGACAGTTTTTGCAAAGTGTTGTTAGAATTGGAAAATTTTATTTAACGTACTTATTGAAAAATAGCTAATTTAGTGAAATTTTGGTGTTTACATCGACATACTGATACTGGTGAACTGGCCTTATTAGGCCTAGGGGGTTTACTTGATCTACCAATAATCAAATTAGCTCTTACTTCAGCACATTTACAACATTTCTTGAAAGCTTTGTTAGCAGGGATTTACTCTTCATGTCATAGAATATTGAAACCTCAAGGAAGTTGATTCCTCCATGGAATTTCAAGCTTTGCTGCTTGTATGTGAACTGTTGTCCTTCATAGCTGCTTTCTAGCTCTGAACTGCTTGACAATGAAAGAAGTATTGACGAAATGACTACAGAATGGTTTCGTGGATAGTGACTTAAACTGCATATTATTGACTGTTGGTGCAGGGTATAAAACATAGTTAACAACTCTAGGATAGTGTTAGCAAAAATGATTAGTGATTTTCTACTTGGGTTTGTAGGGTCAGTTACCAGTATGTAGATGTAANCACCAAAATTTCACTAAATTAGCTATTTCTCATAAAGTACGTTAAATAACATTTTCCAATTCTAACAACAAATTGCAAAAACTATTCTCTATCATACGAATAATTCACTATCCAAATTCATTTGACGTAACCCAAGTTACATGCCACTAATCAAACCCATGTTACGGCTCAATATGCGGGTGACAGTGCCAGTAAGCAGATGACACAAATGACATAAAAACTATGAATTTTAAATCAAACAAGCTGATTGGTCAAAATATAACAATTTATTCATGGTGCCATTTCATTACATATATCCACGTATCACATAAGTATATATCTACCCATCCTGTATCTATATGAGATTTTTCTACTCAATGTAGTTTTAAATAATTTGGACCTAGTAATTATCATCACTTTAGTATTCTTATAGCCAATTAATGTTTCCAAGTAGCACAATGGTAGTGTAAAGACAAGAGCTATAATGCTGTCAGACAAGAGCCGTAAAGGTATTGTAAAGCAAAAGATGTATTAATCACTTTGATAAACTCAGCTACAAGCCTGAGCAAGTGTTAGGGTCACTACATTGCTCAGTCATAAGTAGATCACACTTTGCAATTTATAGTTAGTCCCACAGAAAGCATGGCCAATACATAGGGGTGAGCTTCAGCAGTAGGGGCTGCTGGAATGGAGAAAATAAAATCTTACCTGCCTAGTATCAACCCGACCTACTGTGATTACCTTGCATGGCTGAACAGCCTCAAGTTGTCTTTTTAGCAAGGCAATTTTATCAATAGCCATAACTTTGTTTAGTGCCAGTGCTATGGGCCAGCATTGACCATTGCAAAATTGATGGATTTTTAAGCAAACTATCTCATGCCGGTTTCTTGAATCAATACCACAGAAACAGCAGTGAAACACAGTGAATGAAAAAGATCAGATTGTTCCCTGACATTTACCAGTACATATTAAAATAGCGTAGAGTATATATATTTGTATAATATTCCCTCCTGTCCACTGCTCGATTCTTATTATTGTTGTTTTTAGCGTATTATCTTTTAATCAGTGTTCTCCACCAGTTCTTATCAGCAGGATGCCATTCATATTTTATGATGCTCATGCTCTATTCTCTCACCATTTTGTGTTTTTCCTGACAAAGATAGTTGTAGCTAAGTATCAAAATGTTGGCCGTTTTTTTAACATGTTTTTATGTTTCCCTGCCAGTAGAGCCCGAGAAAGTATTTTTTCTAAGTAGATTTTTATGGGTTGCATTCTGATTATGTACCAAAAAAATTCACTTCTTGTGAAAATGTGACAATGAATATTTCACAAAATGTTTACTTAGAAAATTTTTTTTATACAAAAGCTATAAACTTAAAGGTCAATTGCCATGGATCAAATTTGCTCGGCCCAACTTGGGTTTTCGTTACAAGGCTGGGGCTGTTTGACCAAGATGAAACAGTGTGTTGTTTGCATTCTGATGCATGGCAGCTGATCAAATCATCCACATGGATAAGTTCATGTTGATATAATGATTTTTTTAGACAAGGACTATTATGTAACTCTTGTTTGGGGTAATATTATTAGCCATTTCAACATGGTGTCAAAGAGTATTGCCATACACTTCCAGATAATAAAAGGAGTTGATATATGCAAATGCAATTTTTCTGTTGTTGTGTGAATGATGTTTTGTTAGGCCAAAAGTACGATTCACAGTGGAATGATTTTACCAATAAAGCGCAGTTGTTTTACCTGAATGTTTTCCTGAAAGTAATTTCTTACTGTGTTGAGTTGGGTTTAAAGCTTCAGTAATACACCTAACCACTGGCATGCTCCATATGCAAATATACTGAACGTTTTTTTTGCAACTGTGAGCTGCAATAGTTATTTTCTTTTGCATGTATTTCATAACAGATTAAAGTTTATTAAATAATTTTTTCTGAGAATGTGTTGCTTTGTACAATTGGTAGGAAAAGCCATCTGTCATCAATGTCAGATTTAACAGCTGTTAGACATTTAAATCCTCTTTTTGAGGATGCTTTGTCTTCTGAAGAGAAAGAGAAAATTGCCAAGGAGCTCTCTGATGCTAAATGTTTTGTCCGAGGTAAGTTTGTTACAAATCAAACTTGCTCCCTAATGCTTGTCAAACATTAATAAGCACATACAGCTAACCACAACATTTCAGATTCTCACCATGACATGGAAACAAACAGTGAAGATTTTCACAGCAGTGGGTTGATCGAATACCTGTGCAGATACGGAGGTCATGTATGGTGGGAACATTTTTCAAGATCTCTTCTTCAATTAGGTTAGATTTTGTAAGATTTTACTTGAAGGAGCAATGATGTAATGTAGAAACATGGGATTTTGTTATGGTGATTAAGTCATTAATTCATAGTGATTTTTTACATACCTTAGCAATAATTTTAGCTTGGTTTTGAAATGCAAATTAAAAAATTTACTTAATTTTTTTAACACATGCCCTGATATTTTTTTGATAACATTGATGTTAATTTGAGAATTGTAATGCAATCTTTTGTGTATGCTACATGTAACTCCGATTTAAAGAAAATTTACCGTAACATTGTCAAAAATGAATATTGTGAAAGTCATGATAAAATTGTTGGAAGTGTCATGCAGGACATCAGATATACTATGTTTATATTGTTGTCCCCAATGTCATTCTGAACAACTTCCAGTATCTGGTTTTACTCTATGGCAGTGGTTGTCCACCTAGGGTGTGTAGCCTGCAGGGAGGTTGTGAACCATTTTTGGAGGTGTTGCTAGTAGATATTTTATATACACAGATGTGTTACCTTCGTTTTATTAAAGTTTTAGATGGGGGTTAAAGGGTTGAAAACCACTGCTCTAGGGGTTCCATGTTGTCATTAATGGTGAAGAAACAACAGAAGTCAGGTGAGTAGTCACATTTCCACCTAGAAGAAACCTAACTGGCTTGTTGTTTGTGGTGATAAAACAGCTCTTGGGCAGTGCCATGTGCCAATTTGGTGATAGTTTCCCTTGGCTTGTAGTTGGTATAGTCTCAGTCAGTGTTGCCAACCTTGCGGTTTTCTTGCGAATTTGGGCTTGTTTTTTTCTGGAGTTGCGGGTTTTTTTGAAGGCTTGCGGTTGCTTGTTTTTGGGCTTGTTGCAATTGAAATTTGCTTGCTTTTTACAGATTTCTGTTTTGCGGATTGCTTTTTTTTTCAAATTTTATGGCAGTGTTGCTGTTGCAATTTACTGCTAAAGGCATATTAGGCTTGTTTTTATGAAAAGTTGCTCATTTTGGGCTTGTTTTTTTGGATTTGCCTCCCTGCTTTGTTATTTAATTTTCTTGCTGATTTTTTGTTTTGTTTGATTTTCATGCCAACGCATGTTGGGCTTGTTTTTCGGTTAAATTACCTGTTTTTGGCTTGTTTTTCAAATTTACTTGCTTGTTTTTGCAAAATAACCTGGCATCACTGGTCCCAGTGATTGTGTTGGTTATTAAAGTCTACTGTATAGTGTAATAGCTGATAGAAACATTTTTTGTCCACACCAAATTTCCTCAACTAAATTTGATGCACTCTTTTGTGCACATAGGTATACTCTATTCATCTGTAAAGTTGCTTCATGTTCTGTGATTGTTTGTTTTTTGTATTTGATTTCCAACTCTTGATTTTCTTAACACTATGCAAAAAGTTATAAACGGGGCTGGTTGATTAGATGACTGCCATAGTTCTTCACCAATCCTATGTAACACAGTGACACTCGTGTTTACACTATTCATTTATTTTGCCATTTTGTTTTCATTTACTCTGATTTCCACTGACAATTGGTTCCTTGTTGTGCGATGGCTCTCAGTATTGTTTCTGTTTAATAACTGAGTCATATGAAAAGATAATAAACTTGAAAGTTGACCAGATTTTATCATTTGTGTGACAGCACAATGTCAAGCCTGTCCTTTGGTAGCAGTTGTAATAAATATTTGCGCTTTGTCATTAGTGCACCTTAAACATTCAGACATAGGATGGCAATGGTTTTGCTGAAAAGACAGGTTATCATTATCATTTGAGAGAGTCAGCAGCATAGCTTATTTTTCCAACCTGTCCAGCTCCAAGAGATAAGTTCACGATTGTTGATATTCTGCATGAGAAATAGTTTTGTGTTTATCAGGATCTGCTGGTTGTAGGCCGGTTGCAGACAGGTATCTTGTCATGAGCTTTGCCAGCGTGGGTTGCCCTGAGTTGGTATTGCCTGTCTGTAAGTATGCCTGGTGCCTGCACACAAGGACAATGTGCTGAGTGAGAAATACAGAAAAATATCATTCATACCCTGTTTTGGGTAATGCTTTTGATATCGCATGAGGCTAGTGAAGGGTCATGTTTCAAGTCTTGCATTCACATGCCTAGATAAAAAGCCCTACACCAAAGATTTTTTAGATAAATGGCATATTATGTTTCAATTATTTTTATGAACAATATAGCATGTTTTCTGCAAAAATGCTTGGACTTTTATTCTGCTTATTACATTTTAGATGTTTTTGCAGGAAAATTTCAGCTAGATTCGATTTTCCGAAGGGCTTTTTACACCAAAAGCATTGACCAAAACTTGTTGTGGGTCATTCATAACTGGAAGGTTTTACTGTCCTGGGAAAATATATTCAAGGAGTTGGATCATCTGTTTGTAAAGTGGTAAGTATATCTAACGTTGTAAGTTTTAGTATGTAAAGTGTAGAAATCAAACATGCAAAACCACGGTTTATGCCCTAAACTGTACAATGTCAGATGGAAGTTCTTTGCATAGATTCTAAGGTTTTGTTTACTTTACATTTTTTGGTTTTCTTCAAGTTGTCTTTTTGACATTGTGGAGTTTGCTAGCTTGTTGCAAGTTTTTCCCTGATAAATTGCATTTTTACCTGTGATATTTCCTTGTGCTGATTTTTTTCTCAATTTTTGTACCCAAATCTTCAAACTTCTTTTTGCTTCTTTTTAAGGTTTTCAGCTTTTTTATTTGTTTAAAACTACATAAGTTTGAAACCTTGCACCTGTGCTTGCTGCTAAGGCAACCTGCTCATAAAACGGGCATATTTTTGGTTAAACATCACTTTAGCTCCACTCAGACAACAGTATTGTAGGAGTTTTGCTAAAATGTAACCCCTATTACTGCTTGTGTACTTCAGGTTTCTGCATTGTTATTTTTTTGGTTCACAAAATCATGTTTTGTCACATGTTCACTGACTATAATGGCTTTGAAGTCGTTATGTGACTCACAAAGCTGGTTGGAGGCTCAACAATCAGTTGTCACCATGGGCGCAATTTTGTTGTAAAGGTGTGAAACCAATATAGTCATCGGGTCGATGCAGAAGTGTCGTTTTATATACACACATTTGTAGAGGTGTTTTGACAGCAACACTAATCACGCTTTGTTTTATCCTTGCAGATGATTTACGTATTAATATACTTAAATTTGTTGCTGGACATTGTGCTGTAGTTCAGCCTGCTTCCATTAATATCGTATTTGGATACAAACAAGCACAGCAATATAGTAGAAAACGTCAATTGGCTTTTATCAGAGCTGTCAGTTGGAGTGCACAAAATGCTGAATCGCATTGGTCGCACTTGCATATCACTCTTACACTAGAACACTTCAACGTTCATGCATTTTATAAGAAGTGTGGGTTGCAACCCGATTTGATGTCTTGTTCAAGTCGCTTAACGTTAAAAAGACGATGAGTATTTTTCTTGCACATTTCCGTTTTTTGAAAAAGCTACCAATCTTTTTAATGATACTGGGCATCATGCATGCAGCCCCACCCCTACCAAAATCTCCATTGATATCCTCTTACCAGCAGGAAAAACATTTGGCCGAAAATTAGCGTAGCGTACTTCACAAAATGATTTCAATCTATATTTACTGTTGGTGGATGGAGGATGCATCCTTTCAATCTCCCCCTGTTGGCCCCTGCATACATGCCCACACAGAGTTGTAAAAGGGCCTCATTTTGAAGCCTGAACCCGGCCGGAGCCCGAAATCACAAACCCGAACCCGGCTAGTGCCTGACATTTATTTTTGAAGCCCGATTGAGGCCCGAAAGCCAAATTTACCGAGGGAGTTAAGATATGCGCAACTGCGGAGTAACAAAAAACGTTGTGTTCGGGTATAGCTGCAGGTACACGGTTTATCACA
>JGI24021J15306_10009772_pt1 | contig 11865 bp, 10 predicted proteins | sample Ectturendosymbi1_FD_15306 | JGI IMG/M metagenome (IMG submission 15306)
TTTTTGAATGTGTGAAAACAGTAAATGTTTAATTTGATAACTTTAAACCATTTTCTTCTGGTGGCTTGGCTTTGCCTGCAATACATTTTACTTCAATTTACCATATAACCGCATTACCTACATTACATTTTATACCCAGAGCAAAAGACTTTCACTAACTATTATGCACTGTTACCTTTACAAAAAAAAGCAGTTTCGCCCTTGGGAGGTCTGCAGCCTAGATGACCCTTGGTGCTTCGCAGCCTCCCACTCCCTCATGCATTTTTTAAATCGATGTTCTTGGAAGTCATCGCAGTCCTACATTATAATAAGCATGATGACGTCATTAATGCTTATGTCTCAAAAGCTTGTGTTTCATCAAAGTAAATGTATTTGCGCCATCAAGCGCATACTCTCTACTACCGCTATGTATGTATCCTCGTCTTCCTTCATGTATTTGCGTATTCCTTGTTACTGCGATGCATGCTTAAATTCAAGCGCCTTGCGTGTGGGAGTGAAGACGTTACTCAATACAATACAATCTGAGGAAGCGAGTTTGCACACACTCTCGAAACGTCAACAATAAATGCTGCATTGTTATCACGCCAGTGGAGCAAATTTTGCAGCCAGAAGACTAGGCCTGGTGACAGAAAAAGCATTCTATGTTCACACTGTGTTAGCTTTACGTTTGCCTGGGGTTTCTGTAGGCTACTATTTAAGAATTTTCGCATTTTAGGTTCAATGCTTAACAGTTGCTGGGATTTCACAGCCAAGCTCTAACGTTGCAAGGGAAATTCGAATTTCACAAGGGCTTCAAAGCTATTAGGCGCTGTTTAGGTAGTCATGGCAAAAGTGCCGAGTCCCACCAACAGCTGGTGGCAAGCCTGGCCCAACTATTCGTAATAAAGCTTAAGTTGCATTCCTGCCTGCATTCCTTTCGAGAGTATTTCAGCTGGCAGGCGAATTCTCTATAATATAATCTATGATCGAAACAATAGCATCTGTGATTAAATATATCCTAACATTCATACCAGTTTCTTGTAGCTGACAACTTCAGCACTTGCAATATCGTCTCACAGCAAATATATTCAGCTGAAGTTTCAAAAATCTAGATCAGGGGTGAGGAACGTATTTGCTGTCACGGGCCGCATGAATTGTGCATCATCGTTGGCATGCCACAAAATCAATTAATAATTCTACCTTCTTCTGACTATGAAGAAGATTCACATCTTTTAACTTCCTATCAAAGTACCTGCTTATCACAGAGCTTCGCTCTGAAGCGATGTTGTACTCTTACTTGGGTAACGAAAATTCTGATGCGGACCACATCCAATGTTCACGCGGGCCGCAGGTTCCCCACCCCTGATCTGGATCAGTGCTCCGCAACCGGAGTGCGGCGGCACATCGGTGTGACGCGACAAGATGCTTGCTGTGTCGCGGAATAATTTTATCAGAAAATATGAGCATTACAGTTCGCAACTCAAACCCTTGCTTGATTTTTGCTCTGCATTTGCATTGTTTTTGTGACGTTAGATTTAAAGTTTTCACAAACGCATGGTAGGCCTGACGTAAAGCAATAGTGGTTTGCGAAGGTAGAGGCTTTGCTGCGTTAGTGAAACGTCAAAATCCAGCCATTCAAATTACTCACTGCTGCTTCCATAGGGAAGCCCGGCCCATATTCAGTTTGTAAGCTTTGGGGAGAAAAATACATTTTAGGTGGCAGTCCTGAGGGAAGTCCTGATGATCAAAGTTTTACCAAAGGAGTATAGTCAGAAACGATGAACCACTGTATCCACATTGTAAACTTTGCTGAAAAAAGAGCTTTGAATTAACGAAATTTCTCGTTGCTATGCGAATAAATGGGATCAGAACATCAATCACTGCTATTTTCATACGTCTAATCGTTGGATTTCGCGGGGCAAAGTTGTCGCAAGACTCTTCTAGCTCCGGCATGAAATAAGTCAGTTCACATGAAGTCGGAACAGCCATCATCTGTACTCTGTACAAATATCTTGAAGATGATTGTTGGATTGCCAAACTTACATGTATCACCGACATATTTCAACACTTGAATGGACCCAGCATTAAAATGCAAGGCAAAAAATGACAACATACTGACATGTTCTGACAAGTTAAAAGGTTTTAAACAGAAAATAGCACTCTGAAAAATTGAGTTACCACGAGATCACTGAAATGTTTCTAAGAAGCAATCAGAATAGAACTATTGACAAGGAATTTGTGTTGGATTTTGCCCAAGAACATTTAACTTTGTTGCATCAAAAATATGATCATTGCTTATTACGGAACGATATGGTTGAATCCGAAATCCTTTTACCGCTAATGCTGAAATGTTAACGCAAGAATTACCATTGCCTGTTAGAAAAAATATTCTTGAACTACGAAATGACAGAACTCTGAGATTCAAGTCCAGCGATGTTCCACTTCATGAGTTTTGGTTTTGTATTGAAGAGGTAGCCTGTATAAACGAATTTTGAAAGTGGCTATTGAAATTCTTCTTTCACTTTGCACTACTGTACATACTTGTGTGATCAAAGTTTCTCATCTTTGTTATTGATCAAAAACGATAAACGATCCATGCTTAAAAGAAGTTGTTGGAGAACTTCGAGTTGCTCTTTAAAATATTGAGCCTAACTTACAGCGATTGTTCTCATTGAAACAAGCGCGAATAACTGAAAATAATTCATGACGTGTATTGTTTGCATTAGTAGTCGTGGTGTGCCGCAAGACTTGGAAAATTGTTGAGTGTGCCGTGAGTGACAAAAGGTTGCGGAGCACTTATCTAGATAATGGACTTGATGCATTTGCTAAAACAAGATGAAAAGTTGGGCAGGTTTACTGGTAGCTTACACATCTGCCACACTAAAGCAATGACTGCTCTAGTTCAGTATGGAACCAGGTGTTGTATAAATAAGGCTACTAATTTTTACTCTGTCCTCACCGGCTGGTCTGCATCATGATCAAGACCGAAAAGTTTAATTTCTGAAATGCTGCGACTTTATCTGTTTGCGGAAAAGTTATACCACAGTTGAATAAGCACGATGACGTCATCAAATAAAATTTCATGAAAATTGCCCCCCCCCGAAATGAAGAGCTGGTTGCGCCCCTGCTTTTATCGTTTGCCGCTCCACCAAACTTTCATTGTGCTTTGCCTGTCTGCGAGCGTAAGTAAGTAGATAAACCACTACTTCAAAGTTAAGGTTCATAAACGTATAGAACAAAGTTGCTCTACAACTTAAGTAGGCAAGGCAAAATTTTAAATGTCATCCAGCAAAGTGTTTTTCGTTACATTGGGCAGCTGTATACTGAGGGGTGTAGTGGGGCGGGAACGCGTGGGAACGGCGTTGTCACACCTTCTTCACGTTTTGCTTTGAAACGAGTTTTAAGCTGCTTTAAAATGCCTTGTTTATGGGTGCGTTCCCACACCTCTTTTGTTAACACTAAATCCCTGTATATACTGTACTTCTATCTCATCAATCAACCATGCGCATTAATACTTCGTTTGATAAGTGTTTCTTAATCTGTGGCGTGGTACAGTTGTAAAATCTTTGTACAATATATCTCCAATTCATAGAGAACTGTTTTCATTCCAAGCCCATGCATTAAGAAAAACTATAAAATTGGGCTTCTGGGGAATTTCGGGTGGATGCATGGGTTGCCCTCTTGTGAAGTCTTTTTTTTGTATTGCGACATAAAGCGGATAGCTGATCGTGCCCCCAGACGTTTCCTTTATACAAGAACGCGTCTGCGTTTGAGGTTACCGAAAGCGAGAAATAATCAGTTCATGTTAACAGCTTTCTCCAAGTCAGTTGTTCTTCGAATGAAAGCGCCGTCCAACACGAGTGAAGTAGCAGCATTGTAAGTTCGATTCGCCTGTAATTTCGGTTTTAATTGACGTAAATTTGCACTTTCGTTCGTAGCTTGGATCTCCATGGCAGAGCTTTTTTTACAACTTTTGCCTTAATTACGAGTAGTAGCGGTACAATGTCTAATGTCCACCAGAGCAGCATGCTATTTATCATGAACATAGACGTTGCTAGGGGGAACGTGAGCGCCCCTCCCGAAAAAGAAATTGCTGATTTATACATTTTAACTCCAATGATTTTCCGTCTATTTTGATATTCATATACTGTAGTTCTTTTGCTAAAACATCTTCATCAAAAAGGTCGTGGCACGGTTGACTGAGCATGATGACGTCATAACCTCTCTGAAAAAAGAGGCCTCGCACCTGAGTCTTGCACTGGGCCCCGCATCTGCCAGGACCAGCCCTGGATATTATGCACCAAGCCAACAACTGAAATATCAACCCTCAAAAACCAAACCCTTTGTGATTTAGACATACTATGCATCAAGCTCTTGCACACGCCACCAAACAGTGTTTCTTGCAATTCAACTGCCTCTTTTTGCCACCAGTTTTTACAACATCAAATCACGCACACGCCAAAAATTATCTTACGAGTACCCATTTCGTCGGTAATATATGGCCCTAGCTACTACGTCATTCGAGTAGTCGCGGTGGGTCGTCGCGGAGTCCACGTTGTCCCAAGAATGGACGTTACCCGGGCCCATGTTGTAGGCTGAAATGCCCCCTTGAAGTTGCTGGGCCGCCGTCCACTGCGGAAACTTATGCCGAATGGTTTTGATCATGTCGACGAGGATTCCAGTGCCTTGCCTGATATGAGCGATAGAATCCCAAGGAGGAATTATGGTGTAATATTGTTTGCTGACCTGTGTAGGGAAAAAAAGAAGGATACAAATTGAGATGAAGGAAACTAATTTTGTTACGCAATGTTACAACGTCAAAGTAAATTTCCTGAGGTGTCTTTGCTCGATTGGATTTTTAGTGTGATACGTTTTAACTTTTTCTGAATCATGACAAATTGCTCTTTTGCATTGACTTGAATTGTCAGAAGCATAACAATTTATTCATCAGTTGTTCTGAAAGCAAAGTAGGAGTCGTCTAGCAGGTGTCGATTTCTTCATTATAAAATTTGTTATTCGTGATAATCTTTTGTTCAAAATCATTTTATTTGATTGTATTTTAAATGCATTTACAAATAGGTAATTTTTTACCTTTATGCGTTAAATGTCTGTTAATCAAAAACCTTGTCATTACGAAAATCCTTTTTCATTTAATAAAAGCCACATTTCTTTCGGTTATGAAGTCAAGATGACATTAGCTATGAACCTTTCGCTACTACAAACGACATGTTTTATTGTATTGAAATTTTTTTGCTTTCGAAACTTGTAAGCTTGGCTTGCACAAACTTTACAAACATATTGATGAGCCCTATTCGAACCTGCATTAGCCCGAATGCACTGCCATCGCCGCTCCAACCGCCAGCGGGCAGTACCTTTCCAGCTCTCGTTTCCCTGCTGATGATTCCTGAAAGGCATACTTGTTCGGTCAGAAGTTCGGCGATGTTAAGTTTGAAAAGATAAACGTCATGAGAGTGCAGCATAATGTCGTTTGTATTTTGTAACTCAAACCGCAGAAAAAAAAAGCTTTTAGAACTATTGCAATCACAATTAAATCTTTGCCAAACCTGCAATGATTGCTGGATCCACATCTAGCTCACTTGCCACGTCCATTATCTTCTGGCGATAAGTGTTCATGGCTGTAAGATCTGTAGCTGCCATCTTCTCGGATGCCTGCACCCCTGACCATGAGTGAAATGTTTTCGAACTTCCGAACATTTTTAGCTTTTGCGATTAAGGTGGAAGGGCGCTATTGAAAGGTCTGTCACGCGAACAACATTCTCTAGTTGTGGCATAGAGTAACCAAGCCATCATGTCACAACGGCACACGCACAGTTAAAAATAATAGACTAAAAACGACCAATCGCACGTTTTGTTCCAATTTAAGCTGGCAAATAGGGACGTGACGATGAGCTAAAATAAACGAAATTCGCGTAGATGCGGTTTGAAGATCGTTCAAAGCTTCAGTTGCTTTCCGAAGGTAGGTTTCTAAGCTTATGATGCAAATAAGTACTTTACCTGAGTAGGTCAGCCTGTCTCCTCGTGCAGTCATTTCCGAAGCACCGGTCGGCCACAGGTGGCCAATGTCGCCATATCTGCCAATTCCTGAAAACATTGTGTTTGTTGAATGCATTTTGAAATACTGAAGCAAAATTTTTTGACAGGTGATTTTTTCATCGGCATTAATTGTGTAAACTGTCAAACTATAAATCTTACAGCACACTCGCTGTTGGAAAATTCTTTGTAAGGAATAGGGGCGAATCAAAATATTTACCCATTGCGGCTTCTTGAGAACAGTTGCTCTGATTTTAAACTTTTTTCCAAATCCGATTGTAAAGCAGAATAGAGACTTCCAAATTTGTCTGATCGCCCAATTTTTTTCTGAAGTTTAAGAAAAAACAAAAGGCGTTGACAAGTATATGTTTGCTTGGGCTTTGGAATATGGGAAAATATATCTTATTGTTGAAACACTATAAAGTACATTGAATGCCTGAGGTTTTTGTCAAACGTTTCTGCTTTTTCAAAATATTCTAAAATGCGAACAAGTGGGGCAAACATATTGCTGCAAGATTTTTTTTCAAATGTACGAAGGATAATATAAAATGCACCAAATTTCTATCTGTCAAATATTATCCTTTCATAGCTCCGAATCCGATTGTAGCCTACTATGTACGATCTAATTTTGGGTGCAGATCTCTACATAATCTGTCCTGGAGTGCGAGTGTTAGCAGCCATCAGGTTCAATGTAACATTCCTTATCTTTGAGGCCTTATTAAAAAAAATGTGTACCTGTTTCTCAAAAGATACAGAAATCTAACAATGTATGGTTGCGTGCTTTGATGCAGTCAGATTGTTTATATTTTTCTTTATTCTTTGAACACCACAATCGCATTTACCTTGCGACTGAGTGCTCGGACATTGCAGTGCTTGTTCGGTCGAGGGCATGTCATGCCACAACGCATTCGTACTTTACCTGGCCTCGACCAGTTTAGGAATTAGCGTCCTACTCTGCAGTAATGTTGTACCAAGTGTTACGGGCTAGCGAACAGCAGTGTTAAGAAAGTGTCTGCAACCCTGTGCTTCTGCCTCCAACGTCGTTGTATAACGTTCTTTTAAGAAAGCGTCTGCAACTCGGTGATTCAGCCTCCAACACCGTTGTAAAACGTTCTGTTTTGTCTGTTTTATCAACCTGCGTTGTACAGACAGGTGGGTGTTTTGTTTATACCATGGACTTCGTGTCTGCTTGAAAATTAATGTCATTCATTACTGTATACATTTTTGGTAGGCATCATCAGCTCATATTTACAGTAAATAGAATCACCTAATCTTGAATTACATATCGCACAGCCCATCTATTCCTATGAAACCGTGAAGCCACCTGAACTGCCCTAGCTTGTCATACCTTGGCTGGAACCACACAGCAACTACAAACCTCTGACCCACAAGTGAACAACTGGAGTACAGTAGTTTAAATCACAGCACTCGCGGAAGCTTCCAAAAACACTGACAAGTCGCTGCACACGGGAACTCACATCAACAGACAGACTAGAACGCAGCCATGCTGTTATGCGAATGTGCAATATTTGAAGGGCTTGTCACCCACGCTCGCAAAGGGCTAACTCCACGCACAAGAGACGTCTTTGCCACACTGCAAAAATTTATCAGAGCAGGGGCGTGATGGGACCTGACCTGTAAACAACGAGAGAAGGGCGGGAAGGTATCAGCGCAGTGAGCTTCTCAGTGACCGCTATCACGCTCCCCAAAGTCTTAACTTTCACTGCAAGCAACGCTTTCGATGCCTATATTGACTACAACGTTAAACAAACACAACTAAAGTACGGCTTCAAACAAGTACGCGTTTGAATTCACTGCAAACAACGCTTTCAATGCCTATTTCACTACAAACAAAAATTTCACTGCAAACAACGCTTTCGATGCATATATTGACTTCAACGTTAAACAAACACAACTAAAGCACGGTTTCAAACAAGTACGCGTTTGAATTTGCCGCGTATGATCGTTCAGCTGTCGCAGTGCGCATGAGACGCTTTGACTTTCTGACTACAACCATAATACAATGCCAAGGTGAGCTCTTTGTTGACATGCTGCTAGCTTCTGATTTGGCATCAACTTGTTATCGGCTCCTAAAGTTCATCTTCCTGTTATTGGAAGTTTTTACATGTTGGTAACATCTTGTTATTCAACTCAAGAGTGAAACAAGACACCATCGCGCTTTAGAAAATTAATGATGAACTCCTGTTGTGTGATGACACAGCATCCTATCAAACGGCATGGAGTAACAAGCGATTGAGAGTTTCCTTTCCAAAGGTTCAAGTTTCAACATATGTTTGAGAAACCTCAAGTAATGGCCTTGCTTGGCCTCGAGGCACACAAGAAAATAGCTGTGCACGAATCTTGTTGTGATACTGCTGCTTTCAGAAGTCCACCAAACATCTATATTACAGATTTCAGAAGACACTTTTTTGTTGCTGCGCTTGTTATTGTCGATGTTGTTGTTGCTTCTGCCACTGTATTTCTTCCTTAGAACAGCATAGCAAAAGCAATATAAACAAATTTTCACCCGTGCCTTCAGCATCACGCAAGGTGAACTTACAAGTCTTTCGAAACAGGTCAATCACAAACATGTGCCGCTTGTAGTCCGAGCCTGAAGATCACTTTGACGCTTACTATAATTTTGATGATGCGATTGAAATCAAGTTGAAGAGCAAATGTTTTGCCGAATACAATGCTGGAAGCTGGTCTGCGCGGCAACCGATTTCTCATAGGCAATAATTTGGATTGATGAACACCAATCGACTAGCCCTTATATTTTTACTTTCCACTGAATTTAGTTGTCCATGTCAGACCAAAAACAAAGGAACACCTAATATTTGTATAGCACCCAAACGTACCATGACAAATTGCTCCTGAAAATCCATCCGTGCAGAAGTGAGCTTGGAAATAAATGTACGATGTGTAAACATATGACTGTTGTGGCAGTCACTGCGATTAATTCAGGTAGTTCTATGTTGTCTTGTTGCTTTGTGTGCATACAAGAAAACTGTTTTGAACCCACATTATCTTGAATCCCTCGCCAAAATATTATTTGCAAATACCTACAAATTGGAATGAATGAAGTATGTCAAAACAAGTCTTGAAATCTTTCAAACTGAAGCCATTACTGTCTTGAAAACACTTCTTTCACAAACAAATTGTTTTGGTATTTTCTCAATAAAGCTAAAGTACAATGGCTGCGGCCTGAAAACCTTCATGCATTCATATCAGCTGAAAACAAGTTGACAATTTCGTCAGCTGTTTACATTTGAAACCATCGTAACTTGATTCATGTTAAAGCAGTGTCATGCAGTATAGCAGATCGAGCATTGCAACAGAGCAAGCACCCTGCGGCTTTATTCACCAGTGACGGAAGGGAAAAAAGGAAGATTGCAATGCACGGCTTGGTGAAGCAAACGCAGTTCAGCGTGAGCTTATCGCTCTGTGGTCCAAAGGAAGCTTTCAAACACCGCACAACCAAGGCCTCCTGGAAAAGAGAGGAAACCTTGAGAATCTGTCAGCTTTATATTGGTCTTTCTCATCATCCATGGTCATGAATCTGATGTAATGACTGAAACGATACTAACCCAAGTGCAAGCGGCCGAGATAGGATTTTTGCGAAAAGTTCTCGGGATAGCACTTTGACACAAAGTGCGCAGCTGTGAAATCTGAAATGTCGCCGCTTCTCCGAACAGAGATTTCTTAGCTGCGATGATTCTGATCACGGGATCAGAACGTCAGAGGAAAAATCGGCGAAGCCTGCGGCATGCAACCCTGGGAAAGCGGCCTAGAGGTCGTCCGAGGACCAAGTGGCGTGTCGACATCTCCAATCTTTGCTTCGTCCCCTCTTGGCGTGAATCCAGCAAAACTATGTGAGGTTTCTGAAAACCGTGACGCAATTGGAGCCCTCCTGGGACTGCTGACCCCGCGATTTGACCCCCGCGATTGTCTTTGACCCCGCGATTGTCTCCAGAGGTAAAGGGGCTGTGAAAATTAATGAAAGCGAGTGATACGTTTGTCAAGCCATTGAATTTAAAGTTTCATTCTGAATCACCCTGGAAATCAACGTGATTGCGATGTTTTGTCATAAATGCATGTAATTTGTGAACGACACTGCCTTCGCGTGTGTTTCATTATATGCCATAGCACAGCCTGTGAACAAAATAGTACGTTTCTCCACCTGGACGTCCGCATGAAGGCCTATGAACTGCAATGTATTTGAATTGATACAATTCGAGTTTGGAAAATAATGCCATGCCAAGTCATTCCAGTGTATGAAACTTCAGCAAACTTTTATGCCTTCAGCAAATAATACCAAGCGTTTGCGCAGGTTCTACATCAAACATTCGCTCAAAACGAAAGACCTGTTTAGAACGTGCTCATGAATCTTACGGCAGCCATAGCTCAGTGGTAGAGTTCCCGCCTCCCAATTGGGGGTGTCGGCAGGGCCGAATTCAACTGATGCGAGGTCCTAGGCTAATCCACTTGTGAGGCCCCCTCGTCCATTGTTACGAGGGAAAAAATAGAAAGCGTTAATCAATTTGCGAAAATTCGAAAATGACGCTCTGAAAGTACTGTCAGTAAAAAACTCTAAATCATAAATGGAGTATCCCACGATCACTGCGTTTGTTGCTGCTTTCGACGCAAAAGCGTTAAATTGCACGGAATTGTTGAAATCCTACTTGGCTGGCGGGAACAAGATTATTAACTGCCACAGGCAAACCAATCGGAATCGCCACAATTGAAATTTTTGACAAAACACATGGTCTACGTTTTTTATAAGAATCGCATCTGTTTTTTCTTATCTGTGCTCAAAAAAAAAAACAAACACACTGCACCCATATAGTATGTGTGGTGGTATAAATGTGAGGACCACGTTGTGACTCGTTTACCACGGCTGTAAAAATCTTACACACACGAGCAAAACACGTCACGTAAAATGCACCCAAATGGTTGTAACTGTTACGTTCACGCATTGCGTGTTTCTTACTTTTTCAGACTGGTAAGAATCGAACGCAACTGAACTATCGCGTAAAAAGATGTGAGGTTTAAAAACCAGAACCGCCAACAGAAAGTCTTGAATAGGGGGTTTAAATTTGCGCAAGGGGACTTGATATTCTCTAAAATTTGATAAAATCTTCACTGATTTATAATGTTTCATATTCAAATTTGGAAGGGCTGAGCTCACCAGTGCCTCCCGTGGCGACTGGACTGGTTTGAATTGCGCTTATTCTGTTATTATTGAAATACGTATAAAGAAATAAAAAGCTACAATCATCGAATCAAGTAAGGCTGAACATAAAACAGTAAACAGTGAAAAAGGTTTTGTCCTGCCTTCTTCATAAAAAAATTATCTAAGAATTCATTACGATTTATTTGCCTAAGTTTGTCACTTTTAATGCACCGAATGCTTAGTGTGGACAACCTTTCCTGGAACATTGCGACCCTTTAATTCATTTTTTCTTTTGAATCTTGTAAAGGACCTTTCGCCTGAGCAGTTAGGGACCATCAAGCTAAGAAATAAGGCTTCGCGTGGTTGCATAAACTACGAATCACCAATCTAAGGCATCAGACCCAAACGTGCTTTTGTCATTTTTTTAAATGTTTCCCTGTCGCTTTGGGGAAGAGTTCTGCGGTTGCCAGTTGGCAAAGTGGCTTTTGCTTGTTGTTCAAGCTCATCAGGATCTTCTCTGGTTTGCTTAGTATGGGAGCAGTACAAACTTGCGCAAGTACTCAATAGCAATCTGATTTCTGAATGACTTTACTGAAGAAAATTCAAATGGAAAAAATCACATCTAAAATACCAAACGAGCTTTACGCGACACAAACGCTGAC
>JGI24021J15306_10009773_pt1 | contig 11865 bp, 8 predicted proteins | sample Ectturendosymbi1_FD_15306 | JGI IMG/M metagenome (IMG submission 15306)
AGGATGTGAGCAGGTTACAGTATTATTAGCAGTATATAATCATTATTGATTTCAATAAGTATTAGGTACATGAAAAACAAAACAAAACAACAAAAAACAAGGGTTTAGTATGTTAGAGGAATTATTTAGTTCTAAGGTATAGTTTCACAAAAAGTCATAGCTTATCTATGTAGACTACCCATTTATTTCACAAATGTAACTGGTGTCATGTGTCATTGATACCGTCGTTTATCTTTACTTGATGAAACGAATACCTTTCGGTGAACAGGTATTCCGAATGTTGCTCCCTCAGCAGCCTGCCAGCAACATGTATCTTTGTCAGATGAAACAACTCAACATCTTGTCCTAAGCTTGTGCAATCAATTGAAGCTGCTTAACTTTGTTTTCATGGAAATGACGATTCAGCTTTGAGCCTCACTGTGGCCTTTCAGACGCATAACTCCTGTTCAATCGACAAGCACTTCTGAGTAACGACATTGTTTCGGGATTCCAAGTCAGACATGCGAAACCGGCTTCGACGAACCCCGTGGTTCCCTGTCGTTTCGCCAGCCTCGCTATCTATAAAACCAAGACCTACGCTCAGCAAACTGCGAAAACTGTTTGCAGTCCGTCAACCAACTATTACATCCGTGACCTGCTCGACGTATTTCCCACCACGAAGCGATCAGAACTTTGCGCTCAGCTCAGGAAGCGCTAACATTCCAAATGAATATTTTTGCACTTGTTGCCTTCCTTCGTTGCTTGGACAACAGGCGTGGCGACTAGAGATTATACGCGAAAAGGGCTACAATAACAATACAAATGTCGTTGAATCGCTTTGAAGCCAGCAAACGCAGAAATCGGATCCTTCGCTTCCTTGGAACAAACCCGTACGACTTGTGACCGGTTTTAATGTTTACGTTTCTACCTTGACTCATGGCATCTCGGTGCCACAGCCAGTCAAGGTATTAAGGTAAAAGCACCACGTCCTATCGGCGCAACCTCTGCTCTCAAACCATAATTGAAACAACCTTTCAAGCACCGGCGTTAAACCTATCGTTTAAAAATATCAGGCCGTACCTAGGCCTAGAATGTTTGCAACATGATTACCTGCGCTTCGCGTGATGCTTTTCACAAGAAGCAAGACTTTGCGAACAGTTTTAACTAGTGTTTCCAATTCGGAGCTAAATAAAAAAATCCGGGTTTCGGGTAGCTGAGAAAAGGAACCCGGGACAACCCGTTTTTTCGGGTTTTGAAATGAATACGATTTTGAGCGATAAAACTCAATATCATTGTGAAATTACTACTGTTGGTCCCTGCGCAATTTACTAGCGAATTATTAATTAAGTTAAGCACAGCTTTTCAATGATGCTTATAATACTGACACATGACAGTCAAAGCAAACTTTCATGATTCAGTCTGTTTCTGAGTTTTGTGACAAATAGTCCCGTGGCTGAAAAATCCCTCTCTGGTTCCACTGATTTGGGGTTGATTGTAATTAAGGCATGGAACAGTTTTTCAAGGTTATTTGACCGCTTATTTGTAGCCTCAAAAAGACTCATTTCCTTTTTCACAATTTGTGGTCGGATCTCTTCTTGTGCCGGAATAGTTTTTTGTGGTCTTCATTTTCATGGATTACATGGATTCTGTGCTGTGATTTCAAATGGTTGATTAAACGTTTGGTGCTTGAACCACCTGCCTTGATATAACGGAGCACAAATTGCACTTTGGTGTTGGTCGAGCCTTGTTTTATGAGAAATGACTCTAAACTTCTGATTTTCTTTGATTACTAACGTCTTTAAGCTGAATGTGTATGATTAAAAATGTACTTGAAGTCGCTTCTAAAGGAAAGCCAAATATTTTGTAGAAACTTATTGCAAACTGAAAAGGAACGAATCGATTTTGCGAAGAATCACAGCTTTTATATGAACTAACACATAGCAGCTTATAAATGAAATAACTAGAACTACGAAACTACGGCATACTTTTAAAGAACTACCTCACGTGGTAGTTATTTATTTAGGTTAGCGAAATGACAAACGATCGTGTAGACACCTGTCATGTGCAAAATGACCTCACGATCCGTCTAAATAGGTCAATTGAACGAAAATATAAGCGGACCAACAACGAACGTACGATGGTCACCGAGCAAAACCCGCACCTCGTGCCTTATGATAATAGTTGAAAGTTCAAACGTGCTAATTTGCCCGTTACACGCTCCACTCTACAACTTCAGTGTTATCAGAATTACTAACATTTGAATGCAACAGCAATCCAAGTTTTTTAAGATTCCCGGGTTTGGTAGTTGAAAAAAACCCGGGTTTCGGGTAGTCAAAAATAGCCAAAAGAAACGGGTTTCAGGTTCGGGAAAACCCAGGTTAGAAACACTAGTTCTAACTGCTTGCGTTATAGTCCAAGTCAGCTCTGATATTCACATATCAAAAAAGAGTTTCGTCCTATGGGCATCCTCAGTCTTTTATTGAAATAAAAATTTTACCCATACCAATACTGTAATTCATCTTGATTTTCGTCAAATTTGATTGGCGACTCTGACGGAATGTACAGATTTCAAGAAACAGCAAAGCTGTTTTGCCAGTGTTGGGCTTTGTTTATGAAACAATGCTGTTTCGTTCATTGATTTCGAACACTATGCCGCAGCAGTTTAACGAACAAACGTAGCAAGACGTGGACTCAATGCAGCAAATAAATGTCAACGGCCAAGCTTTGTCTGAAATTGCGACCATTGCAGTCTTATTAGCAGCTGCCAAAAGCCGACCACAGCCCAACTGAGCAACATTGTTTGTTCGGAATGAACAGTACATTATAATGAGTTTTGCATCAGAAGAACCATCGAAACCAAACATGCAGAAGACAGAAAATTCGTGTAAAGTTATGTTCTCAAATATCCTGGCTCCACCACGAGCGTATATTTTCCTTGCAAATCATAACAACTGAACCCAACCATGAGTAGCGTGTGTTTGTTTGGCAATTATCGGATATAACAAGGATTGGTCAACACCATTTCGACTTGAATAAAATAATGCAAAATGTTTCACAATGTGTGACGTGATCAAACCGAAACTTCGTTTTTCAAGAAAGACCAAAAATGACTGGAATTGCATCCGTTGCTCAATCAACTGAAACTAGGGGAAACACCGGTAAAATCATTACCAATCAGGCGAGGAATTTTTTAAAATAGTACAGCTTCTGCAAAAGAGGTTAAGTTCCGCAAACCCGAAAAGAACGGAATAGAAAAATAAGGTTGAGAAATCTTACCGTGAGTAGATTGTTTGTTTTAGAGAAAACACCAAAAAGCGGTATTAAAAGTGCATGGTAGTAAAAAATTAACTGCACTTCTGTTTGGGAAGCAAAACAACTTTTAATTTTTTCAACTTTTCAGTTATTTAACTCCCATTTTTTCAAAACTGAATTGCGTTAAGTTCTGTGTGTTGCTGCGCGGACGCCCTGTTGGCCTTCACACGAGAACATGGGCGCCGGAAGGGAGGGCAGGGGTCCAAGCCCCCTGGATTTTGAAATTTTACATTTTGCTAACGTTTTTTAATTGAAATGTATTGTTCACTTATCTTCGGAATTGTCAAAACGAAATTTCTCTACTGTTGGTCCCCTCCCCTTGGAAGAAATCCTTCTGACGCTCAAGCATGATAAGTTCAATTCACGACCAGGAAACAGCACTGAACAGTTAAAAAACATTTCGAATCTACTCGTGAACATCTACTCAAGCTCCCCCGTACGACATCCAGCGATCCATTCTCCGTTGAATCCACAGTGAATCTGTGCATCGTTGTTTCCTGCATTGATGACGTTTCACAATATGCGTGGACTTGGACTGCTGCGTCGTTGCGCGACTTTATTTAATTGGTCGTTCGCGCAAGCTTGGTCGTCGCTGAAGCAAAGTCTTTGCGATATTTTGTCTGCTTTTCTCAATTTTGCTCAAGTTGTTGTTAGTTGCTTTTTAAACAATTTGTCAAAACGAATATAATCGTTCTATGTACGTTTTCAAAGGCAACTGAAAACTAGTAAAAGAAGTTCGGCAGCACTGCTGGCCGGCGCAAAAACCACACGTAACAGAGCAGTTTCTGGCAATAAACGGCAGATGGGCGCCGCCATGCCAGGCATGTAAAGTGGACCATGCTGAACATGTATAACAAAAAAGCTTTTGAAAACCTTTGTTTCAGCGAAGATGCGCGAGAGGAGGAAGAGCTGCCACTCCGTGACCGCGGGAGAGTTGAGAAAATGTTAAATTTTTACGCGTTTTCGATCGTGGCGTTCTTTTTGGAAGCACTTGCCTGAGACAGTATTTGAGAGGAACGACGAAATTTGCCAGAACGCAGTTGCAGAGCTGGCTTATCGATCTGATATCAAGAGTTTCGAGTTCGTTTATAAACGTTGCACTAAAGTGGATAGTTTCTCTCGCGCCATCCACCACGGTGGTGCCAGCAGCATCTGCTACAGACTTTCATGCGAAGCGAAGAAATTGATATCTACCGGAGGGTAGATCAGACGCAAGCCATGCACACAATTTTGTTTTCGAGCAATCAAGCGAAAAGACGCTAAGGAACAGCTGAACAACTACAACACCCCTCGCCATTGTTATCTGTTTGTCTTCAACAAGCGTGAATAAGATGTTTAGATTATAGTTGTAAAACTGACTTTACGTGAGCCATCAGCAGTTGAGGCATAGCATTTAAGTTTGCCACAAGCATCACATGTGAACCCACGCGTGAATATTTTAACGTTGTTAACATTTATACGTTCGTCATAAAAGCTATAAATTTTGTAGCAGGTCCAGTTTTTATCGTACTACGGTGTATGATTCAATTCTGGCGAAAAGCTCAAGCTGAAAAGATACTTCCCAGTACCTTTCCAGTAGGGCTACGCTCACTAACAGCACAACGGCTTTGACAAGGCTTCCTACTTAAGTGGCTGACAACAAGACTGCGATATATAGAAGATAAGAACACTATCAAGCGGTTTGCCAAAATAGAGAACTGATGCCACGTTCTTACCGAAAACTGAAAGAAACTTTAACCCTCAACATAGAAAGTTCCAAACTTAGAAGTTTCTCAGTCACATACGCTCAAGCTTTTCGTAGCCTTTCCAAACAGACAACGCTGGCACCGCACATTTAGTAATGTCCTTTCCGTTTGAACAGGCTTGGAAACAATCTTGCCACTGACACTGATATTATGTAACTGCTTTCTTGCCTTTGAAACCTGCACGTCCACCGAAATTTGACTCCAAAATTACTGCTGGCATTGTTTTGAAAGGCCCTCTCCCTAGCCACTGGCCGTTGTCGCAGTTAACGCGTTTCCGGTCCAGACACTCTCTGTTCTACTTGGTTCACGACCCGTGTTAGTTGCTACAACTCCTGCCCTGTCCACCTATCGCTGCTGGGGCAAACAAAACATTCGTACACTTTCACTTCATTATGACGCTTTCACTCCATTGACTGCCGCAGACGACGACACAATCGTTCTGCGCCTCTGAACAAGCGTAACCGAGCCGACGCCTTTACGAAGAAAAAGTAAAAAGGGCGTTGCCCTTACCTCGAAATAGCATTAGTGGAATCGCCCTTCCTGATGTCATACATGCATAGCAAGCAGAAAGCTAAAACGCACTTCCACATATCCATATTAAGCTCACAGTTTATTATTGGTCGAAATTCTCTAAATTTTACCGCATTAGACAAGAGGTAAATGTGAGGAAAATGAACAACTTCATCGAACTTCCAAAGTACTTGTAAAAAACAACACCACTTGAGTCCAAGGAATGGAAAGCGTTTTATCATTCCACAGTGGAAACAGAGGTTGTCGAGAAAGACTTGGCACGAAGTTGAAGTACGGCTCACAGTGACATTTCGTTGCCATCATAAATGAGCGGCTCGTCGCTTGTACACTTGACTTTTAACGAAGAAAAATTAAAAGAGTGTTGGACTCAGCGTCCTTCTCTGAGAGTAGTGTTGTACCAAGTGTTACGGGTTAGCGAACAATAGTGTTAAGAAAGTGTCTGTAACCCTGTGGTTCCTACCTCCAACGCCATTGAAAAACGTTCTGTTGTGTCTGTTTTTATCAATCTGCGTTGTGCAGACAGTGTGTGTGCTTGTACCATGGACTTCGTGTCTGTTTCAAAATTTAATTCAATTAAAAACAAAAATTTCGTGCTGGTGTTCCAAGTAAGAATTAAGGATGCCTCCTTTGCATGGAACTGTACTAATCATTAGCTTCTCGTTTTCCAAAGTCACCGGCTTGATCCTGTTAAATTAAAACAGTGATTCCCGGTTCCCAGCTGTGGATTGAGCAAATAAGGCACTTGCTTCCCCCCCTTTTTTTGAAATGCCGTGTCTCCCTCCCTTCCTTAAAATGTCGATTACGTTTTGTGCTTTACATGCAGGTTTTCTTGGCAATTCTGCTTCATAGCAATCCTTCAAATTCACTCAGGTTTGAACGTGTCATCAGCAATATGTTTCTTCTTGCCAGATACAACTCTAAAATATATTTGCAAGTATTATTGCAGACACGAAAAATATTGATGGTTGATTAGACTTCGTCGCTTTTGTGGAGACGAGTTACTTCAATAGGTGTATGTGCAAGTTTGAATCACCACAAAGTCAAGAAAGCAGAGCCCAGTCGGCTAATTCTTCGAAAGCTTATAGAAAACCAAGAGCTTTAATTTTGTCAGATTCTCCGCAAGGCGATATTTTTCTGGCATGTAATAGAAGAAAGACTAAAGTGCACTTTTGCAGAAATTCATCTTTTATCGAAGAAAACCAAAACACTATTGCAGGGAATTTACAGCAAGCAGGTGACACGACAACGACAAAGAGTGAATTCGCCACAAAATTATTGTTTTGAATCGTGCAGCAGGTATATCCTGCAGGCAGCAGCAAATCGCAAACAATAGTTCGGCTGTGATGTCAAATAATCACTTTTTATCATTTTCGGAAACCTTCTCTGAAACAAATCGTTGTTTAACTTTGCTGTTCCATAAATCTCCGATTTTTGTTGATGAAATGGCAAAAACTTTGATAATTGTTGAAATGTCAGTTTTCAAAATGATATTATGGTTTTGTACAAAAATGAATCATAATCTTGATGTAGCTGCATAAATTTAAAATTGAGGCCTTTTTTGCAACTAAAGAACGAGAACAAGCAAGTAAGTGTCCTTGCACAGACGCCTATACACACCTGCTGGGCAACCTCGCGCATCTGCAACAGTACTTCGCGAAATAATCGCGCCCATTGCGTGAAATTAGCGTGAAATCAATATTTTTTGAAAGGCCGTTGCGTCCTAACCTTTCTAAGTCGTTTCATCATCAACAACGATTTCCGATAGACTCAAGAGTAAAGAGCTGAAGACGCTTTTCCTTAATCTGATTCGCAAAGCGCCGTGGTGCATAATCTCATGGCATCTTTATTTCCTTCAGCTTTTACATCAAAGCTTTCCAATACAGGCGCCCAGCATATAACCTTATTAGTGCCCGGTGCAACCTGACGCTTGGAAGCCGACAAACGAAGCATGACTTACTGCTTCACGAAAAGACAAGAAATCATTGAACAGCTGCTCCAGGCAACAAATGATAGGGCGCTGACGGTGAAGAACCCACAGCTTTATGGGGATCAACACTTTGAATCACACACAATGAAATTTGCCGTATTCTGACGTCATGAGCTTTTTGATTGCGAGCGTCATCTTGTGGGAGACAAAACACACTTGTGATGTCACACAGGGTGAAATCAAAGCTTCAAATATCAGTGAAATCTTTGCTGTTGGAAATCTTAAAACAAGGTGCAGAGGTTTTGGGACCAACTTTAACGCTAATTACAGGGTTTTGCTTTCTCAACTACGTCGATTAAATATCATCAACGCCACAGAGTCGCGTCGATCTTGGTTTGTAGTGATGGACAAACTATGGCCATTGCCCATTGTAGAGCAGCGAAGACAAAAGTGATAATCCTTAAGGTTTCCTGAAAATAGCCCCTTATGCTGCAACAGGAGTCTCCAAACGTTTTTGTCCGAGGCCCACACAAGCTATTCAACAACACTTCGACGGCCGGACATCTTAAGTGATGCGATTTTTTCTGAACACGTTGTATTACCAAATTAACAATCTTTTTGTAAAACCACTACAATTTCATTGTTGAAAAAATGTCTTTGCGGCCGGATGAAATGGCTTCGCTGGCCGGATTTGGTCCGTGGACCGTAGTTTGGAGACCCTGTGTTGCAGTGACCCTCTATGCTGCAGGCAGTGGCTGGCTGGACGAGAACAGCGCTAGTTTCAGATACAGAAAAACGTAGGGAAAAATTTTGCAATACAATAAATTTGTCAGAAAGTTAACAAAGATTTTTTAATGGTCTTTCTTTCCAAAAATGTTTGGATGCACGGAGCAAGAAATTGGAAATGATGGGTGGAAAGACTCTGTTCCAATAAATGGACACACTAAGAGCGAGAAAGCGGCAAAATTGTCCTCAAGTGAAGAAGGTTGCAGCGTTTAGAGATTATGCTGTAGACTATGTAGAGAGTGACAAAACTTAACAAAACGCGCAGCCCTTTTTAAAAAAATTAAAATGGGATATCGTGTCCAATTTAAGCTTTTTGCTGTCAAAAGTAGTTCACGAAATTAAAGGCAAATTCATTTCGCAGCAGTATCTTCCCAAAGTTCGTTAAACGCCACTGCCTCGCACAGCTTGATCTACCTTCTATTGTGACGACTTCCAAACAGTACAGGGCTTCCGGATAGCAAAAACAGCTGTAGCTAAGCTCACTTCAAAAAACAGACAAACGCAGCAAACAGATAACCAAATTTCTGGAAATGGTTGCATATTTACCAAAACATTATTTTTTTCTCTGAAAATCAGTCGTTTACAGCTCTTTTATCTTTCGCCTTGTATTTTACTAGCAAGCGGTACAGGTTTTCAACATTTCGCATATATTTCTAATTAATCAGTTTCAACATTTTGCAAACATATTTTATAGGAAGTATTAAAAACCATGCTCCTGCTTTCAAAACTATCGCCATTTCATTTGATGTCACGAATTTTCAAACCATCAGCAAGCTTAAAAATAGTAGCCCTACATAGGAATATGTAAGCAAATACGTGCAAATATACAGGGCATACATAAAAATGACACTGGAGCACATTTTGAGAGAATACCTTATAAAAAATGATACGTTAGTACAGCGTGGTCCAAACACTGGCACGTGGTCCGCATGCGGCCTGCGGATAGTTTTTGTGCGGCCCGCGAACGCTTTCTGTATGCCTTATATTAGACAAAGTCATAAACACATTGTATTAGGCATACAGCCCTTGCAAGTCACACATCATTGAAGTGCAGGTCAATTAGTTACTATTAGGTGGTAGCGATATCTTTTTAAAACTTACGACGTTACAACTTACAATAGCTATGCTCTAGGCTAACGCTACAGAAATCTGTGGCCACAAAGCATGCGTTTATTTTTTATATTTTTTGCAAGCATAAACTCTGTAATTAATTTTCGAGTTAGATGGAAGATATACATTGTGGAAGTAATGAAGTAATATTTAGTCAAATAGCAGTTTAACAAAAAATGAGTGTCAAAGAGAAATGTCAGGGAAAAACAAAAAGTTCAGTTCTAACTGGGAGGAAAGGTATTCCTTCGCCAATAACAATCGCAAACCACAGTGTCTTGTGAGGTTGCAAGTGATATTCGTTCCGAAAGAGTTTTTATTTAAAGAGGCATTACAGCACCAAACACAAGAAAACATACGGGAAGCACCACGGAAATTCTAGGAAAGCAATTTTGAAATATTTGAAGGCTAGTCAGGCCCGCAACCAGGAACTTGCCCCTGCTTAACAGATTTTGCACTGAAGATACGCTCCATGTTCGTAATTTGCGAAGTTGCTCTCTCAGTTATGACGCGATTGAAAAGCGACACCCGAAATAGAATGACTGATGAAACCCGGATTCCTGCTTGAGCCTGCTGACTACGGAAATTAAAGCTGACATTGACTTTATAACCAAAACTAAGAAAAAAATGTTTTTTTAGTTTGTTGGTGTGTTGGGAATCTTTTTTCCAGCAGAAAAATCTCTATTTTGAGTCGCAAACAAATAAACAAAAAACTTAACAATTACTCTAGCATAAAAAATTCCTTTAGGCGTGCAGCAAAATTAGGTCTGTTGGAACAGCAAACGAGTCCTTTAATTGCAATGGCGTTCCTTTCTTTGCGGCCCGCAAATTTTTCCTCAAACCGTAATGTGGCCCCTCATCAGGGCTCTCATAAATGCAACTCCAAAAATCCCTAGAACAGTACCAAAAAATCCCTAAAATCCCTAAATCTGTGGTGGTGCAGCATAAAATAGAAGTGCGAATGATAAATGTTAAAAATAGAACCTAATATGATGTGCAAAATAAACTGAATTAGTTAATTTCACACATTTTCATACTTTTCCGAAAATTACTAAAAAATCCCTAAAAGGACTCAAAAGTCCCAATCTAGGGACAAAATCCCTAAAAGTGAGAGCACTGCCCCTCATGCTCATAGTCTTGAACCAGCCTGCGTTAGTATATTTCGCCAATCCAAAAAATTTAGAGCCGAATGCTTTCGTAAATCGCGAAAGTTTTGGCAAATCGCCAAACCAAAGTATTTGTAGCCAAACGCTTTCAAAATTCGCCAGATTTCCGGAATCTGGCGATAAATTCGCCAATATGGCAAACCTGAAACAGTAGATTAAATCAATCAGACTTCAAAGCCTGCGCAAGGCCCTGCTTTTTTCCTTCATCTCTCACGTGGCGTTTAAAGGTTATTTCAGGTTACGGCGTCTGCAAGTGGCGTGATCTCGCGATAATGCTGTGCTTTTCAAGCAGCCGCGGATATGTTGACGGTGGGCAGTGCTGGCCCTTCATGAAGTGCTGGAGCCTTGTTGCTATAAGACAGCGTTGATCGTCCTTGTCATGACGGTAATCGGACATGCTAGAGACTTTATAAGCTTCTTGCTGCACTGAACAATATAGCGACGCTGTGATGAGGACACCTGCAGTCTTAGCATTTGCAAGCTGCATGACACACTCGCTTTTTCCTGCAACAACAAGACCCAGGCGCGGATAAGTTCCTGCAAAAAGCTTTCAAATTGCTGTTAACACACATCTTGGTGCTCATCCAACACGACTTATCCCCAAGAAAGTGTCCTTCAAAAAATATGTTTAAAGCCACTATCGATTTATTTTTGCACCGTCACCCTGTGTTTCGTTCGGCTTCCAACTGAGAAAGATCGTTCGACTAACAATGCTGCTTTAACTAATTCGACTTTAATACAATTTAACCGACTTTACGAAAATATTAAATTTGCTTCAAAGTATAGGTTTACAGAACGCGCCCCCACCACCTGCTTACCTCTAATACATTTGTAAGGTAAGGTTGTATATTTGTAGGGTAAGGTTGAATGTCTCGTGTCATTTGTATGTTGTTATCTAAACCGCACCGCGTAAACGGTCGCAACTCTGCAAACTCTGCTGCTCATGAATCTTAGTTGCCATGTTCGCGCACCAGAATGCCTGATTACGTTTGAGATGCCCGACTGCTCACAACCACAAATTCATTTGCATCTGAGCTGCAACCAATCACCTAATCCGGTCATGTGATGCTTGCTTTCAGAAAAATCCCACGCCTTCCGGACTCATTGCGATGTCCACTGCTTAAGACGATTTTCATAATTGGTACTTTCGGTAAATCCGCGCTGCGTGACATATTCGACTGTTGAGAGAAAGAGCCAGAGACCTCTGCTACTCAGGGTAGCTTTCATAATTCAACTCTGTATATTGGTATCACCAGGGGCGTAACGAGAGGGGGAAAGGGGGGCGCAATTCCCCGGGCGCTGAATCACTGTG
>JGI24021J15306_10009775_pt1 | contig 11862 bp, 11 predicted proteins | sample Ectturendosymbi1_FD_15306 | JGI IMG/M metagenome (IMG submission 15306)
TTACGTCACAATTACCGGTGGCAGTAGCCAGAATAGTGTAATGGTGTTTGACTTGTATGTTGCAGCAAGTGAGCGTAGTCACTTGGATGCGGTTTATGTCAGTGCTGTTCAAATGGGGAACCTTGCAGTTTTTAATTGTCGTTTGGAATAGTCTGCAACACCCATAGTAATTTGTGTATAACATTTGTTATTGCAGGTAATTTTGGGATGATTCTGTTGATTTTGGAACCGAAATTAAGAGGACGGAAAGAAACAAACAATTCGTAATGCGTGAAAGCACAAAAGTAACGAAAAACCAAAAGCGATAAAGCACGATCATTCATGGGCGTCCGCAGAAATTTTTCCAGGGGTGCAAGGTCAACATGTTGTTTATCATTTTCAAATTGCTGACGATCAGTGTTCCCTCTGAGATAATTTTAAACTGTGCAAATATTTGTTTTTTTAGTAAGCATGATTATTTTAGGACTGAGTAAGTGGAGTTCTCAATGAATTACAAACTTTGTGAATTATATGATAAATATACATGATCTTTAAAGAAAAAAGCATTGTATTGCCATGGTTTTCAACGAAACAAAAATTATTACTCTTTACTTAGCAAGTAAGGCCGCACCCAGCTGATATATTCAACTGAACTAACAACTGAACATGTTTATGAAAATTTCAGGAGGAATTGCCCGATTGCTCTACCCCTAATTGCGGCATCAGCTGCAGGACTTGTCAGCATCACTCAGAAACAAGAGCTGCAAACGCCTGGGATCTCGTCGAAAGCGATCAATAAAACCTTGCTACACAAACCGGACAATTAAGTAGACCTGCATGTTGAAACGACTACGGACAAACTTGCTAGACTTAAAACACCACACAGGTTTTGTAAAATTGACCAGATGAATTATGAAAACTTGCCGCACCCAATATGGCTTTGTACTCAGTATTCACTCAGATGTCAGAACCAATCCTCAACGATTAAGATGTATTCCCACAAGCCTGCGTAGACGTATTCTAACAAGCCACGTAACTTTATACTGCATGTAAAGAAGCCTGCATAAGTGTAATTTGACACTGAGGCACATTGGTCACACCCGCACTAATAATGGATTTTTCAAACTTGTGGAAGCATTGCTATAGACTCACTCACGCTTATTTTCACAAAGTATAAATGTGCTTGGCTTACCATTATCAGCGTGTCACTGTCTCGCTGCACTACCTGCCAAGATGTGTACGTTCAATAGTCTCATGGAACAAAACGCCTGCTACCGCAATATATAGTGAAATTTTGAAGATTTATTACCATGTCATTGTTACGCAATAAAGACCAACAGTAGAACCATCCGCTCGCGACTTTTGCAACCCAACTCTGCAGGCAAAGGAGGGGCATGAGTGAATTGCAAGTTCATCACTGCATGAGACTATAACTGTGAACCTGACTCTTGTGCAGTGTGAGTTTCATATCGGCAACAAAACTGTCGTTGTAAGATTCAAATCAATTGATCGGAATTAAGATGCCGACTTCTGGTTTTTCCAGAAATATTTGGTTTTAAATCCCAATTTCCAGGCGTGGCAAGAGAGGGCGACCCGCCCCTGCCTCCTGGCAAACTAAATGTAAAAACTGGCCCCCCTTTAGCTGATATTATGATATTTAGCACTGTTTTGGTTTCAGTAGGTTGTCATTTTTTTGCGTTTTTCGGGCTGGTTGCGTTTTTTTAGCCAGAAAAAACATCTACTACATCCGGGTGCACTATTATTTCTTAGCCTTTTTCTGAGTGTTGGCTATTGGCCCTCTACGGTGGCCAACGGGCCCCCTTCAGCTACGTTTTGTCCCACCAGGCCCAAACCTCTAGCTATGCCACTGGGTGGCAAATGCCCATTTTGCCCCCCCCCCTGCGACCGCCCATGCGATCACTGACTATTTTATATCAGGTTCCATAAACAAAGCAAGCTCGTCTAATGAAACGAAGAAACCTTTTTGGCTAATTGTTAGCATAAGCTAATTTTTAGCATCTTTAGCCACTAAGTAATGTACAGTACTAAAATATTTTGGCGATGATTTTCAATGAAATTAAGTGTCATTTCAACACCTGTTTAGGTCTGGTGGGGGGATGCATCCCCTGCATTCCCCCCCTGTGTCCGCGCCTGNGTGGGCAATTAATTTGACTCGGGGCCACTTTGAGAAGATCGCGTTTAGCCGAGGGCCGTACCTTCTAANGTAGTGTTTTTCAACCTTTTTCTGTTCATGAATCCCTTTGTTATTTTCACACATTGTTTGACCCCCGTCCTGCTCTTTTTTCAATGCTTGTGATATTATAACCATTATGATTACCACAAAATGCATTTCCCAAAAAAGTCAACAAATTATCGCAATAACAATATTATTACCACAACAGTGCATCTCGTAACATTTTATTTCAAACGTCAATGGAATTTCACAAACAATTTCAATGCAACTGTTGGCTTTGCAACAGTATAACCAACTTCGAAATTCGAGGTTGAATGTTTGACAGTGCTAATGTTACAGGATATCAACCTAGACTTTCCTTTGATTTCATGCCTTAGTTTTGATGTGAACTTGAGCTGAAAAACCACTCTCGCAGATAAATGCTGTGGCAACAGAAGCAATATTCAAATGGCCAGTTCAGACAAGGGCATATGCAAGGGGGGTGGGTGGGGTTAAAAACCCCCCTTGAGCTTGATATTTTACAAAAGCTTTATTACCTGCGCAAAGGAAATTAAATGTTTTCGCATACTTTTTGCTTGTTAATTTGTCGACTTAATGTAAATACCACGGAATATATTTGCATGCAAATTTCAAGGAACATTGTAAATGGGCCAAAAAGTGATAATTAGGTTTTGGTGCGAATCCGGGTTATCGTCCGCGTCCAGAAATCATCTCACCACTTTTTGCAGACCTTTCGTCCATTACGCATGTTTTAAGATTGTGTTCCGCGATAGTTCACTTTATCCGAAATAATTGTCTTTATTTTGTCTGCTATGGCTGATCAGCGCAAGCGTTGACCGTATTGGCGACATTATCAAATTCTGTAGCATGATAGAACTGTTGCACGAGCTCAAAGCAGCAATTTTTAACATAGAAGCATTCAGGCATTTGATAATGTCTCAGCAGGGGAAAAGGTAAAGTAACTTTTCTTGACTTCTTTACATAACAAAAAGTTTTCTCGCGTACTTCATGCGCATTCTCAATTCTTGTGTAGCGGGGTTGCCAATCTGGTTTTTTTGAAGCCAGATTTTGAAATTCTGGCTATTTTTAAACACCTTTGGCTTTTTAGGAAATAAAAAAAGCCAGAAAAATCTGGCGTTTTCTGGCTTATTTTCAGTCGTATAGGATTGGCTCTGGCAAAACATTGTCTGAGCTGCATATTCTTTACAAACCTCTGGCGACGAGGGTCTATTACCATGCAGGGTGCACAGAATATTGCAACAATTTTACTGTTGCCCTAAAAATGATCTATGTCACTGATAAAAAACAAATGCACGACAGTGCAATTACGGGGAAAGCATATGCTTCTAAAGATTGTTCTTGTGTTATTTCGCTGTGTTTTGACGAGTTTTAATGTCTATTTTGTGTGTGGTTGTGCATGTTTTATGTGTATATACCTCAAAACTGCTACCTGGCTTTTTTGGGACAAGATCTGGCTTTTTGTGGTGAAGACAGGTTGGCAACCCTGTTGTGTAGTTTAGCAAGATTCGATCTTGCAAACTGCGGTGTGCACCAGCCAGTCCAGCTGCACACCTATGCTCGACTGCTCGTATTCGACGAGACATTAGCGCAGCCTCATTTTGCAGTTGTAAATTTCTCTGACGCAGTGATGAGTGTGTTTTACTCCCCTTTTTCAACAGGCAACCAAAATTTTTCAGTTATGAACTCCTGTGTTGCAGCATTGAGTTTATTTTCCTCCGATATCCTAACTTGGAGAGCTGATAGTTTATATTCAGTGCAATGACATAAAATCAGGGGAGGGCGTGTAGACGAATATGCATATTATGTCAACAAACTTCCCCAAAACGTTGGTTACATGAATATGACGTCAAATTGTGACGTCACAAAGACCGCACACCACAAACAAATGATCACCATATGCCACTGAATGAACCCCCCATGAAAATTTTCTGCGTACGCCACTGAGTTCAGACAATTTGGGTATGATTCACGCACAGCTCACCAGAATCGAGAAAGTGACATTTCATTAAAAATATCACGTGCTGATGAAACATTCCGAAGATCACAAAATTATTAGTCCTGGAATTTATCGACAATATTGGCTATAACCAGAGAGGTAGAGAACGGATTTCGTACAAGAGCATCTTCTTCCTCGTTGAGCTCAGAGAAATATCGTTGGAACTCAATTTCAAGGGATTGAAGGTGGTCTGTTATTATAGATGTCGTCAAACTCTCACCACGTTCTTCAGTTTTTTCAACAACACTTGACAATTTCTCAAACATAGCAATGTTTCCTTTCATTACTTTATGACGCCAGTTTTGCAACTTCGAATAAAATGCTTGCGGATTCGTCGCGAAGCTAGNTGATGTTTGTAANCTTTCCTTGTAGCTTCAGGTGTACGTTACTCAATTTTTCAAAAATTTCTGCNAAATNAGCATGACTTTTCAACCAAATCTTGTCACTAATGTAAGACAAGAACTCGTTTCTTTTCGGTTCTGAGAATAACTTTGTATCGTCCTTCATCACACAAACGTGGTTTGAAACGTTTCCTTTCGATAGACAGCGTGCAGACGTGTGGAATAGAAGAAGAACGTGTGTCGAATTCATGTCTTTGCATAATTCTAAAACAGGCAGGTGTTAAGGCTTTTATATTTGATGTAATTGATAATGTTTATCGTGGAATCCAACACATTTTTCAGGCGACTAGGCAAAGTTCTCCAAGCAAGCGCACATCTGTGAATGGTACAGGTGTGTACCTTGCCTCCTGAATGAATATATCTCACGGAAACAAGCAACTCAGTTAATGAAGTAACACTTGTTGACTCACCCACTTGAAAAGAAAACAGTGGTGATGCTTTCATTTTCCACCTGGTCTTTCATATCTTCCTGCATATCTGAAATGAGCCTGTGAATAGTATCGCTGGAAAGAGATATTCGTCTCATTTTTGCCTTACTACCTTCTCCGAGAAGTAGCTTTCCTGTTTTCAACAATCAGGATTTGACAAGCGTTTCTCCAATCGCGTGAGTTTTCTTACTTGGCAATTTCAAGGCTTCATATGTTGCCTGTGTTCTTGGTGAAATTGTCCGACAAGATAGGTCTCTGATGTTTCAAACTCGCTTCATGGCATCGGAAGAATTCTAAACTTTGTGGCGCGATTGGGATGCTTTGTCTCTAAATGCCGTATCAATTTGGAAGGTTTCATAGACTTAGCACTGAGAGTCTTTATACCACTGCAACATGTTTCTTCCTGAATGTTTACTGCAACTTCACAACAATAAACTCCTAATAGATCTTACACAACAACTGGGTTAAAACTAGAAAAAATATTTGTGCGACAAGTTGGACGGGTTTGGCTCTAATGCTGTCTGAACTTCGAAGGTTTCACAAACACAACATCAGTACCGAGACCAACGTTGACACAAAACACATCATGGCTTCACTGAGCGTTTTCAAACTATGGAGGTGAAACCAAATTTCAAATACTCATCGAAATACTTGCGTTTCTTGTCCACTGTAAGAACAGAAATCAAAGTATCATAATACTGTTGCAGATAGAATATGTTTCTACCTGACTGCTGGCTTGCAACTTCAAAATACTGAGATGCTGGTGTCAAAGACTACAACTGTTTAGAACAAGAACGGCCAAATACGTCAATTGACACAAGCAATGTACCGCTTGTGGTTTACTTCATCTCGAATTTTGACAAAAGACGTGCAAAATTGTGAATGATAAAACTAACAGACTGAAATGCACAACGGTGGTCTGACGACGGAAAGACGTATCCGCTCTTCAGGTTGCGACTTCGGATGCATGTATTGCCAATCATGTTTTGTATATGGTGATATTTGAATTGGTAACTCCANTGCTATAAATTACACGTAGTAAAATACGGTATANGCCNACGCAATGAACAATATGCTCCGANAAGCACATTTAATGCGATGGCCAGATTTCACNAATTGAACATAAGTGCTAAGACAAAAACAACAAGATAAACATATCATTACATTGAAATCTTTGCNTTTAAAANAAATTCGCGATCTCAGATTGAGAAACGCTGCTCTAGTAGAAACAGAAGCGTGTCTCGGTTCAAGCTAGCCTGAACACTAACATTTGCTGTGATAAGTTGGAGGAAATTTCAGAATTGATGATCTTTCCTGAATGCTCCCGCACGCCACTGAAAGCGCTGTGGCGGGCCACATGTGGCCCACGGGCCGCTAATTGCCCACTCCTGGACTAGTAGATTCAAGCTTAGCACAATGTGTTGCTTGCACGAGGGTGAGCTTACATAAAAAGCCATGAAAACCGCTGTCATGACATCTGATAACACGCACATTACAGTCATCCGGCCACAGCGAATAATCAAGTGCCGGATTATGGTAGCGCGGGAACTGCAGCATATTAACAACGCCGGGTCCAAGTTAAAAATACACTTGAACAAATGAACAACTGTCAAACGATAAATTATGTGGGCATGCTTCTGACTACTATTAGGCTTACTGAATTTCGTAAGTACGAAAAACATGGTCCTAAATAGCAACTGGTGGACATTATGAGCTACATATCTTTTTTACCAAAAATGTAGGCCTACATACGTATCTTTTTACCAAGAAGGAATACATTACTGTACAGCTCACAAGTACAGTACTGATACAGAAATTAATGCTACCAGACCAGTGGTGTGCAGAATGGGAGGGGACGAACGGGACGACGGTCCCGGGCATCCAAGGCATGGTGGCATGCAAAGAGTAAAATTGCAAAAATTACATTTTATTGAAATGCTGTAACTAGATGCTTATTCTAATTGTAAGGTTCCTAACACATACTGCATGGGTCTGATGGAAACTTTCCTGAGGGAGTCATGCAAATCTAAGTTAAGTGACCCGAGAGAGAGATTAAGCACTGCCATCGTTATCTTAGGGCTTTGCACCCTATCTCTCTTCCCCCTTTGTAGGCTGACCAGTTCCTTCTAGCCTATTGTTAATCGGCAAATTGTAATCTTCACAACATCTCTCTATTCGCTCTAGAGCCTGGGTTCTTAAAAACTGGGAGGCGCGAAAATTTGTCAGGCGGGTGCGAATTGCAATGACATAGTGTTGAAAATTATAAAATGCATTACTTTTACCATTCGTAAATTCATTATCATTTCACTATAAACGCCGTAATCAAAAGAAAGGGGAGAGAACAATAACCGAGACCTCTTGAACTTGCTTGTTCAAAGTTGGATTTATGAGTAAAGAACACTATGTTTCNATGNGGTCTTGTCTGCTTGATTTCATTTTTAGTGGCAATGCAAATTGTGCCACTGGATTATATCATGCTTGACGATTNGGCGACAGATTCNGCGCTTTCAACTGTTGCATAAAGTATCAGAATAATACAGTAAAGTTTTTAGAAAGAACATCGCTCCGAGCTGTTAAAATGCTTGCGGCGCCAAGTGGGATACGTTTGAAAATGTACTGTATTTTAGACCAGAGTGCCAGCGTTCTTTATGGAAACTGTACTTCACGTTTTCCTAGATTCGTACAGCTTTCTTCTTTTCTTAATTCTCACTTGAGGTGCAGCTTTTGTGGCGTAATCCTTTTGCACAAGGCAAAGGTCTGGAGAGGTGTTTTGCTGTACCTGTATTTTTCACATTCCTCAATAATAAAATTTGGTAGGGGGGCTTAAAATCAAGTATTCGTCCAGGGCATCATGATACCTCTGCACGCCCCTTTTCCAGACTCATCAAGAAATTTAATCATTGCTAGATCTATGGTCAGTGTAGTCTCAGTATAAATGGCGAATTCGATTGTCAAATAAAGCAAACCTACTGCTTAAGATCGAATTTTATAGATTTTGCCATAGCGAATGTGTTTATGATACTGGTAGTGTCTATTTCACGTAGATGTTCATGCTCTACATACTCTTTAGAATCAGGCTGTNCAGCTTGTTTTGTCTAATGGTGCACCTTTGTTCATTCTTCCACCTTAAGTTTAGAAAATGACCGTTCTCCACTGCAGTTGNTTACTATGAGAGATAAACAAGTGTGCAAATCGTTTCCCACATTTGTACAAGAAGGCTCCAAGTGCACCACCCGAAGGCTAGTGAATAGATGTCANATCCAGAGCTGTCAATGAGCTTTTTGAAAATTATGCAAAAATAAGCAGGGATGAATAGTGCGAGAGGCGANTAAGGCGGTCGCCTTGGTCCGNTCTTTTCCAGAGATGCCGTGAGGGCTCCTTTTATATAGTTTCGCACTTAGTTTTTGCCTTGGTTTGTTAAAAAGCCTATTAAACACTCCAGAGCCACATTTAATACGTTCTGAAGCGAGTCATATCTATGCCAAAACAAAGCAAAATTATGTGCAAATGTGCCTGAAGGCGCCCCTTAACAACATTAATGTGTAGACAAAGAACAATTTAAAATCAAATCACTTCAAACAATTTACAACCTGAAATGTACTTACACGCATTAAGCAAATTCCCAGACAAATTGAAAAATTGATCTTGGTTTCAGTGAATACAGTTTCTGTATAGCAAGTGTAATATATAGGGCCCTATTTCTGAGAATCTGCCTCGGGCACCTAAATTCTAATATCCCCTCTTGCACATAAATAAAGAACACATTTCATACAAAGGACGGCGGGGCTCCCAAAAGCACGGGGTCCGTAGCAATTGCTACATTTGCTACTATTGTTAATCCGGCACTGCGCATAATCGAGGATGAAAAACAAGACCGGTTTCAGTGTGTGAGTGTTTGATTGTGAGGTTCAAGATGTTATATTCGTTATATCTTCACTTATCACGGAACATGATCTTCGTTCATTTTAAATTCTTGTAAGAAAATTTGGAGGGTGCAAAGGCCGGAACTTTTATATGGTCGGCCCTGGGCGGCAGTTAGCCTATAGTTATGCCACTGGATGTTTATCATAGAACGTTGCCAGCAGCTCTGTGTTGTGTGTGTTGATCCGCAGCCCCACCTTTTGGCAGGACACTCAGTGAATGAGGTTGCACAGAACGTTTTCGGTGTCAGCCAACCGTTCAAAGTCGTCCGCGTGCTGCAGGCAGTTGATATTATCTTGGGCTTCACCACGCGGCTTTGGTTGGATCCTGACATCTGTGCTGTTACCTACGGAGGACACACGTTCCGGCTGAGGGCAAACTGCCTGGCACACAGCAGGGTCTACAGCGAGACGAAAAAGCAGATCTGTTATCACACACCGCGGAGTAGCAGACATTTTAATATATCTAGCACTTGTGAAGTTCCCTCACTTTTATTCATGGAATGACTAAGCCAAAACGTGAACGATGATCCAAGACTTGATGAAACTTTCTTTATTTTGATGGAAGCAAAATTGGTGCGTGGTACAGTTGGCCATGGCATGACAAAGTACATGTATTGAATAATTGTTTTTTTCTGTTTGATTTTCGTTTTAAAATAATTATTCCTAAATCAGGATTTTTTCAAAAATTTAAAACCTTTGAAATGAGACATTAAAAAACTTTTGATGAAAATTTTGCAAAAGTATACACAACTCTATCAGTAAATAATGTAATATAATGAACTCTCATCCGACCCGCACGCAACGTGATCTAGCTGCAATTGTAAAAATTTCAAACTGCTGTCATCATTGCCACCCACGGGCTAAAGCTGTCAGTTGCTTGCGGAAACAAACTTTTGCAGCTTAGAATAAAACATCATAGGTAAGATTCTATCAAATCAATTTCGTTGCATCAGAGGCGCAGCCAGAACGGGGCCGAAGGGGCCATGGCCCCCCCGAAACAAATTTGCCAGGATTTTTACTGGTGCTTTGTATCAATTTTCAACTGTTAGAAAAATATCAGTGACTGACGACGTCATTGACTGGCCGCTCCCGAACAAAATTCTTGGCTGCGCTGCTGGTTGTACTCATAACTTTGATAAAGAACTTACCCTTGTAACCGTTCATGCTTTGCAAGTGACAAAACTATCCAGAACCAAATTAAAACATCGTACCTCAATACAACGTTTCAACAGCTGAGGAGCGATTGGTACGGAAAAAGCTAAAATTTGCTTTGTTTTTTTTAAATCTACCGTTGTAAGACCTGATTGACCCTCAGGTATCGATATCATAGCTTGCATCATTACCAAATTTTTGCGGCCATGAAAATTAACCGAATGTATTAATTTTTATAACCTTGAAGAGAGAAACTGGAACCTTTACGTACACGCCTTTCAACGAAACGAATATGTTAAATCCAACCCCAAGAGCTCTGATGCTGTTCACTTACGCATTACCTACTACCCACATTCAAAATTTTTTGTTCTTATCACTTTCTAGGGGATGATTTCACATAATGAAGGTCAGATGCCGATGAAAGCACAGAACACTTTTGTTAAAAAATGACTCATTTAGCTGATAACGCACATTTAACAGAGATTTAATTACATTTGACCGCCATCATACCGTATTTTGCAATAGAAAAAACAGCGCCCGCTCACAACCCGCAAAATTGTTGGCGCGCACCTGCCATAACCATGAAACATCTTTATTTGTATCCGCACAGTAACCCGCGTGGAGATTGTCGCGCGAGTTCCCACCCTAAATTTCAGTGTGGGTATCTGGCCTTCTTTGGGTGAAATTTTAATATGTACTTAGGCTCGTCGAAACGGCTAATCGAGATCAACTAATGTAGCAATTAAATTTTTAACTTTCTCTGTAATATCACTTTGAAAGNTTTGTGGCAGCGCATTCTGCTGTATTTGGGTAAAATTCTGAGGGAACTTATANGGAGATTACCCTGGAAGAATCTATTCTTTAGCNAAAAGGCGAAGTGGTAATAGCGACACGTTCGACTACTGCTGTATAGTAGATCNTCCTAAATTCGGTTCTTCAGAAACTAANATTTTTACCTTAACCAAATGGATGTCAACCGTAGTTTCATTAAACGTTATATGCAAGTTATTATGTTTTAATCATTCGAATAAAACTTCCCAGGGGCGTTAACCCGAGTTCAACAAGTATAGAAGTGGAGAATTTACCGGAGTCACTCAAAATTTCGACAGAGATTAATTCTGTCAGTTTTTAATCGTAGGAAAATTTGGCAGCATACTGCTATTTATTATCCAAAATCTGGTTTGATAAAATAGATTTCAAAAAGAAATCTCTTCTCTAGCAGGACTAGAGGGGAAAGGGAAATCTAGCTTTCAATATAAATCTCTGCTTTAGTAGAACTAGAGAAAAAAAACAGAATGACTTTCGTCTGAAAATTTACGGGTATATTGTATATTGCTTTCGACACACATTTTCATTGGTCGAATTTTAAGCTCCATCACTTCAGAGATATTCCTCTACTAACAATTTTGTTTTGTCACATTTTGATTAGTTAGATTTCTCTTAGTGGAAGAGTTTGTAATTTTCCATTCTTCCCTAGGTTCAGCACTAATGTAGGGAAATAGGGAAGGTGAATTCCTCTAACATGATAGTATGTTGTGAAGATATTTTTGAATTTCTATTAAGAAACTTTCCAAGGGAAGTGACCAGTGTTCCCTTTAAGAAAATTCTACACTGAGCAAATGTTTGTTTCGTTGCGCCTGAAGCGCATGCTACTGCGCAACCATGCAGACACACAAACAGTGAAGCATTCCCAACGATAAAAGGGCTATGCAATATATATTAGAGCCCTGTGTGGGGCGGGTTAACCCGCGCGGGTTGCGGGTACTTG
>JGI24021J15306_10009776_pt1 | contig 11862 bp, 7 predicted proteins | sample Ectturendosymbi1_FD_15306 | JGI IMG/M metagenome (IMG submission 15306)
CTTTAAACCACGATAGAAATTTATGAAACTTTCGAGGGGCACCCGACGAGACAACCTGTTTTGCAGGTTTTTTTCGGTGTCCCAGCGCCTTAATTTTGTTTTTGCATGAAATTGTTTAATGTTTGTCCCAATAAACTCTCTCTCTCTCTCTCTTATCTACACAAGGGAGGGGGTCTAGCCTCATTGAGGAAATTNGGCGTGGTCAAAAATATTACACACAGTATGAAAATTAAAAAATAAATAATGAACTAAAAAAACAACTGCAGTGTACATGGGCGTCCGCAGGGGGGGAAAAACGGGAATTTGCCCCCCCCCTGGAAATTGGGACTAAGAACCAAAAATGTTTAATGAATCTAAAACCAGCAGCTTATTTCCGATTAATTGATAAAAGTAAGGCGATTTTAAACTACTGGGCTTGTTAGAAAATGTCTATGCAGGCTTATGGGAAAACGTATCGCTGAAGTTTAATTCTGACTTCAGAGTGACTACTGGCTGCAAAGCTGTATTTGCTGTTGCGTGTCTTCATAATTCATCTCCTCAATTTTTAAAGCCTGCGTGATGTTCTAAATCAAATTATCGTAATATACCTGGCTACATGGCCGTCGGAAGGAGGCAGGAGGATTTGGACCCCCTGGATTTTGAAATTTTATATTTTCCTATTAAACTTTTAGCAAAAAAGGTTGTTCTCTTAGTTTCGAGCGGGTAAAATGAAATTTCACCATGGTTGGTCCCAGTGCCGTGGCGGCCCAACTCTGGCCCACTTCAAAATGTTTAGAGGCACCCCCTTATGGTGGTTTCTAAAAAAATTCGAAATCATAGGACATCCCGAGGCTGAATGGCCTTCACAAAAAGTTTCGTAATTTTTTATTTTTTCACCATTTATTTAGTTCACTTGCAGACACAATTTCGGCAGAACCATCGCCAGAAAATCTTCAATTGATGGGCTTTATGATTGTGCAGGGGGCTGGACATTCTGAAAACTTATATTTAATTCACAACATTTGCAAACTGTACGAATTAATCATAAAATTATCAAATATTTTCCCGCAAATACCCATAAGAAGCTCGTAGTTTGTAACTAAAATTTTTTGAACTCGGCTTCAGGCAGGATAAAAATATTAAACGCTGAATGTGTCTCGCCTTGCGAAGTGCTTCCCGTCTGAGCGAAGCTGGCTGTGCGTTTCTAATTAGTGCTTCGGAAAAGTCTTGCTTGCGGCGCCGCAAGCTTCAACCAGACAAAAGTTTGCACTTGTGAAAATAATCTTTCGCGTCACAACAAATACTTTTTGTTGCGAACATACGTATACGCCCCTTGGCAATTGCAAAGCGCGACACATACTTTTCAGAGAAACACTTTTTTTCGGTGAACTGTGGGTATGCAAAAAACAAAAATCAACAAGCCTGAATCAGGGCAGCAACCTGTCAAATAATTCGAGATGGCCAGAAATATTTTTATAAGAACGGCTTTACAGTAGATTTGGTAAAAAAAGGTACCAATAAGTTGATAAACCAATTCGGAAGTCTAACACTTTGACAAATTTTTGGTCACTCTTTAGTTTGCTCCAGCACTGTGGGTCTACGCACAAAGCAAACGAACTTTATGCCGCTGGATGACAATCGTGTAGGCTTTGGTCATCCGGTGATTTCAGTGTCTCCTGTCACCTTGCGTATACGCCAACGTGAGGAACGGGTCGAAATTTCATCAAAAATAGTCCACGAAACAGCTGCACCACCTTTATGTGGCTTGCAAGCAAAGCGGTCGACTTCTTCAAAATCGTTGAAACTTAAAATGAATGTGCAACATTCTCTCTTTCGTGAGAAAGAGATTCTCTCTTTCGTCCAAAGGAATACGCGCTATCAAGTCAAGTTTGGGACCAACCAGTACGTTTTTGTGTTGAACTGCTGCATTCTTTTTCCGCTTGTGCGCGGCACAGTCGCGAGACCAAACTCCGTTCTTAAATAACGCCGAACCGGAATGTTTTTCACCAATACGCCACGAGCTTGTTTTCATGGTACATCGAGCGTGCTTTGCTTGGGTTGGGTTTCGCGCAGTTCCCCATGGAGTTCAGCGTTGAATGAAGATGAGCAGGCACAAGCTTTGTTAGACCTATGCGGTGCCTTAACTGCTGAAAGAATGCTGATTCCGCTAGCTGCTGCCAGTGTTGCACATTACCTGATTTTAAATGATACGTTTCTTCATGAAGGTTTGGTTCGCAAAAACTTCTGCGAACCGATCACGTACTAGCCACAGGTCAAGCTGCACGCCTGTTTAGGTGTACAATTTGTTTTGAAGTTGCCTTGGGGCTGTGCATCGAAATTGTTCCGCATGGCTAGTACGTGCAAAGCTCGTAAGCAACATCTGCTCCTTATCGTACATCTGCAGAAGATATTTAGAAGATGTTTCTAGAAAACTAGACCTTTTAAGACTAGACAATTTCAAGAGCTTCAAGACAAAGGAATAGCTGTTAAATAGATAAGAAAAATGCGGAAGCCTTGCAGTCTGGATTAGATTAAACTTGGAATTGGGCGATGCAATGTGAATGTTGCTATATAATCTTGCTGCAGGATACGAGGGTGACTGTCACCCTTCAAGAGTATGATTGCTTAAAAAGTGCGTGCAATTCTATGCTTGGAATAGTAGTGATGGAAGATTGATTTTTTTAGATTGGTGGAATGGGCAAGCCTGTTTTCAAAAAAATTTAGATAATTTTTGTATCGGTCTAAATGTTATTAAAAGAAATTTTTGCTTGCGCAAATGTCATCTAACAGCTTTTGCGCATACTTTCACCACATGTTCGAGCTGCTCCACCTTGAGTTGCAAGCATTATTACTATAGCACTTGATGTTGAGAAGTTTGCAAACAATGACATTAATACAGCCCAGTGCACATTTCTGTAACTGTCAATAAGTATGCGGAATGGTCTTCTTGAAATGCTATACTTATTTTGTTGCTATATTTTTTTCTAATCATGTAAAACGAAATATGCGTTCTTTTTTCATTGAAGCAGAGGTCCACAAGTGCTGAGGGTCTTGGAAGGGACGTCACCGACCATTAAAAGCTGATAACCGCTGACGTAAACCATTCGTGTTGCAATACCATAAATAAATAACTACAATAGAAATTTTAACTTTTGAATCAAATGCTCTCGAAGTCATATCCTGTGTCAGTGGGTGAATAATGCAACAACACCTGATTTTGTTGTTAGTATCTGGATCAACTACTTCGAATTTTTAGCAAATTTTTCAAGCTCACCTAGGTAAGGCCGGTCACAGATATTCAGTTTGGAGGCAGATCCAGAATGGTTTTATTTCTGTTTGGATACGGTGGCAAAATTCTTTCGCAGGGCTGAAATACAAACATGAGAAAGAAAGAAAAAGAGAAAGAAGAAAGAGAGATAAGAGAGAGTAATTTATTTACTACCATTGAAAGTCGTCCGTCTCTCAGTGGACCAAACAATTGAAGAGTCAGCCAAGGCAGATGCCGTCAAGCAATCTACAGCAAACTGAAACAAACCTTTGCTTTGTGGGCAGTGTTTTCAAACGAAGTCTATCTCGGCGTCGCCACGTCACAATCCATGATTTGGATGCTACAGTGAAAATAAAGCATTTCATTCACATTAGCGACATAATTTGTTTCCAACTTTTGTAAAATATTATCTCTTCAAGGTTTTTCACATGGGTGGAATCTAAGCCTGGTCGGTCATGAATTATGGTATGAACCTAGCCGGTAGATGAACTGTGGCTATTGTTAATATCATAACTTCTCTAGATGTGTCTACGTTATTTTGAAGAGCTCAAGAATTTTGAAAGGAATTTGACGAACGCTTGTCTATATTAGTCACAATAAACACTAATTTATTTTCTCACACTTTTTTTCGATGATTTAAATTTGCCTTGGAAAAAGGCTTGTGCGTTTTATTAAATGAAAACAACTTTGAAAAATGGGTAGTAACTATTTTGTTGTTCATTTCCTGTTAGTGTTTAAAAACCTGAAACAGGTGAGGTTTCTCAATTGCAAGAGAATAAATTGCTTGCAACAAACATCATCATTGATTCGAATTGTAGAGTCTTAACCACGCCCCATGATTTTAACCATGTTCTTACCCTATAATCTTGACAATATCCTATGATAGTACCGGGCAATATCTATGAAGTATTCCGGCGATTTAAAAACGTAGTTAAAGAAAAAACTGAACTTGCAGTGGCTGATAAAAAAAAATTCGAAAAGAAAGACTTCCATTTTTTATAAAACAATGCANCANCACTCTACTACAACAGCTAAGTGCTCCAACAGGGATATGGAAAGCAAAGAATTNTTGCAGTATGCATTGTATGCANTAGATCAGGATTGCGCGGGCGAACCCGTAAGGAGACAAAAAGTGTTCGTTCAGCCAAGACAAATCGAGGGAAACGAATGTGGCGATTGCAATATGTTGTTTCGTTGGTGTGTGATTGTATTTTTTTATTTTTGGTTTAAAAAACACTTTTATCTTCACTTTCACTGCAGTTGTTGAAAGAAATAACTTACCAAAGCGTCTTGGTGCGCATGTGAGCGAATGTGCTGGATGTTTAAAATTTAATTTACTTACGCAAGATAGAAAAAATTAACATATTTTGATGTAAGGTTTCCCAAACTGGGGTCCGCGAACAACTGTGTGTGAAGATATGACAACATATAAAAAGTCGAACGTATGCATTGTGCAGTATTTACACTGTCATAAATAATTACCGCAGTGAATTGTAATTGCAATGATTTCATGTCACTTGTTTTTCGCTTTGTATTATCCTTCCGGGCTGGTTGGGCGGAACAATTGATGCGTAATAAGACTAGGGTTCAGGAAAAAAAGGATTCACAATGGTCTTTGGGTCCATAGCCCAAAAAGTTCGTGTAACCTGGTCTAACCAACACAAAAAGATGAGGCAAAAATATCACATACATTCAGTTTTTGTGTCATCATAAATACCCTAAATACTCTTTTAAATGAACACAACTTCCTTTTCGCAAGGAATTACTTATTCTTTATCGAAAAGTGTCTGACCAAGTCATACACAGTTAAATATTTCGTTAAAATTAAATTGAAATCTTGTGCTTTGCGTCCAAGAATCTTCGAAAAGCCCGCATCTGTGTTTAAACGCTACCAATCTAACAAGTGCCGGTAGTAAATACTGACATGAGAGAAGGCCGATAGACGCAATATAAATTTCGCGGTAAGCTGACTTATGTTATTTTTTTGCTGGTAAAGCCTGTACCGATGATGTTCGAATTGCTATAAGTTACGTTAAGATTGAAACAAAAGCGTAACTGAGAGTCGAACTACTGAGTGGATAAGCCGGAAGTGCCATGTCTTTCTTCAAGAGTCTACAGTGCTTTGGCAGTAAAGCAGAACCCAAGCCAGGTAAGCATGTGTAAACTTTCCAAACGAAGATTTTCTCTTTTAGGTTGTGGTTGTGGTTGTTTGCGGCGATCTATTTTATTGCTGGGCCTGATACTCTCCGAGAAAAATTGGGTCATCAGCACCAGTGGTGACGGTAGTTAGCGGCAGGCCGAAGCCTGAAATTTGCCGGGGCATTGAGGTGAACGCTCTTGCCCAAGGAGCTCTTGCCCATGCTACGGCAATTTCCTCAGTGGCTGTGGTTCGAAAACCCAACCTGCCAATTGGGAGGCGGGCACTTTACCATTGAGCCATTGCCGGCCCTAATGGCAACTTTGGCGATGTCGATGTAGCTGTACACCAACTAATGCCACCATAATTTCCCAGCAAGAAACTAGCAAATGTGCTTTACTTTTCATTGCTGCGGGAAACGTGGGAATATGTAAAACAAAGGCACCGAATGTAAAGCATCCGTTGGCGAGTTTCTTACGCATAGTTTAAATGTTTTACGGCCGCATGTTATTGGCTGTCAAGTCACTGTTTCCTGCTGAGAAGTTTGTGTCTGTGTCGGCGGAGTTAAATTACAACAATTCACCGTGGGTGCTGGCATAGGACAAGCGTGTGTGCTGTCAACACTCCTCTTCATAGTCAATATGAACTGGATAGACAGTCACAGCCGAATCGACGAGGGTAGTATCATTGATGGAAGCTGCAGGATGAACGTTTACTTTTTGCAGACGATTTCGTGCTGCTTGCATCTTCTCAACAGGGCTTAAACATGTATTTGATAAGTTTTGGGCTCTGTACGACCAAGCCGGAATGAATATCAGCACTAAAAGACCGAGGTATTATGCCTCTCCAGAAACCCGAGGCAGTGCATTGGCAAAGGAGCGGCAATACACTGCAGCAGGTGGAGAGGTTCAAGTGCCTTGTGGTGGTATTCACGAGTGACAGAAGGCGGGACAAGGCGATTGATACCCGGATTGGTAAAGCAAACGCTGTTCTGCGTGAGCTTCATCGCTCTGTGGGCACAAAACGGAACTTACAAACAACGTAAAGCTCTCAGTTTTTAAATCGGTCTCTGCTCCGATCCCCATCTATGATCATGAGTCTTGAGTAATGACTGAAAGAATACTGTGCCAAGTGCAAGGGGCAGAGGTCGGATTTTTGGAAGAGTTCACGGTGTGATACTTCGCGCCAATGCGCAGCTGTGCAATCTGTAGAACCTTGAATGTCGAGCCACTTCTTCGAATCGAGAGATCGCAGCTACGTTGGTTCGGCCATGTGTCCAGAATGTCTCAGAAACGATTGTCGATGCAAGTCCAGCTGGCTACACTCACGGACAAGCGGCCCAGAGGTCGTCCCAAGGATCAGGTGGCGTGATTACATCTCCGAATTTGCTTGGTTCCATCTTGGTGTGGAGTCAGCGGAACCAGTACAGAATCCTGAACATCGTGAGGTATTTCGAGCCCTCCTGGGGATGCTGCTCCCGCGACTCTCCCGAGAGGAAACGCGGCTACTAAAATGAATGAATGGGTTGAAATGTTATACGCCGTAACTCAATATTACATTTGAAATAAGAAACAAAAACACGCTTTACAACAAAATATCATTAACTCTTCGGTGTGAATAATCACGCAAGTACGTACAAAGTGGAGTGAAGAGTTTGTCAGGTATCTACAATAATATTGGCAAAAATAAGGAAAAGTTATGGGCGCATCTCTTAGGAAAACATCACTGAACTAGGCCTAATACCGACAAACGCGTAACTGCTACCGTCTGGAGCAGTGGTTCTTAACCTGGAGTAAATTTACCCCAGGGGTAAATTTCATCTTTCAAGGTGGTAAATTTAATGAACTATAAATTGCAGCAAATGTTAATTTTTCTTAAGCCATTCTAAACTGTAAGGGTTTGTTAATTTTGTATTTTTGATAAATGAGCACCATTGAATGTATTGTGGACAAATCTGATAATCTTGTTTGATAAAAGGCTAAGATATGTAAAAAAGGTTAAGAACCACTGGTCTAGAGTCTAGACCAGCTATGTCCAACCCAAATGGTTTACTGAGCCAAAAATTGTGTCCCTATCTTAACCAGGGCCGCACATTGAATGATATATTGAGGGCCGCATATTGGATCGCTTACTTTGATCTTAGCAAACTAAATTTAGTTTAAACTAATGTACTGAAAGCGTTCTAATCCTAACTGCAATGGTCCAGACATGATAAAGTGGCACTGAGGACCACCTGCATCAAAAATGTCAAATTCAAGATTATCAAAAAGGACAGGTTGTCAATATGTAGGATACTTTTACTACAGCGAAAATCTTAACTGGGCCGCACGAAACGTTCGACTGGGCCGCATGTGGCACGCGCGCCGCGGGTTGGACATAGCTGGTCTAGACGAAGAGTCTCAGGCTACAAGCCTGAGAAAACTTCCATATCACACCACCCAATGCAGATTTTTGAGGGAAAGTCAAAGAAAATCTCTACATGTATGGTCTGCGGATGATTCTCGTAGAATCACTATTAGTCCATTATGTGTCAACAGCGCCAACGGGTTGTTGCAATGCTCGACATTTTGCTGGCTTCATCGCTTTCTTTTTTCTAGGCGGCGCCTTCGCACAAACTTTCTTTCTTTGAGGGCTCAGCCAGCAAATTCGCGGCCCCGGAGATTTTCTCGATCTGGAAAGCACAAGCGTATAGTAAATTGCACAGAGTTTTTAAGTGTTTTATTAGACCAGTGTGCGCAACCAATGACGGATTTACGCGTAAGCCAAATAGGCCATGGCCTAGGGCTCCGTGCAACTCTTTCCTATGACGACTCATTATTAACTTAAAATTTGCGTAATTGCGCAGAGGCCAGGGGCGTAATGAGGGGGGAAGGGGAGCGCAATTCCCCGGGAGCCGAGTCAATATGGGGCCCCGAATCACTGCGGGGACGCCGACAAGTCCCAAAAATGTCACAAGTACTTTCTTCGATACAGTGAATTTGCTTCCGAAAGAGCTCAGGTTCGAATATGGGGGCGCCAAATTTGCGTCTTGCCCCGGGCGCCATCTAACCTCGTTACGCCCCTGGCAGAGGCATAACTTCACAATTTACTTTGAAACGAGCGAAAATGCAAACATCTAGACTTAACAGTACAATAACAACACGATCATATTTTTTGCTACGCAATATAAAAATGACAATTCTGCTTTTCATCGGAGTTCTGTAGTGTCTAGCGGTCTTGCGTTGTTGCAAGCTTTTTGTCAGTGGAAGACTGAACATCAAGTAAGAAAGTGCTGTGTGAAAGGCTTGATACTGAGGAACATGGCTGGGCGCGAGAGAGATGCAGGCTGTCTGTATGAAAGCGGTTGCAAACAGTAACGTAGCCAGCCCAAAATTTTGGTGGGGCCAAAAATACTTTGACTTTAAGCGAGCAACGGTATTTTTTTCAGGACACTGCCTGTCAAAGCACAAAATGACAAGTTATGCTAGAAATTTAGAGGGGCATGGCCCCTTTGGCCCCTGCTGTGCAAAACTTGTTTTTATGGTGTTTACCATCAGTCTATTGTATAGTCATAGAGAATTGAAACACTATATTTTGTATAGCTTGGAAAATGACAACCAACCTAAAAACGGCAAAAATAAACCCTGTGTCCACTGAATGTATTGTGCTTGTTTCGTCCATTAAATATTTGGTTACTATAACAAAGGAGTTTACGTACAGCTAATCAGATCGACAACCAGACAATATTTTCGAGGGGGCAACACGGTCCCACATGAAAATGTATACATCCGAAAAAGAAACCTACAAGTAACGCTAGAAATCACGAAATTCAACGAAGAGAATTTCTGAAATACACGAAAGAGCTGTAAATTCCAAGAAAAATCTTATTGCCATTTGTTCTTGAGAAGAAAGCAGTAAAGGCTTACATTTCTGTTGAAGATCTAAGGCAGTCGTAGAACCAAAGTCGGCACCACATAAGATAGATTTTTGAGGAGGGCACTACACATAATGGGGCATACTTTCACGCTTTTCAGACAAACGGCCAAATAGGCCACACTTGCGCGGGACCTCAAAAACTAAGATGGCCTAGGGCCCCGCCCTCCATAAATCCGTCCCTTTGGGCAACGTTTTGCTCTCGTGATGCAGATGCTTTTATGTGATAGAGGCTTGGTCCGTAATCTCTTTGGCTTTGACTGCGTCGCTCTTATCGTTCGGTAGACGGTATCGGTGGTAACATCTACTGTATGTTGATCATCGTGTTTTCAGAGTATTACTGGCAACCGACACTTTCAAACCGCTCTCTGGCTCACTTGCAACCCATCTTATGGCCTAATTGTGACTTCCAGTGTTGCCCATTCAATTGCCCAGGAGTGTTTGGGAAACGCTGCCAACAAAATAGGCCTTTTCGGAAAAGGTTTTTTAGAGTAGCCTTCTTCCCCTCAGTCTAGTTTTACCTGATTCAGTTGTTGTAGTTAACATTGTGTTTCCTAGTTACAATAACAAAAGACGCTTTGACGGTGTAACAATGGCTAGTTTCGCGTTGCAGCTCAATCACTATTTGCTTTGAAAAGAGAATCGCTTAAGGAATCATACGAGTGCTGGAGTTTTCTTGAGGCAGTAGCTAGTTTCAGCCGTCGTGAACAGAAATTTGTTAAGCTAAAATGAAAACTGCTAAAAACAGTGGATGTGGAGCATGTTTACCACACTGCTACTTTCCTTTCCGCTTAAAAAGTGCCGTCGGTAAGCTTTAAATAACTTTAATGCTAGGTTTAGTCTATAACAAACGCAACCTCTTAAGGAGGTGTTTCTAAAGATAATTTTCTAAGTGTTTTCGAGTAGAGGAACTTCATTCTGGAATTGGTAGGCACCTTATTGCTAGTAACTAAAGTTAGTGGAAGGTCGAATCCAGGTAGGCCTTCTTGGTGTTTTAAATAGAAAGCGCGGTTCTCTATCTTCTGAAGCGGTCATTAGATTATGGCACTAGCTCTTCGTCAAAACCTCGAAAAAAGGCTACTATGCAACAGAAATTTAATCATCTGTTCTGCATTTGCAGTTGAAGGTTTGGAGTTGAAAACCGTCGACTGCGACTACATGATCAAGGAAAATAAAGATGCTCATCATACCAGTGAATATGCGACTTCAACACTCGTATTGCGTCGTGGACAAACTTTCGACTTAAAAATGAAATTTCAGCGAAAATTTCATGCTGAAGCTGATAAAGTAACCTTGGAACTTGGCGTAGGTATGGTTCCGCTGGAAAGTTTTTCGAATTGGGCCGAAATCAAGAAAATATAGGAATTGTTTTTATTGCCCAACTAGGTGTGTGCAAAATGGAGTTGCATGCACACTGTGCAGTACTACTTTACTTTATAATGATTAGCACGAAAACATTTTTTATACTCAGTTTATCCATCCTTGCTTCAGAGTCTTCTCTTTCACACTGGAAAATGTAAAATTGGAGATATCACTATGCAGCAAAGCTGAATTTTCAAACAGTACAAATTACAAAGTGTAAAGCTGAAGGCGCCGCAATCTTGATCTCATTTCCGCAATTTTAAGTTATGGTGTTTAACTTGAATCCCGAGTTTTTGTTTCATGAATTCCTCACATGAGTTCACCAACACTACTGTTGGCGCTAAGTTCACGCGGTAGGTATTTTTACGGGGTGACGTAACCACCGTTTGTGGCTAAGCACGCATTCCATGCGTGCTTTGTTTCGCAGTCACGATCACTAGTGAGAGCAGCGCAGAACGACAATCGCCCGTTAAGGTGTTGACTGTTGAACTTTTCCACCTCGCCCAGCCCCGTTGCTGCATCTTCCAGCTAAAGTTGAACAATACACACGAATTAAAGGAAAGTGGCACGGTCTTGCTTTCTCACTTTATAAATATTTACCGTGTGTAAGAATTTCCCATGGTATGCATCTGCAGGTAGCTTTCAATTAAAAACAAAGTACAGTAGAACTCGTCTAATTCTTCATCGTTTAATTCGTCACTTTTTCGTCGGTCCCACCAGAATCCCTATCTTTTGTGTACATTTCTGTTCATTTTATTCGCCATCGTCTAATTCGTCAATTTGCTTAATTCGTCACCTCTTTCTATCCCTGAGAAGGGTTTTGTCCGTCTAATTGGTCATTTGCAATTTCGCTTTAGATGCCTAAGCAGCTAGAACGTGTGGGATATCAAATAAATTGAGGATCTTTATCTGAGAATTGTTGCACCTTGCAATTTGTTTATCGAATTTATACACGAGGTGCGAACCGCGACCCGACTCCCCATTGAGAGAACGCGGAAAAGTTTATTAAAGATTTAAAAGGTGTTTGATTAAATGAGGAGTCCAGATAGAGCAGAGGAATTAATTGTTGTATTCAAACATTACTGCAAATAAGAGCACTGTGCATGCATACGAGTTACTATGATAAAGTATACGAGCTTCTATGATAGAGTTTTCACCTGTTTGCGTAATTCGTCACTTTTTTCTAATCCCCTTGAGGTGACGA
>JGI24021J15306_10009777_pt1 | contig 11861 bp, 4 predicted proteins | sample Ectturendosymbi1_FD_15306 | JGI IMG/M metagenome (IMG submission 15306)
AGTATGTGTATCAGGTTTGCTATTTTAGGGTATGTAGATTGCAAATACAGTATTAGCAAGTAGGCTATAGTATGAGGTGTTAAATTTAGACTACTCAGGTTGCATTGCCTGAACCACTTTCGGAGACAGTGCAAGTTGCCGTACGTAGCCTATAGCCTAACGNTTTTTGGTTGATTTTGAAANGGTNGTTTTCAGAATGNACCGTACGTTTTTTGTATTTTTAAAATGTACAATACAGGGTGGGCCAAAAGTAGACGTGCTCTTGATTGTTTTTTTATATTTATGGCTGAAATTTTGGGAGGGTTCTGACAACTACTGGATCGTTCCGGTAAGAAAATTATTCTACTTTCACCACTGGTGAGGATGCAAATTATTTTTGCCCGAATTTGCCCTTGTTTTTCCCAAATAACGTCTAAACAGTCAGTCGTAATGATAAAACTAAAACGTACCATTGTAACAAAGATTAAGGTGTCTCCATGCCAAATTATTTATCGTCAGATATCAGTAAAAATCAATTTATACTCGATTCACGTTGCTGCGCTTCTTCGTGTACAAACTAAATTAAGGCGGCCACTAATTCCCATACAAGTTCGTTGATGTAGGTAGCTCTATCTCGTTGATGAATTGCAAACTGACAGATTTCTCAGCCCTGAATTTGAAATTACTATTGTTTATTCATCTCTTAAATTACCAAATCATATAAACGACGAGGTAAATAAACGCAAACCTGAAAAGGGTGTCTCACTAAGGGATCAAATCCTTATTCCTCAACTAGCAATCAGTATTCTGATTAGCCATATGTGAACAATGGCAATATTTATTGTGTTGAAACAATTTTAGCTAATTACAATAAAATTCCAAAAAGAAATGACTGTTCATGCCAACACGTGTGGAAGGTGTTGTTCAGCGTCATCATTTTCAATTTTTTACATTCGTTCTAAGCTTATTCTTCCAACACAATCATGCCAATAGCTAATTTAATTTAATTCAATTTGATTTTGCAATCAGACACGAAGTCCATAGTACAAGCACACACTGTTTGCACAACGCAAATTGATAGAAACAGACACAACAGAACGTTTTACAACGGCTTTGGAGGCAGAACCACAGGGTTACAGACACTTTCTTGACACAATTGTTCGCTAACCCGTACCACTTGGTACAACACTACTCCAGAGTAGGATGCTGAGTCCAACACTGGTCAAGGCCAGGTAAAGTGCGAATGTGTTGTTGCATGACACGCCCTCAAACGAACAAACACTGTAACGTCCGAGCTAAGAGTTGTTCTTATCTAGCATAGATGGGTGCATTTGTGTTAGCCACAATCGCAATCAATCTGGAAAGCGATAAAAGATGAAATTAAGATCTAAGATACTACACTGCCACAAATAAGTCAAATATCAAGTGAGGAGTAAGGAGGCAATTCAATCAATAGCATTTTGCTTATAGCCTTCCACGTTAGGCAATCTTCACCGCAATGTGTTGTACTGAAAATACACGTTTACAGCTTCTAAAAGCACATTAAGAAAACCGAAAACCGCTCCAGTTTAGGCAGCTAAATATGCACTGAACACGACATTCCCAGGAAAAAATAGCAATATGGGACTGGTTCATGACATTAATACTGCAGCCGATGTCATCAACTAAAGGAATGCATATCTATGAAAATGTCCACTGACAAATGACATATCACATCAATAAGAATATCTTATGAAATCTAGCAGTGCCTCACTGGACTGCATTAGTGAATTATGCAGTGCAATAGATAATACAGTTGCTACAGTTAACGAAAAATCAACTTCACAGCACCAAACTGGAACATTAAAATTTGGTAGGATGCAACATGTGAAATTGACTGCATGAAACAAATAGAAAATATGACAACTTAAACGGTATGAAATCACAGCTACATTGCTACCACACAACATATTGCACCTGCATTTACTTGGTAATTCTGTTCATGAACACTTCACAGCAATCGATTCACACTTGTAAATGTCGCATCATTAAGCAATCTTGAGACATGAAAGTTTTACAGTGTCATATGACAGCTACACTACATTACTACCACAAAACAATTTGCAGTCGCACATTACGTGCTACTTCCAATGAAAACACCACAATATTGAATCACAGCCACATTAATACAAGAAAACAATTCACAGCTGCTTTTAGGTAGGCTACTACTGCCCATGAAAGCATAACAACAACAAACGAGGCCTTGAAAACTTCACAGCATGAAACAAACTCGAAACATGAAATACTTCACGGTATCAAATCACAACATTTACAGCTACATTTTAGTTGCTATAGATCAAAAACACTTTACAGCATCAACAATTTGATGTTTACAAAAATTAAGGTCAGTTGGAATGGTGGGTTAGTTAGTTGGAATGGTGGGGTACGGAGTCCATAGGCGTAGCCAGGGGGGCAAAGGGGCCATGCCCTCCCAAGTTTTTAGAAAATATAGTCATTTTGTGCTTTGAGAGGCGTTTCTCCAAACAAAATATCGTTATTCGCCTAAAATCAAACATTTTGTACCCCCAAAATTTTTTTGAGATCGTGGGATCAAGGGAAAATCACAAAAAGGATTGAAAGATTGAGAACAACCCGTTTTTCTTAAAAATCCAACCCTCCTACTATTTTAAATCCAGGTTTGTTGTTTTTTTGAAAAGATGCAGGTTTTTGTTCTTTTTTCATAAAAACACAAAAATCCCATTCTGAATTGTTTTTGTTGCATTATGCAATTACCATTAGCAGAACCACACAATAATAAATTTTTATAGCTATTATGGCATTCTAATCTAAGGGTAGTCTACACAAATGTGAACACAAATGTACCTTTGCGTACATTTGTGTTCACTTTGCGAACACAAATGTACCCCATCTTTGTGTTCGCAAAGTGTTGTTGGTCAATTCACTCCAAAGTGGTAAACCTTAGTAAGAATGCACGCAGCAAACAGAGAAAAGCCACTCCCACACAAACTCTGCAGTTTCACGTCAATTTTATGTACATGCCATGCTAGTTCAGCATCTATGTAGTGCATTCTTTCAATATATGGTTTGGTATGGTCCAACATCAGAAACAGCTTGGATGCAGAGAAGGATTCTCTTAGCTGTACAAGCGGCTGCTTATTTTGCTTTTTACTTCATAACACATTTTTCAAAAAAAAGTTAAGAGCGGGATTTTAATAGATTTTATTGTTTTTTCAAGTGGGCTTTTTAAAACGGGTGATTTTTTTGGTTGGGTCCTATTACATCAACACTGAAGATAATTATGCACGTTTAATTGATTTTCTGAGCCAAATTTCAAAACTGTTCAATTTCAACGTGCTTGACTTAGCTGATTTTATGATGCATCACTGGTTCCCGTTTGTTTTTTTGTGCTGATACAGTCGCACACCTGTACTTGCAATATGTGTTTCGTTTCGAGCTTCGTCTTCAGTTGGCAGTACAGGCGGATTGATCATAATCGCTCACACAAGCCCGTATCTGTTCTTTTTAATTAGTAATTGTACATATAACAGCCACATAATAAGACAGGAAAATTTTCTTGCGTACTTATGTGCATCCTCAACTCTTGTGTAATTTACAAGTTTGAAACTGTCAACCCTGGGTGTCCGCCTTCCCAGCAGAATACCTTCTGCTCGACTACTATTCGATGAGACATTCGCGCAGCCTTATATTTTTGCAGTTGCGAACTGCCCTGACGTAGCACTGAGTGTGTTCTCCTCCCTTGTTTTAACGCGCTGCCGGATATTTTTGTAGTTATGAACTGCTCTGTATTAGGATACCGCTGATAATTTATGTTCATTACAGTGACAAATTGTAGCCTACAACAACGAGTAAAGAGTGTGTGTAAATAATATGCACAGGGACGCCGGAAGATGGAGACATGGTGGGGGCATTCATCCCTCTGTCCTTTCAAAAGAGGAGCAACGGGGGCGTAGGTGCCTTTTCATCATAGGTTTAGGAGCAGGAAAATTTTGGGGGCTGCGAAGGATTTTTGCCCGAATTTCCCCAAACTTTCCCGAAAAGTGTTTTGTGCAACTTTTTCCTACAAACTTTCTCCACAAAGATCATTACGACCTTTTCGGGTGTGACCTCCAAAAAAGGTCTTCATGTGTTTCTGCAAACCTTGGGCGCCGTTTTTTGAAGTCAAGCAACGTTGGGCACCATTTTTACGCGGATTATCAGGCATGTTGCCAAGATTTTCAACAAATCAAAACTTTTGGGTGCGCGCTTGCATCTCCAGCCCCCCACCTCCAACACCACTGCTTTTCATAACAGCATCATAGGTGATTTCGTTGTTTATCAAGACCGACTTGAAACATGGTCATTGCAGGTGTTCGAGCATCCAGAAAATTCAGGAATGATTTTATATAATTTCTGTTATTATTTTTGAGGTCAATATCGTTGATGAACAGAAGCAAACATAATACGTAACGATTCTTTTGTTTTTTACAAGTTTCCATTGCCCTGAACTGTTTTACTGCTCCCCCTGCCTACCGCTTCTGCAGCGTCGCTAAATATGCATGTTGTGTAAACAAACTTCGCCAAAACGTTGGTTACAAACTTAAATATGATGCCATATTGTGACGTCACAAACAGGGTATACCCAGTAACAATGACCACCATACGCCACTGCTCAATACTAGAATTTGGTAGGGAGGGGCATCCAATGAAGCAGTCGCCCTGGGCATCACCAGAACTCTGCACGCTACTGCCCCAAAGAATCGCATATTACCGCTGGAGGGTAATTTACCCCAGTTTGGGAACCACTGATGTAAAGCATCATAGCTCAGGCATCACAACAACTGTTTTTTGACCAGATTTTGACTTCGTATTCGATGTCTTGTAATTTTCCCTTCGTGAAAAAACAAATCACAAAGTTTTCCTCAAGCACTGCCATCAATCCAGCATCATCCAGTCTGGCTTTTCAAAATGAAAATTATGTTATCGACAGCTCATCCAGGCCTGCAACCAGCTTGGGACACCAGGGGTGGCGAAGAGTTATCTGGGAGGGGCCCATATATTTTAAACAATGTTCAATAGTTTTAAACTATGTCCAACACATTTTTCAAGAGGGGGCGAAAAACACCCATGGATGGCCTTGCCCCCCAAGTTACGGGCTTGAGCTCATTCGTCAAGAACAACTAGACCCAAAAACGTAAGCAGCTGAGACAACGAAGAAAAAAGAAAAATTACTTACAATTGATATGGTTTCCTTTTTTTCGGCAATGCCGTTTGTTCCGGTGTTATTTTTACTTTTACGGCACAAAATTAAAAGATAATTTTATGCATGGCGGAGCGGATCCCGTCCATGACCAAATGTACGTGTGATATACATGTTGCACAAAAGTCAGAATAGACAGGAGGTACGTACTGCTTGAAACACCTAATACATCAAAGGAACAATGTACGACAGATAATGCATAATACCATAAATTTTTTTAAACAGTTTACACACTCGTAAGTGGTAATTCATAAAAAAAACAGTGCAATCGCACTTCACTAAGGAATGCGTTATCGTTTGCCAGCAGCATCTACATATTTACAAAATACCTGTAGTTTTGAGCAGAGTAAGTAAGAGGGTTGCGGATTCGAAAATCTCTCTACGAGCTTGGATTCGGTCACATATTTTTTGACAAATTTAGCAACTTAGACTAATTTCCTGTCACATTTTATAAAATCGAGGTGCTTGTGCGAAAAACGCCAATAAAAAAACGAGAAATTGTCGTGAATATTAGATCCACTAAAATTTTCGATTAGGCATTTTCAGCAATTTCTGCACGCTGATGAAAATAATAGAGAAGGAAAGCGATCAGCCGTTTTGATGGTAAAGTGAGTTGAAGCAGTTGATATATTTAAAAATGTTTCCGGAAAGCAGTTTGACACTTTTGTGTGGACATCAGTGCTATTCAACGGAGACGACATTTTTCATTTATAAGCGAAACGAAAGCACCTGAGAGAAAGCCAGCATTGGCGATGTTTCTTTATCGCCTTTCTCATCAGTAAACTTTTACGAAGACGATATTTGCAGGACCATCTTACTTCGCCATTAAAGGTGCCTTGTTCCGAGAATTGCGCCATTCTTTTCAGCAGTGCTCTAATCAGTTACAGTGATCAACAATAAACAGCCTTTTTCGTGTGGCTTTAAGCTAACTTGCATAATCCGCTTGGCTGGACCTAAAACATTTCAACAAACGTGTTCGTGGCCAACCTTGTGACGTCCTAACCTGTTATGACAGTGATGCCAAAGTCAAGTATCAAAAGTCAAGTTATAAGCTTGACGAAAGTCAAGTAGTAGGCCAAGCGTTTTTCAATCGCATGGCATTTTCTCGCGTTTTCTCGAAATTTAGTTGACATTTATAAAGGTAACAATTGGTCGTTTGCCAGCAAGCTCATGAACAACAGCAAGAGTTTGGTAAAAATAAAAAAAGATCACTGACGACGAGCTTGTTTGGTTAAAAGACTTCTCTGCCAGATCGCGAAAACTAATAAGGAACTTTTTTTCGTGTTGCTCATGATATCGAAATTGCAAAAGCGACTAAGTTGCTGTTGGTTGGAAATTGTATATTACGACAGAAATTACGGCGGCAATTGAAGCATTACTTAGACCTGAAGAAAGAAATTTCAATTTTGTTCGTTGTCATTTGGAGCTTGGATGGCAAAAGACGCAAGTTGTATATCGATGCATTGTTGATTTTGTTGTCAACTGTAGCGCTTGCTATGAATTATTTTCATTTTCTTCTTTCTGTGAATATGTGTACTTTACTCACCGTCGATAAATACATCTCTCTCTTTGTTGATTCACTTTTAACGGTGATAGTTTAAGCTGTTCAGTGAGCAGGACCGCAACCAGCTGAAAATTTAGGAGAGGGAGGCAAATTTGTTGCAACTTGTTTTACCTAACTAACGACTAAAATCATTTTTGAAAATTTCCGGGGAAAATTGCCCGGTTGTCCCAACTCCTAGTTGCGGGCCTGTCAGGGAGTCTTAAATTATGCTTTATGAGGAAACGTGCTACCCTTCGGTTTCTGTGTAATTTATAAGGAAAAAATGTGCTGTCAACCTTTTGAAAATTTACTGCAAAGGCAGAATTCGCCTTAGAAGAGCTAAGCATAAGCGGTGACTAACGCTTTATACTTTTGGAAAATTACTGTTGCTGTGTTTGGAACAAACCTTTTCTCTGAACCAATCTAAATAACACGTGACTTCGATAAAACCACTCGAAAGTTCACGGAAAACATATCAAAACTAGGTTGTTGCAGGNCTTACAAGCACAAGTGCAAGCGTTTGCAAACGTGCGACGGAAGACATCACTCACGCATTCGTCTTGCATATAGCACCAAGCACACCCTGTGCGACGGTCCAGCGCCCCGGAAGCTGACGCGCAGCACCATCAACAGATAAGGCAGCTGCTCCAAACAATTTGTTTGATAGGGTGGCTTGATTCCCAGAACAAGCCAAACGAGCAAATACCCAACCTAGTTCGTGCAGTGATTTCTTTGATATTCGCGACCAATTTTCCTCAAATATGCTCTTTCTCTTCCTGAACCACGTTAGCAAGTCTTCTATCAGATCGATCGGAAAGTCCCATGCAGTGTGACGCGGGCTGTTGCAAACATCTTGCACCTGCTGGTACCATGCTCGAGGGCTCGTTGCGTTCGAGGTCGATCTTGCCAAACATCAGCAATGTCAGTTAGGCTGCCTAAGGTTGGACTGCAATACCGTAAGAGGAAATGTGAACAGCTTTCACAGCCGTACGCTTTCAAGCGACCGGGTGCCTAAGAAAAGACGAAAGCAATAATTTTCAGTGCAGTTGCCGCGCAGACGTAGACTGACAATTTTGAAAGTCAACGTACTCCCACTATTGCAACAACGAGTGCTTCGAGTGCTGACTAAAAATCTCCAACCTTAAACTTTTAACAACAGCCGTGTTTTCCACCTACACTGGCACACGCGATGCTGAAATTCGATGCAGATGCGAACCGATTGGAAGTTAATTCCTCACTGGTCGCTTTTCGCCGGTAATTAAAATGTAAAAACAAGTGGTTCGCGTTCGGCCTCGCCGAAAACTGAGTTTCTTCCATTTTTGCCGAATTAATGATGTGTTTGAGCACCGTGACTATCTGACTTCACTGTGAACCTTTGCCACGACAAATGACTTTATCATTTACTTTTAGTGAGTGAAGTTTTCGTGACTTTGAGATGTTTTCAAAATTACAGTCAGTTTCCCTACTCCAGCCCGCTTTCTTGTAACTTTCTGATTTGATTGTACTTTGTGATTTTTACGCCTAGTACTGTAAATCGAAAGTGTAATGGTAATACGATGAAATGCGGTTACGGTTATAGTCGTCACAACGCACGCGTGTTTTAAGAGTGTTTTATCGATTAATCAAGGCCTTGTGATCGAAATCTAACTGTTGGGGCGGTCCTTGAAACTTTTATCACAGAGCGATTGACTGGTGATTTATCGGCGCCGGCGCAAAAATGCAATTACCTCATATAACAGATAAAAGCCACCCACCCTTCACGAAATTTCTATCATGTTCTAGCGTAATTCACTTTGCACCATGACTGTAATAAATTTATCACCTTCTTGTAAATAGTCATTTTTTAAGATGAGATCGAAATCTTTTGAAGCAAAAGTAATCAGCTCGCGTTAAAAGAAAAACGACGTTATAACGAGTTTTCACTTTTTAAAAATCGTTATTTTATTCGAACCCTAAGCAGGACCTGCGCAATGTACCTGAGCAACCTGCAAAAACGGTTTCGTCTTCTTTAAACATTTAGAACAGGGGTCGGCAACCTACGGACCGCGGGCTGGAGGAGCCCGCCAAGCAAAATCATCCGGTCCACAACCCCTTTACGAATTGTAATAACTGTATGGCTCCCCTAGTGGTACTAGGTTATATTTTATGGATCTGCCCTTCTTGCAACTTATTGAATTGCACAATTACGAGGAACTACATTATGAGAAACCGCACTGTGCTATAATTGTGCTGTGTGCCGTACTGTATTTTAGGTTTTGTTATAAACTGTGAAAGTCAAGAGTTAATCTGATTAAAATTCCATAAACTCCCAAGTTTTAAAAACACCATAAACAGCAAAGGAACGGCATTGTTGGTAGAAAATTAGTACGGCCCGCCATACCTTGCAGAGTTTGTTTTTGGCCCGCGACGAGAGAAAGTTGCCGACTTTCGAAGAAAAAAATCATCAAAAAGGCAATTTGTTCTAAAAATCAGCCCAAATATTTTTGAGTCATATTTTCCTGGAAATTTCATTATTCTCTGAAAAGCACCATGCGTTTCTCGATTTAAGCAGAGAAATGCCCATAGTTATTTTACAAACCAAGCAGAGCCTGCTGAGAAAAGCCAGGAGGTCCATGCAAAGGTTTCGGCTAACAATGAACGCGTTGAGAAATATATGGGAAGGACTACTTGAGAGGAAAAGGAGGATACCATAGACCAGTGTTTTTCAACTGGGGTTCCGCAGGTGGTTGCCAGGGGTTCCGCAGAAACAGACCGAATTTGCCAGGGACGAAATATGCAACAACAAATCTATGCGGTTGTAGCAATATAGAAAGTCGGATCATTGCATGGGGTTCCATGAGCAGTGCAAACATTTCGGAAGGTTCCGCTGCAGCAGAAAGGTTGAAAAGCACTGGTGTAGCCACTGTGAAATTTGTCTCAGTCCGATTTCTGGCACCAGCTGTGAGAAAGATTTATCGAGCAAAGTAGGCTAAATGTAAATATTTCCATATGTGACGGATTTTCCGTTATTTTTCAACAAAAGTAGGTGATGCGATTCTCCTGAACGGTGGTATAACCCAAGAACCTCATTCCCGCACTGTTTTCAAAGGGCCATTTCCATCATGTCAAAACTTTCTAGGTCCAATAGTTCCACAACCAACGTTACATTGTCACACTGATTTTTCCACTGATTTTTGCCCTTGAAAAGAAACTTATATGCTCTGAAAATTTATAAGCACTATACTCTGAATCGCTTGATTTTCACACACTTTGTAGTGCTAGAAGTGTGGCCCCATCCTGAACCCCCGCCACTTATATGCATATCATCCTTCTTGCAATTTTAAGTTTGATCTGTTTTTCATGATTTTGTCCACATGACATAGCTAACGTCGCCTGCTTGTTAAAAATAAAAAATAGTGTATACTATGACGTGTTCTGTATTGTTGTTTTGTTGAGTGGTTAACTTTTCTTTCTGTTGTCCTTTATGATGCTTTGGCAAGTGAGTGTGTCGTGTGCTATAAATTATGCGTTTTAAAGAAAGAAACAGTTCTTGCTGTGGTGCAAATGGAACAAGCATAGCAATTTAAACTCTTGACGTCGCCGTTTTGGCTTTTGTGACGTCACCAATGCGTCACAGCAACCTGCGCAATGTACGTGCAAGCGGTAAGAGGTGAAGATTGGCGCCCCTGGTTAAATGCCAAATTCATGTGTGATTGAGACACCGGATAGCATTTTTTCCAAAGCTCAGTCATCCAGCAAAAAATCTGTATAAACCTTAACGCCTGTTATTCTCCAACTCACCAACACCTTTTTTGTAGAAATTTGGAAATGCATTTTGTAAGATTTCCACTACAAAATATAAATGTTCAAAAGAAATTTCTTGCAATAGCTTACACGAAACGAAACAATGGCCATATATAGCCAAGCTTTCGAAGTATAATTCAAAGATTCAATAGCCACAGTGTCTTTTGTTTCCGTGTTGAAAGGGTCATTTGTCGTTTTTATTTCATTATTATTTTTAGCGGCTAGTACTGCTTATACCGTAATCGCTCGACGTTTTTTTCAGTTTCGGATATGTTAAAATTTGCTGCAGCGCATCATGGTAATCAGCCCCTACCGAAACAGATGATTTCGAATAACAAGGTATGCAACAGATTTGTAAACGTCAAAAGTCATCTCTAGCGAAATGCACTTGCACGAGGCTTTTCGAAAAACACCGGGGTCTTGTAACTTCCTCCCTGAAACCAGTGGCGATTCTAAGGGGGGACCTGAGTGGGACATGACCCCCCGGATTTTTGCTTGGCCCCCCGTTTGCCCCCACAGTTTTTTTCTTAATTTCCCGTTTAAGTTCGTTTGGTTGACATATGTAGGGTTGTCAAATGCGTTGTGTAAACGTACCGGCCATTTTGTCAACAGCGCCTGCTGTGTGGTAATTTGTAAGCGGCACAAGGAAAACAGAGACAATCAGTATTGTTACGCCACAATTAATAATTTGTCTTTTTTTTGGCTGATTCGTTACATTTCGGTGTGTATGTGACGTGACAATCGCACCAAGGATTGCGACAGCAGCAGCAAACAAACTTCACTGAAGAAACTGTCCTGACAAGAATCACTACAAGAGTCATTATCATTTGAGAAATTCTTCGTTAGTTCTTTTTGAAGTTACGGCAAATTATTTTTTTCACAATACCGGCTTCAGACACTGATTTTCAAAATACCGGCCTCTGCTGAATTAGCAGTAAAATACCGGCCATCTGACAACCCTAGATACATGCAGTAGATAACTTTCGGCCAGCAATATCTTAAACGATAATTTTAGAAACCCTTTAGCCTGCATTCAATGATTTCCAAATGCATGATAAGCTCTGCTGTTGTTTTTGACGGTCGGGTAACTAGAGTTGTTTATGACGACACATACCAGTAGTTGCTCGGATCCTGTGTGAAAGTTAGTCAGACAGTGGTCGTAGTGTTTAAACACTCATTTCGAAACTAAGAAACAGTCACAGAAGTGGAAGATTGATCTTCCGTGCATTTCAGTGTGAGATGGAGCTGGATTATATTACTGTCAGCAGATTGTTGCTTGTCCCAGTGGCAAAAGGTTTG